>JAEEGL015983575.1_pt1 | contig 12277 bp, 6 predicted proteins | sample 9134231 | NCBI WGS metagenome assembly JAEEGL01 (sample SAMN16246548, study PRJNA631951) | gut metagenome | biome: gut microbiome; feature: rumen; material: fiber-attached | host: Bos | place: Iran: Karaj | collected 2018-10 | reverse complement strand
CTTCTCCTCCATGCCGTTGACGAGGTTCATGCCGAACAGTGAGGCGATGAGCGTAGGAAACATCATGATAATAGTCACGGATGTCAGCGTACGCATCACCTGGTTCATATTGTTGTTGATAATCGACTGGTAGGTGTCCATCGTCGATTCCAGAATGTCGCTGTAGATGTTTGTCGTCTCGCGGGCCTGCGTCATCTCGATGTTCACGTCCTCGATAAGGTCAGCGTCCAGTTCGTCAATCTGCAGCTTGAACTTCAGTTTCGACAGTAGCGTCTCGTTGCCGCGGATGGACGTCTGGAAGTAAGTCAGCGAGTCCTGCAGGCGCGACAGTCCTATCAGGCTCTCGTTGTTCACCTCACGGTCCAGGTTACGTTTGGACTTATCGATGAGCATTGAAATCTGCTTTAGTCGCTTCAGATACCATACGGCGCTTGACAGGAACAGACGGAAAATCATATCCACATAGTCGGTGAATCCCACGCCGCGCTTCTGCTGGAACGATACGAAGTCAATCATCATGTTCGTCTCGTAGTAGCAGACGGTGATGGTGACGTCGCGCTTATGAATGATACCCAAGGGTACCGTGGTATATGGGGTACGGCTGCGTACCTCCTTGACGTAGGGAATACGCAGAATGATGAGCATCCAGCCGTCGTCGTATTCATAACGGGCACGCTCGTCGGTATCGCTAATGTCGGAAAGGAAGTAGTCGGGGATGTTGAACTGCTCCTCCAGCATCTGCTGGTCTTCTTCCGTTGGACACGTCATCTGTATCCAACAATTGGGCTGCCACTCCTTGATCTGGCTGAGCCCACCTTGGGTGTTCCAATAGGTCTTCATAGTGCTAATCCTTTTTTCAATGCTTAATGCTTGATTCTTAATGCATAATGCATAATTTGGCGGCAAGAGGATTAGCGGTCTTGCCGGTCTATCCTCCAGCCTTACTGTTTAAAAGTATCCGCCGGATAATCGTCCATAATAATTGTTGTTTTTTTGTTAATTATCATTCATTTGACATCACCACCAGCTTTTCGCCGTTGTCGATGCATTCTTTAATGTCCTTGCCGCCGCTCTGTACCTTGCAGCGGCTGATGTCGTCGCCTTCAACGGCTTCGATTCTCAGTTTGCCGATCTGCGACTTGGCTTCGCGCCCGGCTATCGTCTTTACCTGATAGACGGTCATGTGGAGACCTTCAAAGGCACCCTCACTACTGCCCAGGTCGATATAGACTTCCTTCTGCTTGTTCTTCTTGGCCGTACTGCCCTCGATGATGTTGGCACGCAGCGGCTTGTATTTGTTCAGCCAGCTGGCAATGCTGCCTGTCAGTCTGCCGATGGCATCCTTGATGGCTTTGTCAGAACTTGACGACGATGAGAAATCAGAACTCTGACCTTTCACCGTGGGACTGCCCACGACATTGCCAGTCTTGGCATCCTTGATATTAAGCGTGGCCTCTACGATACCTGTATAGGTGGTGGAGACCTGTGTCTTGTCGTCTTTGTCCTTCCACGTGCGGCTGCTTGATTTTGCCTGTATGTTGGTAATGGTGGCATCGACAACCAGGTTACCCTCCTCAGCACCATCGCCACTCTTCTCCATGGCTTCATTGTAGCGGTAACGGTAGGAACTGGAGAGTCCCTTGATGATGGCAGTCTTCACGTCAGCCTCATACTTGGTAGCCTGTACAGAGGTCTGGCCGGACAGAATGCCCGTCACCAGCTTGCTGACAGCCTCGCCCGTTGACATCTTATCGTCGCGGTGGGTATATTCCACCTTATCCAATACGATGTTGTAGGTTCGGTTTCTTCCCTCCTCAGCATTTTGGGCCGAGGCGGTGGCTATGCAGCAAAATACGGCTGCCAGTGTCCATATAATCTTCTTCATGGGTATGGTTTATATTATTTTTCCTTGACTTCTGCGTTTTGTGCGCTGCAAAGATAAACAATATTTTTCAACCCGCCAATTTTTTTTAGTAAAAATCTCTGTTTATCACTTAGAAATCTATAGTTTGCAGTCAACGGCTACATTCTGCCGCCGCCTCCGAAGCCGCCTCCTCCTCCGAAGCCGCCACCGCCTCCGAATCCACCTCTACCTGGGAATCCGCCACCGGGGCCTTCGCCACCGCCCCATCTGTTGCCACGTCCGTTGCGTCCGCCACGCTCAGCGTCGCGAGAGGCGCCACCGAAGAGGTTCAGACGGTAGCTGACGTGCAGCATGGCATACGACGTGATGGCGTTGACCTCCTGATCGCGCCAGCCGTTGGCATTGATGGTGCGTGAGAAAGTGGTCTGCTCGCGCAAGATGTCATACCACTGCAGCATGACGGTGAGTTTCTTGCCGCGCAGGAAGCCCTGTGACAGTTGGGCGTTCCAGATAACCTCGTTGGTGTTCAGCGTCTCGTCAGCATAGCCGCGCTTGCCGAATACGTGGATGTCGGTGCTGAGGCTTGTGCCCCACGGAAGGGTAATCTTCGTATTGCCACCGTACTGGAAGTTCCAGGTGGTCAGGTTGTTGGAGGCTTGCAAGCGGTTCTCCGTCCTGGCGTAGGTGGCACGACTGTTCAGCGACAGGCTGAGCCACTTGTTGCGGAAACTGAGCGATACAGATGGCGTCAGATTGTAGGTGTGGGTGACATTACGGTCAGGGGTGGCCGTGCGGTTCAGGTTCACATAGCCCACACGGTGGTCGTAGCGGCCGTCGATGGAGCCGGTGATGTCCCAGCGGTTCAGGGTGTCCAGACCGACGGTGAAGCTCATGCCGTAGTTGGCGCTCCAGTTGCCGTTGATGTTCTCCGGCCGTGAGATGCGTCCGCCCGTAGTCTCGTTATAGGTCACGACATTGCCAATGCTGTTTGTGGTAATCTGCCAGCCGCCATTGCTGTTGAAGCTCCAGTTGCGCTGGTTCTTGGGCACTTGGAATCCCATGCTGTCGGTGACGAGTGTCGGCTGTCGCATCATCTGGAAGTTGATGCGCAGGTTAGAGGTAAACGAGGGCTTCAGCCCTGGGTTACCCATCGAGATGTTCAGTGGGTTGGTATCGTCGTAGATGTCGAGCAGCTGGGTGATGTTGGGCTGCTGCGACTGTCCGCGGAACTGCACCTGCAGGTTGGTCTGCTGGTTGAAGCGATAGCGTATGTTCAGCGTCGGCGACACGTTGACAACAGTACGGACGGTGTCTATGGGAATGCCCAGATACTGCTGGATGTAGTGCGACTTCTGTGGCTGCACGGTGACACCGATGTTCATGTTCATCTTGTCGCGCACGTAGCGTATCTGGACGTCAGCCTGATGACCATATTCCGTACGCTCCGAATACCGGCTCAGATCGCTGCTGATGTAGCTCTCGTAGGGATTGTCCAGACTTCCGAAGAGGGAGCCCCAGTTACGGTACTCATTCAGCGCGTTGGCAAAGGCCTCGTCGTAAAGGAGGGGGAAGTCGTAGGTAGAGGGGTCGCTCTTCTGGAAACTGTAGCTGTAGCGGTAGTTCAGCTGCAGGAAGATGCCCTGCTGTCCGAAGCTCCGCCGGTTGTTGCCTCTGCCGAAGGGACCGCGCCCTCGCTGTTGTGTTGTCGTGTCGGGCTTCTGCTGGAAGGTAAACAGCGGTTCCGTATAGGTGAATCCTAATGAGTAGCTCAGGTTTTTGCTGGCCGACAGCGTATAGCGGTTGGTCTGATAGGTGGAGTCGTTTCCGTGAATGTCTGGCTGTTGGTAGAGGCGTACTGCCGACAGGCTGGCATTTTTGTTGGTGCCGTCGCGCCAGCTGAAGTTGGCACTGATGGCAATGTTACGGCCCTTGTTGCCTAAACGGCGGTAAATCTGCAGCTGCGAGTTGACATTCTTGTTCTCGCCATATCCTAACGACTTATTGTTACGTCCGTTGACCACCAGATTCTGGTCGTCCAAGGTCTGTAGATCCTGTTTGCTCAACGGGTCAAGAACGTAGTCAAAGGGGTTAGCATTGAACGATGCCGAATTAGAGAAACTGCGGCTGTCGTTGGTGGAGAAACTGACGTCAGGACGGAAGGAGAGGGTAGTCACCGAGTCTATCTTCCACTGCAGGTTCATGTTTCCCGTCCAGTTGTTATTGCGTGAATAGCTTTGGCTGATGCTGTTTGAGAAGGCTCCGCCACGCGTGTTGACAAAACTCTCGGAACCCGTTTTGTTCCAGTTGTCGGCATCGCCGCGGTTCCATGTCACACGTCCGCTCACCCTGAAGTCTTCAGTCTTCTCGTAGCTGATGTCGAGGGCTGCCGTCTTCGTCTCACGCTGTCCGTTGCCGTTGCCGCGTCCGCGTCCGCCACGTCCGGAGAAGTTACGGTCGTTGACGTTGTTGGCATTACCCATGAAGGTATAGCGCATGTCGCCGAAGGGTTTCATGGCTGTCAGTCGGATGCCGTAGCGGCGGTCGGTACCGTAACCAATGTCAGGATTGGCCTGCAGTCCCTTGCGGGCACTCTTCTTCGTGACGAATTCCAGCACGAAGTCATCGTTACCGTCGTCAATACCTGTCGCCTTCGACAGGTCGCTCTTCTCGTCGTATGCCTTTACCTTATCTATTACGTACGAGGGCAGGTTCTTCATTACGGCATCGTTGTTGCCGGTCATGAAGTCGCGACCGTCCATCTTGAACCTCTTGACATCCTTTCCGTTGATGGTGATTTTGCCGTCCTCATCAATCTTGGCACCCGGCAGTGCCTCGACCAGTGCCTCGATGACGGAGCCTTCCGGCACGCGGTAGGCGTCGGCATTATAGACCACGGTATCGTCCTTGATGACCATCTTTGGCACGTTGGCCGTCACCACTGTCTCCGCCAACTGCATGGCATCGGGATTCAGGTGGATAGTACCAACTGACACCGGTCTGCCTGCCAGCGACACGCGTCTTTCAACCGTCTTGTAGCCTAAGAAGGTGACGCGCAGCAGAGCGTTGCCCGTTGCCGTAGTAGATAGCGAGAAGTGACCGCTGCCATCTGAGAAGACACCACTGACAAACGTCGTGTCACTGCTGCCACCACGGGTGCTGATACGATACAACTGTACGGTAGCCCTGCCCAGGGCATCGCTGTTATCTGCATCCATGATGCGTCCAGAAAGCGTGGTTGACTGTGCCGCCGCCTTCAAGGCAGCAGATAGTAAGATGAACAATAGGGCGAAACGAATTTTGGGTGTCATTTAGTTCTTGTTTTAGTAATTTGACCTCATAGAAGAGCAATGGTAAAAAGGACACTGTTACCTTTTGTATTTATTTAACAAAAAAATCATAAAATAACGCGTCGTTTGTTGGTGGCATCCGATTTTTTTCTTACATTTGCGAAACAATTTTCTTAACTACTAAAACAATACACGTATGAAGAACCTTAAAATGTACATTAACGGCCAGTTCTGCGAAGCTTCAGACGGCCAGTGGATTGATGTGTTGAACCCATCGACGGAGGAGGTTATCTCCCGTCAGCCTAACGGCACTATTGCCGATGTAAACCGTGCCTTGGATGCTGCCAAGGCTGCCCAGAAGGCCTGGGGAAAGACGCCTGCTATCGAGCGTGCTGCCTGGCTGAAGAAACTGGCAAACGGCATCCGCGAGCGCCGCGAGGAGTTTATCGACATCATTATGCGCGAACAGGGAAAGACCATCACTTGGGCTACCATTGAGGTGGACGTTACGGCTGAGTACTTTGACTACATGGCTTCGTTCGCCCGCCACATCGAGGGTGAGATTATTCCCAGCGACCGTGCCAACGAGACTATCTTCCTGACAAAGAAGCCCATCGGTGTCGTGGCTGGCATCCTGCCGTGGAACTTCCCGTTCTTCCTCATCGCCCGCAAGGCTGGTGCTGCGCTTATCGCTGGTTGTACTATCGTCATCAAGCCCAGCCAGCTGACGCCGGAGAACTGTACCGTATTCGGCGAGGTGGTCGATAAGGTCGGTCTGCCGAAGGGTGTCATCAACATCGTGACCGGTAAGGGTAGCGTCATCGGTAACGAGATGGCAGGCAGCCCGAAGATTGATATTGTCAGCGTGACAGGTTCTGTGGGTGCCGGCGAGAGCATCATGGCCGCTGCCTCGAAGAACATCACCAAGGTCAGCCTCGAACTGGGCGGCAAGGCTCCTGCCATCGTCTGCAAGGATGCTGACTTGGAGAAGGCTGCACAGTGGATCGTTGACAGCCGTATCGGTAACAATGGTCAGATCTGCAACAATGCTGAGCGCGTCTATGTTCAGAAGGATGTGAAGGCTGAGTTCACCAAGATTCTGGTAGAGAAGATGAAGGCCGTGAAGGTGGGCGACGTCTGCCAGGATCATACCGTCGATATGGGTCCGCTGGTCGAGCAGCGTGCCTTGGAAAGCGTGACGGAGAAGGTGGAGCGTGCCATCAGTCAGGGTGCCAAGCTGCTGTGCGGCGGTCACCGTGTAGGCACGAAGGGCTACTTCTATGCTGCCACCGTATTGGATGACTGCCGTCAGGAGATGGATATCATCCATGAGGAGACCTTTGGTCCCGTGATTCCGCTGATTGAGTTCGACACCATCGACCAGGCCATCGCCTGGGCCAACGACTGTGAGTACGGTCTGGCATCAAGCGTCTTCACCAAGGACCTCGACACCGCTACCCGTGTGGCCCGAGAACTGGAGTTCGGCGAGACCTACATCAACCGCGAGCACTTCGAGGCCATGCAGGGCTTCCATGCCGGTGTGAAGAAGAGCGGTATCGGCGGTGCTGACGGTAAGCACGGCATCGAGGAGTATCTGGTCACCCACGTGACATACCTCGATACGCACTACGAGTAAATCGAGACAAGAACACTGTGAGAGGGCATTTCAAGGGTGAAGTGCTCTCTCATCATATAGGAAGTTATGATGAGAAAATGCTATTGTTTTTTGGCCTGCCTGTTGTTGGTAATGTCCGCACAGGCCGCCGACATCCACGTCAAACCCGGCGAGTCGCTGGCGGATGCAGTCCGTCAGGCTCGTGAGATGCGCCGCTTGGGACAGGCTGCGGAAGTCACCATCCACCTTGAGTGGGGCTGTCATGAACTGTATGAACCCCTGTTGCTGCGTCCGGAGGATAGCGGCCTGACCATTGTGGGTCACGGTGCCATCATTAGCGGTGGCGTGTCCATCAATGTATGGAAGACGCAGGGACAGCTCTATACGGCGGACATTCCAGACTTCAACGGCCGTCCTGTCGATTTTCGCCAGCTGTGGGTCAACCAGGGCAAAGCCATCCGTGCCAACAACGTCAATGAGAACTGGGAGAACATGCCCCGCATTCTCAACTACGACAAACAGGAACGGGTGCTGTGGGTGCCTAAGGCTGCCTTGGGGAAACTGGCAAAAGACAAAGCATTAAAAGACAAAACACAAACAGGAAAATACCTTGAAATGGTGCTGCACCAGATGTGGAGCATCAGCAACCTGCGCATCAAGTCGCTGGAGGTGCACGGCGATTCCGTTGCCGTCCGTTTCCATGACCCGGAGGCGAAACTCCAGTTCGAGCACCCGTGGCCGTCGCCCATGACGCCTAACACAGGGCATCCGTCGCCGTTCTTCCTGACCAATGCCAAGGAACTGCTGGACTGGCCAGGTGAGTGGTATCATGACATCCTGACGCACAAACTCTATTACCTGCCTCGCGGTCATGAAGGGCCCGGCGGTGAGACATTCAACGCCCGATACCCTGTTGTCGAGACGCTCATTAAGGTGGTCGGAACGCCTGACCACCCCGTGCGTAACATCACTGTCAAAGGCGTGACATTCTGCAATACCACGTGGATGCGCCCCAGCGAACAGGGACATGTGCCCCTGCAGGCCGGCATGTATCTGACGGAGGCCTATAAACTGCGTCCGCAGATAGACCGTCCGAACAACCACAAGCTGGACAACCAGGGATGGCTGGGCCGTGCGCCCGCTGCCGTCGAGGTGCTCCATGCTGATAACGTCAACTTCGATGAATGCCGCTTTGAGCATCTGGGCGGTTCCGGCTTGGACTATGTGACAGGATGCCACGGCGGAACCGTGACACGCTGTTTGTTCAGGGATATTGCCATGAATGGCTTTGTGTGCGGCTCGTTCTCGCCGGCAGGTCTGGAGACCCATTTGCCCTATCAGCCTTCGGATTTCCGTGAGGTGTGCACCAGGCAGACGGTGGAAAACTGTGAATTCTCCGACATTGCCAACGAAGACTGGGGCTGTGTGGCCATCTGTGCCGGCTATGTCAGTGGTATCAACATCACTCATAACACCATTCACGACATCTCTTATACGGGCATCTCGTTAGGGTGGGGGTGGAACCGCGACTTAGGATGTATGAAAGATAACAAGGTACACGCGAACCTTATATATAACTATGCCAAGCACATGTATGACTGTGCCGGCATCTATACCTTGGGCAACCAGCCGGGTTCCGTCATCAGTGAGAATGTGGTGCGCGACATTGCCAAACCGTCCTACGTTCACGACCCCAACCACTGGTTCTACCTCTATACCGACGAGGGTAGCAGCAACATCACGGTAAAGGACAACTGGACACCCTCGGAAAAATACCTGCAGAACGCCAACGGTCCTGGCAACAAGTGGGAGAACAACGGACCGCAAGTCAGTGAACAAATCAAGCGTCGTGCCGGTAAGCTCCCCCTCTAAGAAAGATCCATGCCGGCATACTCCCCCTCTAAGATTAGAGGGGGTGGGGGGCGTTGACAACGTTAATAACAATCTGTATAATTCGTAATTGATAAAAAACTATGGCTACATGGATCTGGTATCCGGGCGATTTCGAGATATGGCTTGGCAACCGTTTCAACAACCGCCGCACAGAGCGCGGCGCCATGTTTCCGCCGTTCTGGAAGCAGGACTCGCACTACGTGACGGTGGAGTTTTCCAAAGAGTTTGAACTTACCGCTGCGGAGACGGTCACCATCGCCTGTGAGGGGCAATATAACCTCATGCTCGACGGCAAGCTACAGTTTGGCATGCCGTCATCATTCACCATACCCGCCGGTCGTCACAAACTCAATCTAAAAGTATGGAACCAAGCCACCCCGCCCGCCTTGTTCATCAAGGGCGATACCGTCAACACTGACTCTACGTGGTTAGCGACCTACGAAGATAAGATTTGGATTGACGATAATGGTGTGGCTCACGGCTCTGGCATCTACGTGCCTGCCGCCTCGTGGAACTTCAACAGCATCGAGACCCCGCCGTCCAGCTATCAGCTGCAACGTGAGGAGCACCGCCCTGTTTGTTGCTATGCCATAGCAACAAACGGAACAGACGGAACCCTTTATGACTTTGGCCGCGAGACATTCGGTTACCTGAAGGTCAAGGGCCTGCAGGGTACTGTCCGCGTCTATTATGGCGAAAGCCGCGAGGAAGCCCTTGACAAGGAGCATTGTGAAACGCTGGATGTGCTATCGGGCACCGATGATTCTCAATCCTCAATTCTCAATTGTCAATCCTCCAAGGCTTTCCGCTATGTTTATGTGGAGAAGGAAAACGGTGCCACCTACGACGAGGTGATGATGGATTTTGAGTATGCTCCCCACGACAGGTCGCGCAGCGGCTATTTCCGCTGTTCCGACGAGGAACTGAACCGCATCTGGGACGTGGCGGCCTATACGATGGACCTCACCACTCGTGAGTTCTTTGTCGATGGTATCAAACGTGACCGTTGGACATGGTCAGGTGATGCTATCCAGTCGTACCTGATGAACTATTACCTGCGCTTTGACACGGAATGCGTCAAGCGCACCATCCGCCAGTTGCGCGGCAAGGATCCTGTGACGGCGCATGTGAATACCATCATGGACTATACGTTCTATTGGTTTGTATCCATTGGAGACTATTACCGCTATACGGGCGATGTGGATTTTATCCGCGAGATGTGGCCACGCATGGTGACGCTCATGGACTATGTGCTGGGTCGTACCAATGCCGACGGTATGGCAGACGGTAAGCCCGATGACTGGATTTTCGTTGACTGGGTCGATTTCCCCATGCACAAGCGGGGCACGCTCTGTTTTGAGCAAATACTGTTCTGTAAGGCACTGCAGACAATGGCCCAGTGTGCAGAACTGTTAGGAATGCAAACCGACTATGGACGACGGGCAGCTGATTTGCTTGTCAAGATCAAGGAAACATTCTGGGACGAGACGCTACAAGCTTATCTGCATGCCATAGAAGACGGACAGCTGAACCGTCAGGTCACCAAGTTCCCCAATATGTTTGCCATCCTCTACGGACTGGCTGACGATGAGGAACAGAAGAAGATAATGAAAAGCGTGATGATGAATCCTTCTGTAGATCCCATCACCACGCCTTATATGCGTTTCTATGAATTGGAAGCCCTCTGTATGGCTGACCGCCATCAGGAAGTGTTGCAGGAAATCCGCAACTATTGGGGAGGTATGCTGAAATGCGGAGCCACCACCTTTTGGGAGAAATACGTTCCTGCAGAACAGGGGACTCAGCATCTCGCCATGTATGGACGGCCTTTCGGCAAGTCACTATGTCATGCCTGGGGAGCTTCGCCCATCTATCTGTTAGGGAAGTATTTCCTGGGCGTGCAGCCTACCAAGCCCGGCTATGCCGACTACGAGGTGCATCCTCACTTGGGAGGCCTTGACTGGATAGAGGGCTGTGTGCCAACGCCCCGTGGCATGATACATATATATGCCGACAGTCGCGGTGGTCAGCGAATCACCTTAGAAAGCCTTTGAGCTTACTTAATCACCTTCTTGCCGTTCTGAATGTAGATACCCTTCTTGGTGCCGTTGGTACGAACGCCGTTGAGGTTATACACAGCAGAAGAATTGTTGCCCTTCACCATCACCTTCTCATTGATAGCAGTTGCCTCGCTCTCAGTGATGTGCTTGATTTCGATGTTGCTGGCTGATGCCGACTGCATTTCCCAGTTGAAACCGCAACGGGTGGGCAGGAACGACTGCTCAGCGGTGGTGCGCATGAGGATGCTCTCCAGTACAGCTACATTCTGCTTGGCGGGAATGCCGTAGAGACCTTCCTTGCTACGCAGCTCCCAGCTGCTGCCGAAAGCCACCTGGTTGCCCTGGCCATCAGTCATGCGGATAGTCTTCAACTCGGTGTCGATACCGTCAGACTCTGTGTTGCGGGCACGAAGATACTGAGCTGTAGGCGAGAAAATCAGGTAGGGAACGCCAGCCTCAATACCGCTGTTCGTGCAGTCGGTGAAGTACAGGCACAGCGTGTTGCCTTCCTGGCGGATGCCAACAAAGCGCTCTACGCTAACGCCCTTGGCGGCAGCCTGCAACTGCTGGGCATTCATCGTCATGGGGAGGCAGAGCGTGTTGTAGCCAGCCATGAGATAACGGTTCAGCTGAACGGTCTGTTCAGCACTCTCCACCTGCTCGACCTTCAGTGTCTGGGTCTCGGTGTACATAGTCTTAATCTTGTTCTGTGCGGTAGCACTTTGGCTGCACATAACGGCTGCAGCGGCCATGAAGAGTACAAGTCGTTTCATAAGCTTATGTGTTTAATTGGTTTAATATTGCTGCAAAAATACGATAAAAAACTGACATAACAAAGAATTCTCCCTTTTTTTTCTGTCATTTTGATAAAAAAGGTAAAAAGGGCGAAGCATAAAGAGATAGATATGCCTCGGTGCAGCACATGGAGATACGGTTCCTGACAGACACTCCGCCCATTTGGACAACCTGCGATCTCCGGTGTTTTTCCCCAAACGTTCCAATGTCTCTTTGTCGTGTCGTTTTCTCCAAGTGCTGCACATAGCAAGCGTACTCATTATTCTTCTTTATTCCTTTTTTAAAATAACCGGTTATTTGCTGCAGCATGATGATATCATCGTTTGATTTTCTCAAATCTGGTGCAAAGGTAATACGTTTTCCTGGAACATGCAAGGAAAAGGGTAGGGCTGGTCAAAACCTAATTTGCAACGTGCTCATAATCAGTAGAATGTTCTCGCGCAGAGCCAATCAGACGGTATCGTGCTGAGTCGCAGCGTACCCAGCGTTTTGCGCAGCATTTTAAGGTACCTACACTGCCTACACTGACCCTGAGTATCAAGGGGTTACGAACCAGGTACCCTACACTGGAGGCTACACTGACACCTACACTGGAAAATCTTTCAACAACTTTTGCTATTCAGTTACTTTTTCCCCAATTTTCTAGAGAATTGGTCCGTTACTCATTGAGTAATTTTCGTTAGTAGGCCACTGAGCAAATTTACTCAATGAGTAATTTTCGTTAGTAGGCCACTGAGCAAATTTACTCAATGAGTAATTTTCG
>JAEEGL015754243.1_pt1 | contig 12277 bp, 9 predicted proteins | sample 9134231 | NCBI WGS metagenome assembly JAEEGL01 (sample SAMN16246548, study PRJNA631951) | gut metagenome | biome: gut microbiome; feature: rumen; material: fiber-attached | host: Bos | place: Iran: Karaj | collected 2018-10 | reverse complement strand
CATGAGCGATGTCGGAAAGTGCTACGACAACTGCAGAATGGAAAGTTTTTTCGCAACCCTTAAAAAGGAAAAAGTCTACCAGATGGACACAACACGAATGACTGTTGAAGAAGTTAAAAAAGAAGTCTGGAGATACATTTTGCTTATTACAATACAGTAAGAATCAGCACTGTAAACGGAGGACTTCCTCCAGCAAAATACAGACTGTCAAAAACTGTACTGTTAAAAGCAGCCTGATTTAAGGGGTATTGAGGACTGCACTTTTCTTGATTATTTCAAAAATCAGAATTTATAATTGTTAAAAACAAATTTTTAAGCATATATAATCTCCCAAAAACAGTACAAATTATATACCATTTTATAAGTTTCCTACTGTAAAAACTCTGTAGAAATTGAAATAAATAAAAAAAATATATATTATACACTAAGAATAATGATTTTTAGCTTTATTACAAGAGGCATAAATGAATATAAAATCCTTCAAACATTATCACAAATATCTTGATTTTAAATATTGTCTTGCAAAGTTTTTTTCTGATATTCTAAAAGATCTTCACTTAAAGAATCTTTCAGTTTTATTAAACAATATTTTTCAAACAGGTCTGCAAAAGTATTTGCAACTGCGTTATATTCCTATAATTCGGCAGGCAGAAGATGAAATTAAAACTAATACTATTTCTAAGTCTGAATTTGACGGGAATATTTTTGTATGCTGGTTCCAGGGAATGCAAAACGCTCCAGAACTAGTCAGGCAATGCTATGAAAACCTCAAAAAAAATGCAAACGGTCATAAAATCACTCTTCTAACAAATGAAAATGTTTTTGAAATAGTAAAACTTCCAGACCATGTATTAAAAAAATATCAGGAAGGAAAAATAACAAAAACTCATATTACAAACCTAATCAGGACTTCTCTGTTGTATTTATATGGAGATCTATGGATTGACTCTACAATACTGGCAACAAGATCTTTATCAGAAAAAATATTTTCACTCCCATTTTATACGATAAAAAAACAATCTTGTTCTCCGTATTATATTCCAAATGGAAAATGGACTTCCTACTTTATGGCCGGAAAAAAAGGCTGTCAATTCGGTCATGTTGTACGATCTGTCCTTTTTGCATATTGGAAAGATCATGATGAACTAATTGATTATTTCATGTATGACCACATAATAAACATGTGCTACGATAACAGCTCTATCGTAAGGGAATTAATTGACGCAGTTCCATACAACAACCCAGGCTGTGATTTCTTTAAAGGAAAATATAATCAAAAATTAAATCAATCAGAATGGGATTCCGTAACAAAAGACACTTCTCTATTTAAATTATCATACAAGGAAAATATAGATTCTTCTTTGAATAATACATATTACACATCTATCATTACCCCCTCCCACCTAGTAATTTGTATAGGTAAAATTATTCATGCAGCCTCTGCTATTTGCTGTCAGGAGGCTGCATAATGAAAATATTCGCCATAATGCTAGTAAAGGATGAAGCTGATATTGTGGCCTCTGTTTTAAAATCTGCCGAAACTTGGGCTGATAAAATTTTTGTACTTGATAACGGTAGTACAGACGGTACATGGGAAATTATTCAGTCTTTAGCAAACGAAAAAATCATACCTTGGAAACAATATTTTGGTCCTTATCACAACGGTCTTAGAGCCGATGTGTATAATGAGTTCAAGCATCTTGCTGAACCAGGCGACTGGTGGTGTTTTAAGTTGGATGCGGATGAATTCTATGCAGAAGATGTCCGAAGTTTTCTAGAACACCTTCCTAAACAAGATGGCTTGCTTGCAAAAAAGTCATTGGACTACTATCTAACAAAAGAAGATGCAAAAGAGTTTCCTTTTTCCGGAAATTTTGAAGATGACAGAAAAAATATTAAATATTTAAATTCGACTTGTTGGTCAGAACCGCGTTTCTTTAAGGAAAGAAAAAACATAAAATGGATTTCAGAACCAAATGCACATTACCCTTCAAACAGTGGAATTCTTTCTTCAAAAACCATTCTTGTAAAACACTATCAGTTCCGCTCTCCCCAGCAAATGCAAAAACGCCTTGACGTACGCAACAGTTCCGAAGCCAAAAAAAACGGTCTTGCATTCCGGCATGTTAGAGAATCGGACTGGCATGAGCTTCTAAAAAAACGAAGAGAACTTGTTTATGATGATGGCTCGTATGAAACATATAAAAGTCTCCCTGTGCGTAATAAGCTTAAGCAGAGCTGGATAAAAAGATTAGCCATTCGCCTTGGAATGTTACTGAAAATATATAAATAACAGTTATCTTTCATGCAGAAACTATTCAATATCAATTCTTTCTCTCACAAAGTCTCGAAAAAAAGGTAAAACAAAGCCTACATAACCATAAGAAGTCTGCTTTATTACCTGTGAATCAAGCAATCTGGCTCTATAATTTGAAAGGTATGCATTTGTTTTTCCAGTCTGCTCCACAAGGCTTTTCATCGATGTAGGTCCCTTATTTTTTGCCATACAAATTACAAACAATCTGTCCATTTGAGAAAAACTTTCTGAAATTTTTATATATGCGTTACGGAATAAAAGCATTTTGTATTCGTCAAGAATTAAATCTATATCTTTTTCAGAAATAAATTTCTCAGTATTTTTCCAAATAAGCCATCCCAAAAGCTGAAAGGCATAAGCATAGCCACCGCAAGCCTTTGTCATCCTATCTAAAGCTTTTTCATCTGGTATTTTTCCACCATTTTCAAATGCCTTTTTGTAATTAAAGCGAACAGTAGAACTATCTAACGCCTCAAGCGTGATTCTTGGAGCCCTCAATAAAAAAGTAAGTTGATTATCATTCTGAAGTTCAGAAATATTTTGTGGAAGCCCTGCTAATAAGAGCCTAACAGGTAGATTCCGTTGAAGTAAAATCTGATAGATTGATATAAAATTTCGCAATTCACTGGAGGCTTTTACTTCGTCTATAACAGCAAGAACCGTTATATTTTTTTCATCAAGATTTTGAAGCATTTTTTCCAACAACAATTGATAGTTAATCTGCTCTCTTTCTTTTTTGTTATATTCAATTTGTATACCAAACAAAGAAAGAGAAACTTCATCCAAAGAATCAAAAGCTTTTTTTATATTTTTTTCAGTCTTGTTGTATATTCCCTGTACATACGACAAAAGAATATTTCCAGAAGAAGGAATATTCAAAACGATAAAGTTATTTTCTTTCTCAACTTCCTGACAGACTGCAGACATAAAAGAAGTTTTTCCGCATCCCCGTTGTCCATAAATTAATGAAGTCTGATATGGACTGTCTGGATTTTTCAACTCTATTACTAACTCATCAATCTGCTGACTACGGTCAATATAAATTGGCGGAACTTTTCCAAAACTAGGGTTAAAGGGATTATTCACAATCAGCTCCTTTTTATGAGTTTTATAACTTTTTATAACTTCAATTTAATTTTATAACTTTTTATAACTTTGAACAAGTTAAATCTCTCCAATTTTATATTACAAGTTATCATAATTGTTTTAGGTGCAGATCTATGATATAGTTTTCCCATGCAAGATTCTCGTATTTCTGTAATTATACCTTCCTATAACCGAGCTCATATTTTGAAAAACGCCGTCAGCAGTGTTCTTGAGCAGTCTTACAAAAATATTGAACTTATTTTAGTTGATGACTGTTCTACAGATAATACAAAAGAAATTGCAAAAGAAATAACAGATTCAAGGTTCCGTTATCATCGCCTTGAAAAAAATTCCGGAGCCTGCATAGCCCGAAACAAAGGTATTGAACTTGCAAAAGGTGAATATATCGCCTTTAATGACAGCGACGACCACTGGCATAAAGAAAAACTGCAAAAACAGCTGGACTTTCTTCTAAGAAACAAGGCTGATATAACAAGTTGCGCAATGAACGTATATGATGAAAACCAAAAACTTATGTATGTGTTTCCAGACAAAAATAAAACACAGGAAGGAATAATTAGTACACAAGCCTTACTAAAATACAACAACACCAGTACCCAGCTTCTATTTGGAAAAGCAGAATGTTTTAGAAAAATTATGTTTGATCCAACAATGCCACGATTTCAAGACTGGGAAGAATGTATAAGGCTTTCTCAACAGTATTCCATGTATTATCAAAATGAAATTCTTGTAGATACATACCAGCAACGGGACAGCATAACTAAAAATCCCAAGAAAGGACTTAACGGGATGAAAATAATTCTTGAAAAATACAGAGCTCAAATCTTTTCATCCCCAGATATAACTGAAAGTTTTTTTAAGAAAATGTCAGCTTTTACTTGCCTATGCGGTAAAAACCCTATTCAAGAAATGAAATATATTGTAAAAGCATGCCCTAATCTGAACAACAGAGTGCGATATATTCTTGCAAAGATTGGTTTATACAAACTATTTTTTAAAATGAAAAACAAATAAAGCATCTATTTTTTAAACAGCTTTACAAATCATTAAACAAAGGCTGATTTTCTCAGTAGATTGTACTCGTTTTCTCTAATATTGTGCATACATGAAAACTGGATTCCCCGGAGCAAAACTTAGTGAAAGTATAACCAGAATTAACGGAACATAGTAACAGGACCATCTGAATACAATGTTTTTCTTCTGAATTGCACTGTAAACATCACAGCCGTTTTCTTTAAAAACACTTACAGTAAAAACAGTAACCAGCGAAATAAAAACCAATGTTATTTCAGATTCCGCATATCTTAAACTTCCAAAAATTGTTTTTAAATACGCCTGATCCTTAAATAGTGCAAGACTTCCAAAATCAGTAAAAGTTCGTTTTAAATACAAAAAACTTTTTGGGACATCAACAATTCTGTCAAAATATGCTCCGATATTTACAATTATAAAAGTTCTTATAATCTGAAAAACATGAAAAGTTTTGCTTTTTACATTTACATGGCATACACCAGAAAATTTTTCAAATGCAGGCTTTAACGCATCGCTGAATGCAATTACAAGACCATTAAAAAGTCCCCATACAACAAAATGCAGTTCTGGCCCATGCCATATACCAACCAATAAAAATACAACTATATTTGCAAGCCCCGCAGGGACAACTCTGGCAAAATGCTTTCCTAAATGTTCACCACACCACTTACCTGTCTTCTGCATTCCTTTTGTAAGGGCTAACGGGAAAAATACATAATCTTTCATCCAAAGCCCAAGGGTTATGTGCCATCTGCGCCAGAAATCAGCAAGACTTGTAGCAAAATATGGCTGCCTGAAATTCGGAAGCATTTCCAATCCGAACAATTTTGAAACACCAAGCACCATATCAATTCCGCCGGAAAAATCAGCATACTGATAAATTGAATAGCCTAAAATACCAATTAAGATTATGCTGCCCGGTAAATTAGAATAATTAGGATCTAAAACAGAAGAAACTCGTTCAACTATCAAATCTGCTATGCAGTACTTTTTCATTGCACCAAATAAAATCAAAAGAACACCTTCTTTTATGTTTTCAAAATTAAAATGCTGTACATTTTTCATCTGGATGCCAAGTTTATCATAACGGTTAATTGGTCCCATTATTAACTGTGGAAAAAACGAAACAAACATGAAATATTTGAAAAAATTCGTTTCACATTCATATTTTCCGTTGTAAATATCCATAAAGTAGGCAAAAGTCTGAAACGTATAAAAAGAAATTCCAAAAGGAAGCAGAAGAGTCTTATGGCCTGCAAAAAACAGAAAATCAAGATCCATACTGAGTTTCAACGAAAGAGAACTAACTATTACATTCCAATATTTTAAATAGGCAAGAATCCCGAAATTAAGTAAAAGAATCAAAAACAAAATAATACGTTTCTTACCTTTTACTTTTTCTTTTAGACTTTTAAAGTCATCTTTTGAAAGTTCTGCTTTTTTGGATTTTAAATTTTCAGAAAAAGCTTTTACCGAAATTGCTCCAAAGAAAGTAGATAAAGAAGTTAGAAGTATAAATACAAAATTTATAACCCCTGCAAAAGCATAAAAAAACGCATTTGCGGCAAGAAGAAAATACCATTGCTTTTTTTTAGGAACAAGGTAATAACATATAAGTGAAATAATTAAAAATATAATAAATGTATAACTTTTTAAGTTTGCCATAGTATTTCCTCAAATTATAAAGCTGAATAACTTTGTTTTACGCAGCAATGCTGATTTCCATTGTAATATGCAACAATTTTTAATTTTCCTGTTGTATTTTCAGGATAGTTAAAATCACTACCCGTTAAACCCTTTATATAAAGGTTTTCTTTTCCGCCAATTATCGTATAAATATCATAACTTACAGAAGAATTATTATCACGATTCATGACAGGAGTAATTTTTACACAATGCCCTTCAATATCATCTTCAAGCATTAGACCGTAAACTTTTGGATTCTGGGCAAGCAGCTTTTCTTTAAACGAATCATAAAAAATATCTTTTCCGTCAAATTTACCGCTGTAAAAATCAGCAAAAAAACTTGTGAACTTTGGAATTCCGTATTTGTTCAAATGATTGTCATCCATAAAATCACTGTCTTCAAGTTCAAAATATTCAGGTTTTACAAGTGAAAAATCATAATACGGAAGTCCATAGTGATTTGTTACTGAACGTAAAAAATCAATGTATTCATCATAATTTCCTTTTTCAGTTAGATAAAAATCTGTGCTGGGATTGGAATAAAAAGCAAGGTTTATTCCATTTTCCTTACAAAGTTTTACTATCTTACCAATAGTATCTTTCCATTCCTGATTAATGTTTTTTACATCAATCGGGCTTACAAGACCTGAAGAAAAAGTTCCGTTTTCTACAATATCTTCATCCAGGACACATCCTTTTCCGCCATATTTGGTTGTTTCTTCTTCAAAAATATATTTTCCGTACTCACCTGTTGCACGCGATTTTATCATTGTAAATATCGAAACCGGATTTAGATCGATTAATTTGTCCTGGCCAATCGGTAATATTGAATTTAAATAATACTTTGGAGATGTTGAGCCTAAAATATATTCTGCCTTTACTTTTTTATTTTTCAAATAATGCTGTACAAGGAAATTGCTTGTTGATGGTTTGCTTTTTGAAAACGCAGATGTTGCGGCTGTTGCAAAATCGAATTCAAGATAAACATTTTTCAATTTACAAAACGACAGAGTTTCTTTTAATACTGCATAAGTTCCGTCCATAGATTGATTTGGAGTACCGGTATTAAAAGAATTAATGTTCAAAGTTTTGTCTAATTGCGACGGAAGAATCCCATGACTTACATGGCTTGCTCCACAGAACATCAAATCAATTTCTTTTTGCTGATGAAGCTCATGCATCAAAACACGTGTATAAGTATTATTATCATTTACAACAAATAAAGAAACAATAAAACAAACAAGATAAAATATAATAAGAAAAACACAAAACTTAAAAAGTTTTTTCATGCTTTTACTTTATCAAAAATAAAAGAATAAGTCATTCAAATTTTATAACTTACAATGATTAGTTGCTGTTTTATGTTTAATTTTATATAATAATTAATTATGACACGTTTAGTAACAGATTATCTTGATAATTCTGCAAAAAAGTTTCCCGGCAAAATAGCCTTCGCTGATGAAAAACGGGAACTTTCATTTAATGAACTTTATACAGAAAGCCGTAAAATTGCTCAAATATTAATTCACGACAATATTTTTAAATCTCCAGTAGTGGTTTACCTTGAAAAATCCGTTGAAGTTATTTCTTGCTTCATGGGAGCCGCATATTCAGGAAACTTCTACACCCCAATTGACGTTACAATGCCTGAAAGCCGTGTTTCAAAAATCATGGAAACCCTTTCCCCTGCCCTCATAATTACAGACACTGCTCACTTTGAAGCGGCGAAAGTTTTTGCAGGTAACACACAAGTCCTCTTATATGAAGATATTCAGAAAGGAACATTCGATGACAAGGCAATAGAGTCAACTCTTAAACGTGTCATCGACACAGATGTTCTTTATGTACTTTTTACATCAGGTTCAACAGGAACCCCGAAAGGCGTAATAATCAATCAGAAAGCTGTTATAGACTACGCTGAATGGGTTACAGAAACTTTCAGCATTTCAAGTGAAACAGTTTTTGGAGAACAGGCACCTTTCTATTTTGACAATTCAATTCTTGACATTTACCAGACTCTCAAAAATGGTGCAACCTGTTATATAATTCCGCAAAAATTCTTTATGCTGCCAAAAAATCTGTTTACTTTCCTTACTGAAAAGAAAGTAAATACTATTTTCTGGGTTCCGTCTGCATTATGTATAATGGCGAATCTTAAGGCTGTAGACAAATTCATAGTTCCTACCTTACAGAAAATTCTTTTCTGTGGAGAAGTTATGCCAAACAAACAGTTAAATGTATGGCGCAAAAGCTATCCAAATGCACTATATGCAAACCTATATGGACCAACCGAAATTACAGATGTCTGTGCATACTACATAGTCGACCGCGAATTTGCAGATGATGAAAGTCTTCCCATCGGATTTCCGTGCAAAAACACAGACATAATGGTTCTTGATGACTCTGATAAACTTGTTCCGACAACAACTGCCGATGTAAAAGGAGAGCTTTGTGTAAGAGGAACCTGCAATTCACTCGGCTACTACAACAATCCTGAAAAAACAAAAGCTGCATTTGTGCAGAATCCGCTCAACACTGTTTATAATGAAATTATTTACCGTACCGGCGATGTTGTGCATTATAATGAACGCGGAGAGATTATGTATGACTGCCGTAAAGACTTCCAGATTAAGCACATGGGACATCGTATTGAACTTGGAGAAATTGAAACAGCCATCAGTGCTGTCGAAGGTGTTGAGCAGAACTGCTGTCTTTATGACACGGAAAAAAGCAAAATTGTTATGTTCTATACAGGTTCAATCGAACCACAGGCAATAATAGATACAATCAAAAACTCTGTTCCAGACTATATGATTCCAAACAAAAAAATAAAACTCGACAAAATGCCGATTAATCTGAACGGAAAAATCGACCGCGTTGAACTTAAGAAAATGCTATAAAAAAGGAGAAATCAATGGACGAATTATTAGAAATTTTAAAAGAAGCAAAACCAGATGTTGATTTTTCAACAGAAAAAAAACTTATTGATAATGGAATTCTGGACTCTTTTGATATTGTTCAACTGGTAATGAAATTGAACGAAGAATTTGACATTGAAATCGGAGCTGAAGATATCAATCCGGCTAACTTTAATTCCGCAGAAAGCCTTTGGGCAATGATTCAGAGCTTGCAGTAGGATTATGTTTTTTCTATACAATTCAATTATTGGACCTGTTGAACTGCTTTTAGAATTCTTTTTTCGGTTTGTACAGGTCATAACAAAAAATTCTGGTATTGCCGTTATAGCTTTGAGTTTTATAGTTACCTTACTTACACTGCCACTTTACATGGTAGCAGAAAGGTGGCAAGAAAAAGAAAGGTTTACTCAAAACAAAATGAAAGCAGGTATTGAACGTATAAAGCGGACTTTCAAAGGTGATGAGCAGTATATGATTCTCAATACCTTCTACAGGCAGAATCACTATCATCCGATTATGGCTTTACGCTCAAGTTTTGGACTTCTAATTCAAATACCTTTCTTTATGGCTGCATACAGTTTTCTTTCAAATCTAGAAGTCCTAAATGGTTATTCATTTTTATTCATAAAGGATTTAGGTTCTCCAGACGCAGCATTAAAAATTGGAGCCATTGCAATAAACATACTGCCTATTGCAATGACTCTTATAAACTGCATTGCCGGCTATATTTATTCAAAAGGACACGGAATAAGGGAGCAAATTCAGATTTATGCCTGTGCACTGGTATTTCTGATTCTTCTCTACAATTCACCGGCAGGACTTGTTGTTTACTGGACAATGAACAATATTCTTTCACTTGTTAAGAATATTTTCTATAAGATAAAGAATCCAAAAAAGATTATTTATATTCTATGTTGCTTATCCGCAGGTGCAGCAATAATATTGATTTTTTCACTTTTAAAACAAATTGATAAAGTATATAAAGCAGCTTTTATTTTTATGGCTGTTATTCTGATTTCATACCCGCGGCTTATAAAGATCTTGTCAAATTTCTTAGACAAAAACACAACCTCTCTTGAAACAACTCCTTCAACGAGGCTTTCAATTTTTATTATTTCAAGCCTTGTTATGGCTACACTTGCAGGGCTTTCCATTCCTTCTATACTTATTGAATCTCAACCGGATTTATACTGCTATGTTGACAACTACACTTCCCCTGCATTTTTCATACTTATTACATTTGCAAAAGCCTTAGGATTGTTTTTTTTGTGGCCATTATGTTTCTATGCATTATTTTCAAGCAAAATAAAAAATGTACTTACGTTCCTTTTTTTTAATCTAGCTGTTTATTCAATAGTTAATACATTTTGTTTTTCAGGAAACTACGGTTCTATAAATCCTACCCTGCTTTTTATGGAGCCCCAGACTTTTATTCCTTCTGCAGCAACCATTGCACTAAATACTGCTGTTTTCGCATTCATTTTTATATCATCACTGGTTCTAATTCGTAAAAAAATGGTGGTTATGGTTTCTTCATCTTTTATTCTGCTCTTTGCACTAATATCTATTTCTGCCATAAATTTTAGTTCTATCAGCAAAGAATTTAAAAAAATGGAAGCTCCTTCCTCTGTAGCAAAAATAGAACCTGTATATCACCTTTCTAAAACAGGCAAAAATGTAATAGTTTTTATGCAGGACGCATGTATGACCCCACTCATACCTGAACTTTTTAATGATATACCTGCTTTAAAAGAACATTTTTCTGGTTTTACATACTACCCGAACACAGTTACACTCGGCTATGTAACTATGATAGGTTCTCCAGGTATTTTTGGCGGATATGATTATACACCTTTTGAAATAAATAAACGTGAAGATAAGACTTTGCAGCACAAGCATAATGAATCTCTGCTTTCTTTACCAGTTTTATTTAATGCAGAAAAATTTAATGTAACCGTATCAAATCTTCCTTATGAAAACTATCTTGAAGAGCCCGTAACTTCTATGTACAAAGGTTATGAGTTTATAAAACGCATAAACACGACTGGAAAATATTCAAGGATTTGGTATAACAGGCACAAGTTAGCCCCCAATCCTCACACAAGTTTTCTTATAAAACGAAATTTCATCTGTTTCTCTATATTTAAAATGGTTCCGCCGGTTTTAAGAAGTGTAATTTACGCACGCGAGTACTGGATTGCAAACAATCCCTATGAAAATTCCGCAGATTTTGCAAATCACTATTCAGTACTGGAATTTTTGCCAGAACTGATGGATTCCAAATCAGAAACCAATTCATTTATAATGATTGATAACGAAGCTACCCACGAAAGTGATTTTGCTTCTAATGAAATAATACCGTCCAACGGAAAATCTGTTTATTCTGACGATTCTGTATTTAAAGTTCATGCAGCTGTTTTCTTAAAATATGCAGCTTTTTTTGATTATTTAAAAGAAAACGGATTATATGATAATACACGAATAATAATTGTTTCTGACCATGGCGGACACTTGCATAATAAATCAATAAGCAAAAATGTTTTTGGTATTCCTGATCCAAAACTGGCAGCAACATTGCTTATAAAAGATTTTAACAGCAGACAGCCTCTAGTAACGAATAATACTTTTATGACTAATGCAGATGTTCCATATCTTGCAACTAACGGAATAATTAGTGATGCAAAAAATCCGTTTACAGGAAATTCTCTTAAAGTGCAGAACAAACAGTATTACATAAAAATTGCCATTCCAAATTCTGAATCAACACGAATAAGGCAAAATACAAAATTCAAGATAAATCCTGAAAACTGGTATACAGTGCATAATGATATATATAACATAAAAAACTGGGTTCACTTTTATGGTGAAGAATCCAATACAAACAGAGGAAAATAATGATTGATTTTTCAAAAAAAACTCTTCTCATCACTGGAGCGGCAGGCTTTATTGGTAGTTTTTTAAGCAAACGCCTTATGGAAGAGTTTCCAACTGCAAAAGTTATAGGAATTGATTCCATTACAGACTACTATGATATACGCTTAAAAGAAGAAAGGCTTAAAATGCTTGACTCAGCAGCTGCCTGTGCAGCAGATAAAAACTCATTTACTTTCATAAAAGGCGACATTGCAGACAAAGTTTTTCTGGACAGAATTTTTGAACAATATAAACCTTCCATTGTTGTAAATCTTGCAGCACAGGCAGGAGTCCGCTACTCTAT
>JAEEGL015708940.1_pt1 | contig 12277 bp, 10 predicted proteins | sample 9134231 | NCBI WGS metagenome assembly JAEEGL01 (sample SAMN16246548, study PRJNA631951) | gut metagenome | biome: gut microbiome; feature: rumen; material: fiber-attached | host: Bos | place: Iran: Karaj | collected 2018-10 | reverse complement strand
GAGTAAAGCATGGGAGCCATATGGCCGGGATCCAGGAAGAAACGGTCACGACCCTCAAACTTCATGTTGCGGGGATCATACTCCAGGAACTCGCTGAAAAGCACGTTAATGAAATCAGCGCCACCCATAGCACCACCGGGGTGACCGGACTTGGCCTTCTCGACCATAGATGCAGCCAGAATACGGATATTATCGGCTGCCTTGTTCATCAATTCTTTACTGTTCATTGTAATATATGTTTAGTTTGAATTTGCGCAGTAGCTTGCAAATTTAGCAAAAAAAATCGGCAGTAATGAAGCATAAGCCCTTTTTTATAATAAAGGAGTCTGCAATGCTGCTTTAAAGCCATTTTTTATTACTTTTGCAAACAACAATCCGAATATTAACACTAACGAATACTGACCTTAACTTAAAATGAAAAAATCAATCATCGTCAGCCTGGCACTTCTTATTCCACTGGCCCTGTGTGCTGAAATCACAAAAAAAGAAGACATCAACAAGGATAACCTCTACAAGTTCAGAGGGAGCATGACCCAATATGAGGATCCCGGAGTAACCTACTCAAAGGCTCCCAAGGGTTTCAAGCCTTTCTATATGAGCCACTACGGCCGTCACGGTTCACGCTATCTGCTCAACACACCGCAGTACAATGACCCTTATACAATACTCCAGCAGGCCGATGAAAAAGGCGTACTGACCGATTTCGGCAAGGATGTACTGAGACGTTTGGAGATAATGGCCAAGGATGCCGATGGTCATTTGGGTGACCTCACCATAGTAGGACAGCAGCAGCATCGCGGCATAGCACGCCGTATGGTACGCAACTACCCGGAGATATTCAACAAGAAAACAACCATTGTAGCACGTTCCACCACATCACACCGCGTCATGGCCAGTATGACGGCTGCCATGATGGAGTTCTCAAGCATACTGCCCAAGATGAACATAGACTACAACTGCAGCGATTTTGACCGCGGCTACATGAATTCTGAGGACAGGGCCATCAACAGTGCCAAGAACAGCCGTGAAAGAAACGCTGCCGTCAACGCATTCAACGCCAAGCACAACAACCCTGAGCGTCTTATGTGCGCCCTCTTTACTGACACCACATTCATAACAAGATATCAGAGAACATCATCATCAGGATCTGTATCCGTTTCAGACCGTTCAGATGACCTCTACACCAAGATATATGACATTGCAGCCAACATGGGCAGCCATTCCTATCTGGGATTTGACCTGGATGACGTATTCACATATGACGAGTGGTATGACTGCTGGCTCCAGAACAACCTCTACTGGTTCTCTGTTTCCGGTTACCATGACCTTACCCAGAACATTGTTCCTTACGGCCACGCCACACTGCTTCAAGATTTCCTTGACAAAGCCGATATAGCTTTAGCCAACGGCACGCCTGCCGCTAACCTGCGTTACGGACATGACACTGCACTCTATCCGCTCCTGTGCCTCATGGAGGTAAACGATTGCGAATTTGCCCCGAAAGACATTGAGGACCTGGCCACAAAGTGGGTAAACTATGACATTGTCCATATGGCCAGCAACCTGCAGCTCATATTCTTCAAGGACAAGAACGGAAAGATCCTGGTCAAGGCACTGCTTGATGAGAAAGAGGCAAAACTGCCGACAGAGTGCTATAAGGATGCCAAGGGTAATGAATATCCTTACTTCTACGAGTGGGACAAGTTAGAGAAGTACTACCGCGACATCCTGGCCAAGTGGGACAAGATCAAGGCTGAACTTACCACAAGCAGATAACAACGACGTCATATGGACAGACTTGCCATAGGAATTGACATAGGTGGTCAATCCTCCAAATGCGGAGTAGTGACAGAAGACGGGACCATACTCTACCAGAGTGTGGTCACGTCACTTATTGACAACTTTGACGAGTACCTCAAGCTACTGGCCGATACGGTAAGGGACATGGTACGTCGTACAGCCGACCGTGGCACTGTGGTGGGAATAGGCATCGGAGCACCTAATGCCAACCGTTTAGACGGAACGATCCGTTATGCCCCGAATCTCAAATGGGCGCGTGACGCCCATGGGAATCCTACGGTGATACATCTGGCAAAACGACTGAAAGAAGCTACAGGATTGCATGTAAGGATAACCAATGACGCCAATGCGGCGGCACGCGGCGAGCACACATACGGAGTGGCACGCGGCATAAATGATTTCATTATGATTACACTCGGTACAGGTGTAGGCAGCGGAATCATATCACACGGACGTCTGGTTTACGGTCATGACGGTTTTGCCGGCGAGCTGGGGCATGTATGCGTCATTCAGGATGGCCGTCAATGCAACTGCGGTCTGAAAGGTTGCCTTGAGACATACGCAAGTGCCATGGGTGTGGCCCGGACTGCTCGTGAGATATTACAGAACGACTCAAGAGAAAGCCTGTTACGCAACCTTGATCCGGAAAAGATATCGTCAAAGGACATCTATGATGCAGCCGTTCAGGGTGACCAATTGGCAAAAGAGATATTTGCCTTTACCGGCCGGATACTGGGGCGTGCCATGGGTGATTTCGTCAAGTTCAGCTCACCAAAGGCCATAGTGCTGTTTGGCGGCCTTACCAAGTCACGCGAGTTCTTCCATGATGAGATGGTCAAGGCAATGAATGACAACCTGATGCAGATATGGAAGAACAAGATACAGATCCTTTACTCATCACTCAAGGAGTCAGACGCCGCAATTCTGGGAGCAAGTTCAATGGTTTGGTCACCGGAGATAATATGAGAATAGGATTCGACGCCAAACGTCTTTTCAACAACTTTACCGGTCTGGGCAACCACAGCCGCACAACCATTGACATTCTCACGGAATTCTTTCCCGGGAATGAATATCTGCTATATACCCCCAAGATAAAACACAACTCCACAACTGACCCTTATACCGACAAGGACCATTGCAGGACTATACTTCCGGACGGAATGATAAAGGGTGGCCTGTGGAGGACTTTCCGTTTGGCCGATGCCGCACGGAAAGACTCGGTTGACATTTTCCATGGCCTTTCAAATGAACTGCCCACAGGTTTGGACATCCCATCGGTGGTAACCATACACGATGTGGCATTCAAGACTTTTCCCGATATGTACCACGCCGCAGACCGGTTCACCTACAATCTCAAGTGGCGATATGCCTGCCGCAAGGCTGACAGGATAATAGCAATAAGCGAATGCACCAAACAGGACATAATACGTTTCTATGATGTTGACGCAGACAGGATTGATGTGGTATATCAGCCTGTCAGCCGCCTGTTTTATACCGATTACCAAGGAGTGTGCCCAGTAAGCCTTGCATCATACGTAAACGGCAAGCCGTACATACTGTACGTAGGCTCCATCAACTCCCGCAAGAATCTGTTAGGAGCCATAAAGGCGCTGGAACTACTGCCCAAAGACCTACAGATACCCATTGTAGTTATAGGCGACGGCAGAGAATACAAACAGAAGGTGCAGAACTATATCGCAGAACATTCACTTCAGGATATGGTCATTTTCTCCCCTGAGAAAGTAGGTCTTGAAGGATTACGCTATCTCTACCGTAATGCACAGATGCTCATCTATCCGTCATTCTATGAGGGTTTCGGGCTGCCTGTAGTTGAAGCTCTGCTCTCAGGATGTCCGGTAGTGACAAGTAACGTATCCTCACTGCCTGAGGCTGCCGGCCCCCACTCCCTTCTGGCCGACCCCGGCAACATTCAGGATATATCTGACAAGATGAGCAGGATTCTCACTGACAGTGCCTTGCGTTCAGAAATCATAACCCACGGATATGAGTTTGCCAAACAACAGTTCAGCCCGGATGTACTGGCGGCAAAGCTCATGAGTATCTACAAAAAGTTACAGTGATACAAACATAAAAAAGGGCAACACAAACTGTGATGCCCTTTTTTTATTCTATGCCTTAATATTATTCAGCTTCCGGCATATCCTCAATCTCGATAGGAGAATCAAATGTGGTAGTTGATGATTCCGGATTGACAACCTGATTCTCAATTGCCTCATCTTTGAACACTGAACCTGCATTGATAACCTTGGGTTTAGCTACGTAAGCAGTAAGTATGCTGAGTACGGCAATGCTGGCTATCAGAGTCCATGTGGTCTTCTCAAGGATGTCAGTAGTCTTGCGAACACCCATAATCTGGTTTGATGAAGCGAAACCTGCTGCCAGGCCACCGCCTTTTGAGTTCTGGATGGTAACTACAAAGCACAGGAACAGTGCCAGTATCACGATAATAATAAGTAAAACCTTAAACATTTTCTATTTATTTTTTTGATTTATCCTAACTAAAATATCCAAATACCGGATTTGGTCCGCAAAGTAAATGCTTTTATTCGGAAAATTCAAATAAAGAGACCGAATTATTTCCAATGCCTTGTCATATCTGCGTTGTTTTAGGTAGATACGCGCAAGAGTCTCGGTAAAATACGATTCATCAAGCTGTTCCGTATCTTCTTCCTGAGCATCGGCATCCGCAATATCCCGTACATCCTCCCCTGGAGCCTGAAGCTGCAGGCTGAAAGACGGCCTCTCATGATCCGTAGCAAGGAACGTATCCAAGAGTTGCTCAGTCTTGGAGCGAATGGCGCTCTCAGCACCTGTCTCTGATTTATCGGGGGTACTCAGATAATCAGATACATAGTCCATCGGAACGGCACCAAGCACCTGGTCATGGACTGAGCAATCCTCCTTATCCTCCAGAAAGGAGTCTAACAGGAACATCAGGCGTTCATCCTTACCCTCTCCCATTACCAGTTGGCTACGGTTGCATTAAACACCTGGTCAACGATATCATCAATCATCTGCTGTACAAGCTCTTCCTGAACGGCTGAGAGTTGTTGTGACGAGTCATATTCACGATTGGCAGAGAATGTCTTGTCAAAGTCATCATTGTGTTGCTTATTGTTTGTAAACTTGACTTTGACTGTCATCTTAAGCTGGACCATTGATGAGTAGCCATCGGCTGAGATTGACTTGTTGGTCTGATCATACGATACAATCTCACCCGATATTACCAGATCACCGTCACGCTTTACCTGACGTAATTTTGTCTGGCTGTTATATCTGTCACTCAGGGTGTTGTTGAACATAGGAGCCATGGGCGCCCACTGGTATGCCGCACGGTTGGAGAATGTCTCCAGTGTTATGGTCTTGATCGTATTATAGTCAATTGACGCACCGTTCAGCTTGTACGACACCGTACACCCCTGCATCAGCAGGACCGATGCAAGCGCCACCATAACTGTCTTAATGATACCGTGTCTCATTCCAGGTTATACTCTTTGATTTTACGGTACAGAGTGCGCTCTGAAATATTCAAGTCTGCAGCAGCGCCACGACGCTTGCCTCCATGTTTGGCAAGGGCACGTTTGATCATGTCTTTCTCTACCTCATCAAGTGAGAGGGTCTCCTCAACATACACCTCCGTATCCTGAATGTCATCATCAGGTTGAGTACTCTTTTTGGAGCCGGAAGGAATGTTTTGGACTGTGGTCAGGCCGTCATCGGGCGTGATTATTGACACAGGCTGCTGGACAGGTGGCTTTCCCTGCGAAAGGCTGCTTACCTGGGCCTTAAGGTCAGTTACGTCACGACGCAAATCAAAAAGCACCTTGTAGAGTATCTCGCGTTCATTTTCAAAAGAGTTTTCCTGACGTTGCCCTCCTGTAATCATAGGAAGCATTGAGGTACGGCGGTCAGGCAGATACTCCTGCAGCATATCCGCAGTGATGACACGCTGCGGTGCCATGATTGAAATCTGCTCGGTGATATTCTTGAGCTGACGCACATTGCCGGGCCAGTGATAGGTCATGAGCATCTGCTTGGCATCCTCAGAGAGCTGCACTGCAGGCATGCGGTATTTCTCGGCACAATCGGCTGCAAACTTGCGGAACAGGAGCAGCACATCGGCCCCACGTTCACGCAGTGGCGGCACCTTTATGGGAATGGTACTCAAACGGTAGAAGAGATCCTCACGGAAACGGCCCTGCTCTATCGCCTTAAGCAGATCGACATTGGTTGCCGCTACTATGCGGACATTGGTCTTCTCAACTGTGCTGGAGCCCACGCGGATGAACTCACCGGACTCAAGTACACGGAGCAGGCGGGCCTGGGTGGCAAGCGGCAGTTCAGCCACCTCATCCAGGAATATGGTTCCGCCATCAGCCTCACCGAAATAACCCTTGCGGTCACTGATAGCATTGGTAAATGCGCCCTTGATATGTCCGAACAGCTCTGAGTCAATGGTGCCCTCCGGTATTGCGCCGCAGTTTACAGCCAGATACTTCTTGGTCTTGCGCAGGCTGTTCTCATGTATAATGCGTGGAAAAACATCCTTTCCGGCACCGCTCTCACCTGTTATAAGAACCGTCAAGTCAGTAGGTGCCACCTGTATGGCTACGTCTATGGCACGGTTCATTTCAGGAGAGTTTCCGATAATCCGGAACCTCTGTTTCATCCTCTGTATCTCCTCAACGTTCATATAGTTCTTCAGATAGACTGACAAAAATACACATTTCCGCCCATCTATGGAAATTCTACGGAAATTTTGGCAGATTATTTCTTGTATAGAAACTGAAATCTATGAACGGATGCAGGACCTGCTATTCAAAACCTGTAGCGGGCACCTACGGAAAACACTCCCTGCTCCCCCAGACCTAACTCAGCAAAACCACGCAACTGTTTTCCCACCTCGACACCTATTGCCGAGACTTGGAAGTTTACATGAAAACCACTGTTATCCCAACCTTGCTTGCTCTCATCCTTGTAGGTTTTCTTTTCACTACGCATAGTGGCACCTACAGCTAACTTGGAATAGAGCCCTACGCAGTCACGACGCAGCCAGTCAAACTTTACGGCAGGCATAAATGTAAGATAATTGGTTTTCTTATTGCCGATTACATCCTTATCACTATTTACGACATCCTGTTCAAACTGGCCGTATGCGGCTATTGCACCTACACCAAGCCACGGTTTCAGATGATAATAGTATTCCACACTTATCGGGCCGATTAACATATCATTATCGCCGAATCTCTCGCCGAAAACAGCCTCCACAATGTTTCCAAAAATACTGAGCCAGTCAGAAGTGGCCGCCCAACCGTACGATACACCTATCTCCTGTCTTGGTTCTTCATTCTGTGCGTTCACATTCACTACTGTCAGCATTGCAACTGCAGCCAATAAAAAAAACTTTTTCATGCCAAATATATTGTTTAAGATTAAAGTCCTTTCAGTGTACAAAAATACAGTATTTCCATATATAAGAAACTGTTTTGAATTGTTTCTAATCAAACTTTGACCTTTCGTCCGGGATTACCAACGTCTCGGGATAAAAATAAACCACTATCTTTGCATCGGTATGAATTACGGTATATACAGGGATTTGATCAAGGCAGCCAAGCCGCTGTTTGAGGAGGATGACTGGCGCAGGCTCAAGGGTTTGCTCCGTGAAGGCATTGAAAAGGGAGCCTACGGAACGGATTCTCATGGGATTCCCATGCTGGAGCGGTGCATCAGGACCGGCATTGTCATCATAGAAAAGACAGGGCTTAAAAAAGCCTCGTTGCTGACTGCGCTGTTTGACCCCATGGTACAGCAGGGCCTTATTGCTCCGGAACAGTTCCAGCAGCAGTTTGGCCAGGATGCGGCACAGCTCATCCAGGGCATGTGCCGTGTAAAGGACCTCTATTCCAAGCACGATTCCATAGCCGATGAGAACTTCCGCAAACTACTGGTATCATTTGCTGAGGATGTCCGCGTAATAATCTGCCTGATTGCTGACCGTTATGTGCTCATGCAGATGCTGGCAAACACGTCCGATACGGAATACCGCCTGCACGTAACAGAGGAGTGCCGCCTGCTCTATATCCCTATGGCGCACCGCCTGGGTCTTTACGCCATAAAGAGTGAGATGGAGGACATGGTGGTCAAGTATGAGCACCGTGACATTTATGATGATATAGCACGTCAGCTCAACGAGACCAAGCGTGCACGTGAGGCTTACATTAAGTCATTTATCGAACCGGTAAAGCAACGTTTGGAAGAGGCCGGGCTCAAGTTCGTCATAAAGGGACGCACCAAATCCATTTCAAGCATCTGGAACAAGATGAAGGCGCAGAACACCACTCTGGACCACATCTATGACCTGTTTGCAATACGTATCATACTGGATTCTCCGGCCGATAAGGAAAAGGCCCAGTGCTGGCAGGTCTATAGTATTGTGACCGATATGTACCAGCCCAACCCCAAGCGCCTCCGTGACTGGCTGAGCGTGCCCAAGAGCAACGGTTACGAGTCATTGCACATCACTGTAAACGGTCCCGAGAACCGCTGGGTTGAGATACAAATACGTACGCGACGCATGGATGACATCGCGGAACGCGGTCTGGCAGCCCACTGGTCATACAAGGGCATTAAGAGTGAGGGTGCTGCTGACAATATCATGGCCGGCATACGTGAAATACTGGAGCACAATTCCAGTCCCGATGAGATGCGCAAGGACTTTGTGCTGGACATGTATCAGGAGGAGATATTCGTATTCACTCCTAACGGTGAGGTACGTCAGCTGCCCAAGGGCGCAACGGTTTTGGACTTTGCATTCTCCATTCACAGCAAGCTGGGTCTTACCTGCGTAGGTGCACGTGTAGGAGGCCGCAACGTACGCATAAGCCACAAGCTGCAGAGCGGCGATACCGTTGAGGTGCTGACATCATCTACCCAGACGCCCAAGCAAGACTGGCTCAACATAGCTGTTACGTCACGTGCCCGCATGCGCATTCGCCAGGGCATCAACGAGATACGCAACCGTGAGGCGCAGGCCGGCAAGGAGCTCCTTCAGCGCCGGTTCAAGAACCGCAAGATAGATATATCGGAAAGCGACATGTCACGCCTTATTGTCCGTATGGGCTACAAGGGCCAGACCCCGTTCTTCCATGCCCTGATGGAGGATGAGATTACTGTCGATGACGTTCTGAAAGTATATGAGGAGATGCACTCCCAGTCAGAGCAGGAGGTGCATCACGCTGAGGATTTTGACATAGAGAAAACCTTTACGGATCCTGAAAGGAAAGCCGCCCAGGATACTGACGTACTGGTTATAGGCGATAACCTTACCGGCATTGAATTCAAGATGGCCGGATGCTGCCACCCCATTTACGGAGATGATGTTACCGGATTCGTAAGCATCAACGGCGGCATAAGGATTCACCGCAGTTCCTGCCCCAACCTTCTGCGTATGAAGGAGCGCTATCCGTACCGCATTGTTCGTGCCCGCTGGTCAGGCAAGAGCGGCAGCCAGTACAGCATAACACTCAACGTTATAGGGCAGGATGACATAGGCATAATTTCAAACATATCATCCGTAATAAACAAGGAGCCCGATACCCTGATGCGCTCAATAAACATTGACTCTAACGGCGGTCTGTTCCAGGGACGGCTTACGGTGCTGGTTAGTGACCTGTCATCACTGGACCGCCTGATCAAGAAGCTCAAACAGATCAAAGGCGTGAGAGAAATTGAAAGAATAAATTGAAAATTGAGAATTGAAAATTGAAAATTAGCCATGCGGTGCGTTAAAAGCACCTGCGTTAATAGCCCGCGACATTAAAAGGCGCTCGAAATAAAATTCGAACGCCTTTTACAATTTTCAATTCTCAATTTTCAATTTTATTTAGCGGTCAAATCCCGGATTGCCCCAAATCAAAGGAGCATCCCCCCTCAACTGGCTTGCCACCAGCAGATTTGACTCCATCTTAAAATCATAGACCTGTGTTGAGGGCTTGATATATATCTTTTTATTTGTATCCATAACGCTTTAGAATATTTCAATTGTTTCACCATTGTTTATATACATTCCCTTTTCAGTAGGTTTACCTGGAAGCAGGACACCATCTATGGTATACCATTCATCACTCTCCTGCCAGCCTGATCTGGTATCTGTAGGCTGAATAAGGATAACATCGGTGGTTGTGCCATCGGCAAATCTCATTATGCTGCGCCTTATAGCTCTCAGAGCAGGCTGTGCAGGAATCTCAAAGTGAGCACGGAAAGTGCGCAGAGTCTTTGGAGTATCATAATAACCTATGGTGCTGTTACCACCCAGAACTATTATCTCATTAAGGTTTCCATCATCACCATTGGTCTTGTCACCTACCTTAAACGATGAATACTGGCCTACGAAACTGCCGCCTGCAAAATTCTGAGGTGTTGGAGTTTCACTTGAAATGGTAACATCCTTGAACTCCGGTTCAATAATGTCAAAGGCATCCGGATCAGTATCATAACCATCGGGCTTGGTCCACTTAATGATGAACGGTGTGCCGGCGGTTATCGTACCGGTGGCCTCCTTGTCAAAGTTGAGAGTCAAAACAGTACCTGACAGGTTAGATGACTCTGTATTCAGTATCTGAACCTCAACCCCGTCACCACTCAAAGGACCAGTGATGGTTGACACATCAAACGGCAGGCACAGAGTGTTCCATTCTCCATCCTTATAGAGTACACGGTCCTTAAGCGTCACATCAACTGTCTTATTGTTGAACTCACTGATCTTGGCTGTGTTCTTTTCTGTGTCATCGGCCTGACTGTCATCATTGGCAAGGATGAGATCATAATTGTCATACCAGAACGTCGTCTTGGGCAGGAAGTTTTTATGACCGGGAGTAGTAATATTATCCAGACTAGAGGGACTACAACCACTAATGCTTGAACCATTTACAGTCTCACCATAGAAATAGGCTCTCGTATAACTTCCTTCCTTATACTCGTAAACACCGATGAGCAGGTTGCCACCCTTATATAAATAGGGAGTGCTGAAGGATATTTCCATAATATCCTTTGTTCCATCAAGTTCTCCTTCATACACAATGGTGGCATTATCGGTACCGCTAAAGGCAGGACTACTGCTGTCAAAGGTAGTAAAGTCAACCTCTTTCAGGAACACACGGAAACTAGCCTTGCCCCAACTATAACTGGCTTTCTGCTTGAGATAGAACTTCATGGTCTTGATTACTTTGCCATTCATGGCAGCCAACTCACCGGCAGGCATAACAAACTCGCACTTGTTATAATCATCTACATAATAACCATATACGGGAACGTATTCGTTGCTATCCGTTTTATCATGTACAGTCAAAGCTAAAACATCAAGAATGGTAAATGATATTACCTTTTGACCCGTATAGTTTTCTTGGCCTGTCAGAGTGATTGTGTAATCACCGGCAAGAATGCAGCCATCGCTATATGAAAGCAAGTAGTCTGTACCCTCAGATAAGGTAGCGTTTTGGGTAGCCTGGCATATCGCTCTAGGAACAGGATGCTGAACGTCTCCCGTCTGGGCATAGCGAGCCTCTACGCCACTAATGGCCAGAGCGTTCTCGCCACCGATATCAAACGGTTTGATATTGAACACCTGGCTCGTCGTTCCATTGAAACGACCGATACCTGTAACAGTTATAGTCTTCTGGCCTACGTTTGTACAATCCGTATCGTAACTGATGGTATAATGCGCACCTTCTACAAGTGTCTCATTTTCAGATATAATAACAGGCAGAGGATGCTGTTCCTGACCGTTATAAGTCAGGTCTTCGATTTCCTGCACCGTTGCAGTGGCAATGTCTGTCAGATAATCAACAAAACGGCGGCATATAACCACATCCTGAGTGAAATCTGTCAGCACATGAGAGCCTTGTATAACGCCTGAATTGCTTATCTCACCATTGTTTACAGAATAACAGTTAAAGTATTTACCATCAGGAATGTCGCATGTGAGCGTAACATCGGTTCCACTCTTGTAATAGTTATCCTGATTCCAAACGTAATCAGGTGTCTCGGGATAAGTAATGGAGACGCCCTCACCGGCAGTAATCCTTACGGCATACTGGGCGCCATCGCGGTCCGTACCTTCAGCACTGTTTGAGCTGCCCACGCCACCGGTGGTACCCGCAGTGTGATAATTATTGGTCAACGTTCTACCATTATAGCCACCCATAATAGAGCCTACATAAGACGTTCCTTCGATAACACCTGCATTAAAACAATTGCTGACATCAAAATTATCACTAATATATCCTACGATTCCACCATGAAATGCACCTTCTCCTGTAACATCGGCAATGTTGATGCAATTTTCAACGGTACCACTGCCACCCCAATAATTGCAGCATTCTCCTACAATACCGCCATGGCGATTAGCATTGGAATCGTCAGATAAGTCGTTGCCGACCCTGATAACTCCACTTACCTT
>JAEEGL015452770.1_pt1 | contig 12277 bp, 8 predicted proteins | sample 9134231 | NCBI WGS metagenome assembly JAEEGL01 (sample SAMN16246548, study PRJNA631951) | gut metagenome | biome: gut microbiome; feature: rumen; material: fiber-attached | host: Bos | place: Iran: Karaj | collected 2018-10 | reverse complement strand
CCAGCGCATTGAGCTTTCCGTGGAACTTCCTCGCGCAGACAAAGACAAAGAGATTTGCCAGCGTGTAGGAAATGATGCAGGTCGCAAACGCCCGCAGCGTCCCGGCCACCATGCCGCCCGCGATGTGGATCGGCGGTGACGGCAGCATGATAGATATGATCTGGACGAACTGCAGGATGAAGAGGAAGACGAGCATTTTCGGTCCCTTGGCTGCCTTGAGGAATTCCTCCAGTCCCTTCTCGTCCCCGGCCTTCAGTGCATCCCACAGAGTCGGGAAGACCAGCTTCAGACCGACAGCAATGATCAGCATGACCAATATGATCATGCCGATCGTCGCTATGATTTTTACCAGTTTCGGATGTTTCATACTCTCCTCTTACACCCCTTTGCCGCAGTTATCTCGGGACGGCCTGACTGTAATGATATTGATGATAAATATCGGTAAATCTGTACATCTCATAAGTCTCGTCGTCCATCGAGACGCTGGTGAGCTTCGGTGCCTTCTCGCCGACCACATACTGATCGCCGATCATATAGCTGTCCTGATACTCGCCTTTATAGGTGTAGTAATCAGCCAGAAAGTCGATCTTGTCGCCTTCTTTGATGTCGACTATATTCTTGGCTGCAGTCTCGGTGACATCTTCATCGTAGATATAGCTTGCGCCGACGATCTGTCCTTCCGGATCATCTTTAGTGAACTCTACGATCAGGTTTACGCGCTGACCGTTGAGCATCGCCGGAACATGTCCCTGGATGTAATATGCCTTGCTGTCGCCGACCGTATAGTCGTAATAGTAAGCCACCGGCTGGTCTTCTATCGCAAGCCACAGAGTATCCTGCGGCGGGACCAGATTGCCCTTGTCATCGATAGCGAAAACATTGTCACAGCCCATATCGATAAATCCTTCACCGTCATTGACATACAGTTTGTAGGCCAGATCTGTGACCAGATCCCACTGATCGTCCTCGAGATGGATCTGATAGCCGTCCTCTGACTCTTTCCAGACGAGTTTGGAAGCGTCAAATTGATGATCTGCGACATAACCGGTGATCTCCTCATCCGATACTTCGGCTTCGGTGTCCATATAGTGCGTATTATTCTTGTCCAGTCCGTCGATCACAGAGCGTCCGCCCATAAAGTATCCGAGCAGATCATTGATCGCGTCCGGGTCGACCGTACCGCCGGTCGGATAGGACTGCTGACCGAGGATATCCATGAGCGATCCGAAGGGAGATCCTCCCGATGATCCGCCGGCCGCTACCTGACCGGCCGTCTCGACCTTGGCAAACTGCTGAATACATTTCGCGTAATCTGCATCCATGCCGATCTGATCATAGACTTTGGTCACCAGGTCTACTGAACGCGTGGACTTGTAGGGGAAATACACAGACAGCCCGAACGCGTTGGTCATATTGGCTGAGGTCTTATTGTATTTGACCGCTGAAAGCAGCTTGTCCGCCAGATCTTTTGACGCCTTGGTGTCGAGATTCTTGGCCAGGTGGATCAGGTCGACCTGATCGATCCCTGTGCCGCGTGCAAATTCGCGTGACTTATTGCGAGCGGTCGACACTGTAGAATAACTGGCTTCGTCTTTGTCTTTGCCGATCATCTTACTCGTGTCCGTGGAGAACGCCGAGAGCTTCTTCGGCGCTGTGGCCTTAAGCTCCGCCAGGTCGACAAGGGACAGCGTGGTCGCCTGTCCCGGGCATTTCTGTCCGCAGGCCGCGACGAAGTCGTCGACGATGTTCTTGCCGATCTGAAGCGTCGGCATCGAGGAATCGGCTTCAAGCTTGGAGAGCCAGTTCGTATAATACCAGCCGATGCCCGGCTCCGCCTCCTCTGAAGCGATCATATAGTCCGCATAATCAGAGAGCATCAGACCGTTTTCGACAGTCGACATCAGGCAGGCGTCAAACCCGATGAAGTCAAAGGTCACGCCGCCCTTTTTAAGCGCGGTCTTGATCTCAGCGAGATCCATCGAGTCTTTTCTCGAGTATTTCTCATCATATCCGTAACCTGTGATCGAGCCTCCGCCGTGATCCCAGAGGATCAGTTCATTGCGGTTCGCCGGGAAATTCTTGGCGCAGTACTGAATAAACGCCGCCAGGTTGTTCGGATCGACCATTGAAGTCTTGGAGAAATTGTCATCCAGACGCGCCATCTTGCCGTTCTTGAGCTGGTAGATCTGATTCGCCTTGTTGCTGATGACATTGTTGCGCCACTGCCGGCACCCGCCTGTCATGACGATGACATTGACCTTGTCGCCGGTCTTCGCCTGCAGCATTTCGCTCAGATCAGATGTGCCCATGCCTCCGCGGGACTCGAGATCTGTGCCGCACATATAGACCATCAGGGTGACCTCATCCTTGCCGTCTCCCTTGATGACTGTGCGCTTGTCGTTAGCCGCCGGATCCACTTCCTCGTTGAGCACGCCGACATTCGATTTGCCGAACCATCCGCCGTAGCTGCCGGAGACTCCGGAAGTACCGGTGCCGCCGCCGAGCAGACTGTTGATCAGATCGATGCCGGTCTGCTGGCTGGACTGCGAGCTGTTGTTATTGTTGGAGCTCCCGCCGCCGAGCAGGCCGCTGAAAAGTCCACCGCCGCCGAGAAGCAGGAAGGCAACGATCAGGATCAGGATCAGTTTGCCCTTGCCGCCGAACAGGCCGCCGCCGGAACTGCCGCTGCCGCCCGAACTGCCGGAACCACCCACGAGATCGTTGAGATCGATGCCGTTGTTATTGCCACCGCCTCCGCCACCGGAGCCGCCGAGAAGCTGGCCGAGACCGCCCAGACCGCTATTGCTGTTGCTGCTGCCGCCCGAGTTACCGGAACCGCCGAGTAACTGACCGAGATCATCGAGACCGATGCCGCCGCCCTGATTGCTTGATCCGCCGGAGTTGCCGCCAAGGAGCGAACCCAACCCTCCGAGACCGGAGTTGCCTCCGGACCCGCCGCCGGTCAGCTGGTTGAGCGTGTTGAGGCCCTGAATGACCGAACCGAGATCGCGGTCACCGCTTTCGCCTTTCGGACCGCCGTCATTTTGCAGAGCGTCAGCCGGGATCTCGCCCGACTTCTCCTGCGGCATGTCCGTCTTTGGCCCGTGTGCCTGATCGCCTCCGACCGGACCTGTTCCCAGGCCTTCACCGCGGCGCTTGACACTCTTGCCCTTGCCGGTTACTTTCTCTTCTCTTGAGACTGGACGATCTGCCATAGTATTGTCCTTTCTTAATATGCTGGCCGTGAGGCCGTTACATAGTCTGTCTGCTTATTTGCTCACTTATCAATATTTCTAATTTTAAACGCTATTTCTATTTTACATTTAATTATATGAAATGACAAGATTAAGCTGCTTATACATTATCGGCTACATCAGCGGAGCAATCACGCGCAGAAAAGCTCCCGCGATCTTCTCTCCCCAGCTGCGCTGTTCAGCATCCAGCATAGAGATCTTGCGGCAGTCCGCGAGTGTCGCCTGATAGTCTGCTTCCACCGCCATAGCCGTCTCACGGTCACAGATCACGGCCCCGCACTCAAAATGCCAGTACAGGCTGCGGAAATCCAAGTTGACTGTGCCGACCGTAGCAATCTCATCGTCGACCGCCCACGCTTTCGCGTGGACAAATCCTTTCTCATACTCATAGATCTGCACGCCGGCTGACAGAAGCTCTTTATAATAGCTGTGCGCCAGGATGTAGGCGTATTTCTTGTCCGGGATATGGGGCATGATGATCACGATCTGCACCCCGCATTTGGCTGCCTGACAGAGTGTCCGTCGAACCCCTTTGTCCAGCACCAGATAAGGTGTCATGATATGTACGTAATCCTTGGCGTGCTCTATCAGATACAGATAGACCGTCCGCCCTACATCCTCGTGATCGAAAGGACTGTCACCGTATGGGATAACAAAATCCGCAGGGCGGGCCGCCGGTACAACAGTATTTGCTGTTTTTGCCCCGGACCGACCGGCTTTCAGATATACTCCCATGTCTTCCGTCTGTTCTTCAGAGACCTGCCACATCTGGAGGAACATGACGTTAAAGCTCCTCACCGCATCTCCCTCAAAGCGGATGCCGGCATCCTTCCAGTAGCCGAAACTCTCACGCTCATTGACATACTCGTCAGCGATATTGACGCCGCCCGTGTAGGCAACGCGTCCGTCGATCACGCAGATCTTGCGGTGATCACGGTTGTTCTGAACCGAGGAGACCACCGGACGCACCTGATTAAACACCTTGCACTTAATACCCATCTCATTGAGCTGCTTCCAGTATGCGATCGGAGTCTTGGTCAGCGAGTTCATTCCGTCATACATCAGGCGCACTTCAACGCCCTCTTCCGCTTTCCTTCGGAGCACAGCGAGTACCTGATCCCAAAGCTTGCCGAAATCTATGATGAAAAACTCCAGAAAAATATAGTGCTCAGCCGACTCCAGCTCGGGTATGAAAGACTCAAAGAAAGCCTCCCCTGTCGGGAAGTAGGCAGCCGTTGTCCGGTCATAAGTCGGAAAACCCACCTGCCTCATCAGATAATGCGACAATCCGCTCATCTGGGGCCGGTCCTCGTGCAGAGCACGTCTCACACGCGGATCCTGCTGCAGATAGGAAGCCGTGTCGACCCTGATCGAGTCCAGTCTCTTTTTGATCTTGCGTGAACCGACATCGTAGCGGACATAGAGGTATGCCGCGATGCCCGCGATCGGAAGGACCATGATGAACACCATCCATGTCACCTTTGTTGCGTCCGTCCCGTCCTCATTGACGATCGCGATGACGACCAGCAGGCCGATCACACGGTACAGGATCTCGATATGAGTCGTGTACTGGGGAAGCAGCTGGAAAGATATCGCGAGGAACAGGATCTGCAGCAGGATCAGACCGATGATCAGAGCCGCACGGGAGATAAAAACGTGCACGAGTCCACGCCTGGCCTTTTCCGTCCTGCGCCAGAGATTGCGCTTTTCGGTCGGGTTTTCAGCCTTGCGCTGTCTGCGGCTGCGACGCTCCTCCCTGAGCTCGGCAGCCTTTCTTTGAAAGATGCGCTTCTGCAGTGGTTTCATGATCGTAAATCTCCCTGTAATCCCAAGTTATTATACCACAGATCACGCGATAATTCCCCTGCTCTCATGGGTTGCTAAAAGTTTTTGCGAATGACTAAAATATTTTGTATTTTTTATTGTATTCGATCTTATAGAATGCTAAAATAATTATATGTGGAAGGAGGCCTGACATGAGTGAAGTAGTATTGAAAAACCTCAAGCGACTGGCACAGGCCCTGGCCGTCCAATTCGGCGACCAATGTGAAGTGGTCATCCACGACCTGGATACCAAGGATATTGAGAAATCTATCGTTTATATCGAGAACGGACATGTCTCCGGGAGAAAGGTCGGCGACGGTCCCTCGCAGATCGTTCTGGACGCTTTCGCTAAAAAGGATTCTGATATTCCGGATCATCTGGCCTATCTGCTCCGTGCTCAGAACGGCAATGTACTTAAGAGCAGTACCGTGTTTATACGGGATGAGGCTGACAAGATCCGCTATATCTTCGCCATGAATTATAATATCACCGGTCTTCTGCCCCTGAGCAAATCTCTTGCCACGTTCGTAACCAGCGCCAAAGGCGATGAGAGATCGGCAGAGAAACTCTCCGGCAATGTCAACCATCTGCTCGACGAATTGATTCAGAAGTCGGTTGAACTGGTCGGCGTGCCGGTCAAGGCGATGTCGAAGGATGATAAGGTCAAGGCGATCCAGTTCCTCAACGACGCAGGCGCTTTCCTTATAACAAAATCGGGCGATAAAGTCGCGAAGTATTTCGGGATTTCCAAATACACTTTATACAGCTATGTAGACATCAACAAGTAACGGACCTTGAACAGGTATAGAAAGGAGTCTTACCCATGAGCTTAGATTACGCAAAGATTCAGGCAGCAGCAGAAAGTTATGCCGAGGATATGAACGCATTCCTGCGGGCTATCGTCGCTAACCCCGGCGAGAGTGCCGACGAGGGAAAGCACGTCCAGACCATCGCCGATGAGATGAAGAAACTTGACTTTGACGAGGTCGTCATCGACCCCCAGGGCAATGTCATCGGCTACATGGGAACAGGCTCCCGCATTATTGCTTATGATGCCCATATCGACACCGTCGGCATCGGCCTGCTCCAGAACTGGAAGTTCGATCCCTATGAGGGCTATGAGAACGACACCGAGATCGGCGGTCGCGGCACCAGCGATCAGCTCGGCGGCATCGTCTCTGCCGTCTACGGCGCAAAGATCATGAAGGATCTTGACATCATTCCGGAAGACGTCAAGATCATGGTCGTAGGCTCTGTCCAGGAAGAGGATTGTGACGGCCTTTGCTGGCAGTACATCATCAGAGAAGACAAAGTCCGTCCGGAGTTTGTCGTCTCCACCGAGCCGACCGACGGCGGCATTTACCGCGGACACCGCGGTCGTATGGAGATCCGCATCGATGTCAAAGGCGTCTCCTGCCACGGCTCCGCTCCTGAGCGCGGCGACAATGCCATTTACAAGATGGCCGATATCCTTCAGGATGTGCGTGCTCTCAACGAGAACGACGCGGCCGACGACACCGAGATCAAAGGTCTGGTCAAGATGCTGGACGAGAAGTACAATAAAGACGCGGAAGCTGCCCGCTTCCTGGGCCGCGGCACGGTCACAGCCTCTCAGATCTTCTACACCTCACCGAGCCGCTGCGCCGTCGCTGACTCCTGCGCCGTCTCTCTCGACCGCCGCATGACAGCCGGCGAGACCTGGGAGAGCTGCCTCGATGAGATCAGAGCCCTGCCGGCCTGCCAGAAATACGGCGACGATGTCAAAGTCTCGATGTATGAGTATGACCGTCCGTCCTACACCGGATGCGTCTATCCGATCGAGTGCTACTTCCCGACCTGGTGGATCGATGAGTCCGATCCCATTTGCCAGGCGATGAAGGAAGTCCACGAAGGTCTCTACGGACCGGAGCGCATGGGCATCTCCGAGACGAAGCCGGAGCGCCAGGAGCGTCCGCTGATCGACAAATGGACCTTCTCGACCAACGGTGTCGCTATCATGGGCCGCAACGATGTCAAGTGCATCGGCTTCGGACCGGGCGCAGAGTCTCAGGCACACGCTCCGAACGAGAAGACCTGGAAGATCGACCTCGTTCGCTGCGCAGCTGTCTACGCAGGTCTGCCGACAGCGTATGTGAATAAGTGATCTGCTTTGCATCTGATGTGTGTACCGGCTCAAACGGCTTCCGCGCTAAGAGCTTCTACACTTCTTCTCAGATGCTAAGATCGCTCGTCACAATCACAAACTCGCTTCGCTCAAACAGTGTGATTGCTCCTCGCAACGCATCTTAGAACAAGCTGGAAGCTCTATCGCTTGTGCAGATTGTTTGAGCCGGCATACACATAGATGTAAGTGATCATTCACAGAAAGGAGATAATATGGGCAAATCACTGCAGGATTATATCAATGTGTTAGATAAACTCAATTTCAAGGATATGTATGAGGGCGATTTCTTCCTGACATGGGAGAAGACCCCGGATGAGATCAAAGCTGTCTGGACTGTCGCTGACGCACTGCGCTGCCTGCGCGAGCAGAACATCTCGACCCGCATTTTTGACTCGGGTCTGGGCATCTCGCTCTTCCGTGACAACTCGACCCGCACCCGCTTCTCCTTCGCCTCCGCCTGCAACCTGCTGGGCCTGGCGGTACAGGATCTGGACGAGAAGAAATCACAGGTCGCCCACGGCGAGACCGTCCGCGAGACCGCGACGATGATCTCCTTCATGGCCGATGTCATCGGTATCCGCGATGACATGTACATCGGCAAGGGCAATGCCTATATGCACACTGTTGTCGACTCTGTCACTCAGGCATTTGAGGACGGCGAGCTCGAGCAGAAGCCGACGCTGGTCAACCTCCAGTGCGACATCGATCACCCGACACAGGCGCTGGCCGACTCACTTCATATGATCCACGAGTTCGGCGGTCTGGAGAATCTTAAAGGCAAGAAGATCGCTATGAGCTGGGCATATTCACCGTCTTACGGCAAGCCGCTCTCCGTCCCGCAGGGCATCATCGGCATTTGCTCACGCATGGGCATGGATGTCGTCCTCGCTCATCCGGAAGGCTATGAGGTCATGGGCGATGTCGTGGATGTCGCGAAGAAGCAGGCAGCTGAATCCGGCGGCAGCTTCACCGTGACCAACGACATGAAGGAAGCCTTCAAGGATGCCGATATCGTCTATCCGAAGAGCTGGGCCCCGTTCAAGGCTATGGAGATCAGGACCGACCTCTACGGCAAGGGAGATCAGGAAGGCATCGACAAGCTTGAGAAGGAACTGCTGAAGCAGAACGCCGAGCATATGGACTGGGTAGTCGACAGAGACCTGATGAATATCACCAAGAACGGTTTCGACACCCTGTACATGCATCCGCTTCCCGCCGATATCCAGGGCATCTCCTGCGAGCACGGCGAAGTGACAGCCGAAGTCTTCGACCATCACCGTGATGCGATGTACAAGGAAGCTTCCAACAAGCCGTATATCATTGCGGCCATGATCTTCCTGGCCAAGTGCAAGGATCCTCAGGCGATGCTCAAGCGTCTTGAGGCCGAGGCCAAACAGCGCGTGAAGAGATAATCAGTCGAAGTATTACAGGAATGAACAGGGTTGCCGTTGGTGCGGCAACCCTATTCTTAAGGAGAAAAACAAAGCATGAAGATTGACAGAGGCGATATCACAAGACTCCATGTCGACGCAATCGTGAATGCGGCAAACTCGAGTCTGCTCGGAGGGGGCGGCGTCGACGGCGCGATCCACCGGGTAGCGGGACCGGGACTTGTCGAAGAATGCCGCACACTCGGCGGCTGCCGGACCGGTGAGGCCAAGATCACCAAGGGCCATGACCTGCCGGCGAAGCATGTGATCCATACGGTCGGGCCGATCTATTCGGGAAGCGACCGGGACCCCGCACTTCTGGCGGACTGCTATCATCATTCAATGGATCTGGCATTTGACAACGACCTGCACTCGATCGCTTTCTCTGCGATCTCGACAGGCGTCTACGGATATCCCCGCGCGGAAGCGACACATATCGCCGTAAAGACTGTCCGCGAATGGATCGCCGCTCACCCGGACTATGATATCGAAGTCATCTTCTCCTGCTTCAGTCAGGAGATCGCAGATCTGTACGAAAAAGAGCTAGCGTGATCGCCAGCTCTACTCTTTCTTATGGCTCTATCTGATCTGCAGATTCAGTCCTCCTTCGGTTCGTACTTTTTATAGCCGGAGCGGTTCTCATAGGCTCCCATCCTCTCGGCATTGCTCTTGGCTGCCGGAGTGAAAAAGGCTGCTGCATCTTCCTGATCGGTGTACTCGGGTGAATACCAGCTCTTGGTACAGAAATGGTCGTAAAGCTCCTGCTTTTTGAAGATATAACCGTAGCGCGCGTATATCTCGTTTTTCGCGTAATTGAGTTTTTTATTGTCCCTGGCCAGTTCCGCTATCTCGGCATCTGACAGCCTTCTGGAAAGACTGTCCGGGATGATGTACTCCGCATTCTCCCAGTCTTCCGATGCAGGCTCTTCAGGTTCATCATCCCACCGGTCATCCGGCTCCGAATCATCTGAATCAGAGTCATCCCGGTCGATCGCCGGTTCTTCCTCGGCTTCTTGTTTTTCTTTTTCTTCCTTCTGTTCCTTTTTTTCTTCCGAGGAGACTTTGTTCTCCGGTTTAGGATCTTTACGGCTAAAGATCAGCCTCCCTCCGGCGCCGATAACGACTGCAAGCAGGAAAACGCCCAACAGGATCAGCCATACCGGAGGACCGCTCTTACCCGTCTTTCCGGAAGACTTCGGTTGAGTCCGCCGCGGAGCAGGTTCAGGAGGCGAAGGAGTATAAGTCTCTGCTTCTTCAGCTTGAATCTTCTCCGCTACTCTCGCCCCGCAATGCGGGCAAAAGACTGTGTCATCATCTACCGGCTTGCCGCAATTTCCACAAAACGCCATGGTATCAGTCCTCTTTGATATGTCCTTTCTTTCTGATCACATCGATGACCTGATGCATGAGAATAATGTGCACTCGATGGCCTTCTCCTTCTTTAACCAGGTAATCTCGGATCTGTATGCGAATGAGCGGGCGTGCTCGCTAGCTCATGTTTATAATTCACATTCTTAGAATTATTGCCTCATCAATCAGCAAACAATCTGTTTATCTGTTTCCTCAACAGTTCTTCAAAGCATTTAGTCCGCTTATTCATTTGCAATAATTCAAAAAGCTTCCGTCTTATTGCGTCAATCAAAAGAGCCATTAACATGAAGGCTACTGCGAATCCAATGACTGCAACTATCATAACGATTACCCTTTGATCTGCCAAAAAAGCAAATCTCCTCGTTAATAGTTTGTTCCTAATTAAGTAATTGTCATTTATAAGATAAACAGCAAAAAAACTCGGAGCTAATAAAGCGATAATTCTACACGTTTTCTCAGAAAGCTCCAGTTTTCTAAACAACAAAACATACATAATAGCTATACAAACAATAGAAGGTGAAGTGTAACTCACTTGGAATAAGCGAATCGTAATATGCTGTTCAAAAATCTTAAGAACTAAAGTAATCGCCCATAGAGCAATAATACTTATCACGAGGCATGTTTTGCTTGCCTTTTCGCCTAACCCGCTTTTTTTCATCAAAGCACCTGTTGTATACAATAAAAGAATCCATATCAAGCTGTAGCCGCCACTAAATCGCCAAATGTCAGCATGCCCGTTCGTTATTACTAAAACTCCAAAGACAAAGAGTATCCACTTTTTTGCACTCACTCTTGTCGTACTGTTTACAAAAGCTTTTACTGCAGGAGACAGTAATATCACTCCCGTATATGCAGTAAAATACCAATACCCTTTATGAGTAACAGGCATAACAGCATTTATCAAATCGGTTCTGTGAATACTGTGAGAAAAAATGGTCACTATGAGCAGTAAACTTCCAACAGTATAGAATAAAACTTCCAACCATAGTTGAAAGTATCTTGAATAATTTACACGAGTATTATCACCGCGAATTCCCACATAACCACTAGTGAATGCAAAAACATCAACTGCGCAAAAACACCATATTTCCAAACCCCATGCCGCTATGTACATGCCTGTTTTTGGCGTGGCAGCCCCTAGTATTCCTCCATGTCCCATGGTATGTAAAACAACTACAAAAAGCATTGATAATCCCTTGAGAAGATCTATACCATAGTTTCTGTTTTGTGAACTAGTCGGGCCTTTCATCTTTCACGTTCCTTCTGTACTACTAAACCAAAACGAGCAAAACCAACCGTTAGCAATTCCCTTGCTATTGTCAGTTTTGCCCTTCATTGTATGTTGTGCTGTTTTAATCTTTGATATGTCCTTTCTCTCTGATCACATTGATGACCTGATCGACATATTTGACGCAGATCTCATCGGTGTCGGCCTCGACCATCACGCGGATGACCGGCTCGGTGCCGGACTCACGCACAAGGATCCTGCCGTTGTCGCCGAGCTCCTCGGCTACCTTTGCGACAGCAGCCTGCACATCCGGGTCGTTCTGAGCGTCCGGTTTACTGTGAACACGTACGTTTTTGAGTACCTGCGGATAGAATACGACAGGCGCAGCCAGTTCGCTCAGCTTCTTGTCTTTGGCCAGCATGACCTCCATCATTTTCAGTGAGGTCAGGATGCCGTCTCCGGTCGTCGCGTATTTCGAGAAAATGATATGCCCGCTCTGCTCACCGCCGATGCGGTAGCCGTTGGTGACCATATTTTCATAGACATACTTGTCGCCGACCTTGGTCTTCTCGTACTCGATACCGACCTTGTCGAATGCCTTGTAGAGTCCGAAGTTGCTCATGACGGTCGTCACGACTTTGTTATCGACCAGTTTGTCGCGCTCTTTCATATACAGACCGTAGATATAGAGGATGTGATCGCCCGTGACGAGATTGCCCTTCTCATCGACACACAGGCACCGGTCTGCGTCGCCATCGTAGGCGAAGCCTACATCCAGGCCGTTGTCCACGACGAACTTCTGCAGATGCTCGATATGCGTCGAACCACAGTTCGTGTTGATATTGTAGCCGTCCGGCTCATCATTGATGACGTAGGTCTTGGCTCCGAGTGTGCGGAAGACGTTCTTCGAAATATCCCAGGAGGCGCCGTTGGCGAAGTCCAGCCCGGCTCGCATGCCGCGGAAACTGGACTTGGCCATACCGATCAGATAGCCGGTATAACGGTT
>JAEEGL014565291.1_pt1 | contig 12277 bp, 9 predicted proteins | sample 9134231 | NCBI WGS metagenome assembly JAEEGL01 (sample SAMN16246548, study PRJNA631951) | gut metagenome | biome: gut microbiome; feature: rumen; material: fiber-attached | host: Bos | place: Iran: Karaj | collected 2018-10 | reverse complement strand
CGACAGGTGAGAGTATAAGCGCGGATGACAGTATAAATACCGATGATAACATAGGTGCATATGAGAATGTATATGACGTTACAGTCAGCATAGATGGGCAAAATGCAGCGATTTCAGTAAACGGGAAAACCATAGGTACTGCAGCTGTCCCGGCAATGATACCCGGCAGCGTTGGAACCTATAAGGCCAGAGGAATGAGCGCAGCTTATGTCGATGATATTCTCCTTAAAGTAAATACCAATAATGATAAGATTGTGGCGGACGATTTCGATGGCAACTTTGTAAATAATCTCAATGAATATAACTACACAGCTCCTGCAGAGAGCGTCTTTTCTCCGTTTTATTTCAAAACTACCGGCGATGAAAAGGACAAAAAACTAGTTGTTCCTTATGGATTTCTTTTGACAGAAACAGAGAAAGACTCTGCTCCTGTTTTTGCAAAGCAGTTTGAGGTAAAAGAAAAAGATGTTGAGAGTGCATATCTTTATATGACTGCGCTTGGAAGCTTTGAGGCATATGTAAATGGCCGGAAGGTTTCAGAAAACTTTTTTGACCCCGGAAAAATGGTATATGACCAGTATCTAAACTATGTCTCCTACGATGTGACAGAGAGGCTGAAATCCGAAAATGAGCTTAAAATCTATCTTTTCCATGGCTTTTTTGACAGAGGAGTGGGATATCCTGAGGCAGCAGCGCCCTGGGGAGATACTCTTGCAGTTAAGGGCGAGCTTGTCATCAATTACAAAAACGGCGAGCACGAGATAATTCCAACTGATGATAGCTTCCGGGTGTCGACAGATACGAGATATAGGTTTAACAACGTCTATCATGGTGAGATTATCGATGACAGATATGAGGAACATCGTATGAAATGGGTTAGCCCGCAGGTTGATTCCATCGCGGATCGCTTCCTTAATCTTCCGATATGTCACAAGGAAAATGAATCGATTGCTGCTATTGATGAACTTGAGTATATTTCAGTAACTGAGCCAATTCGCGGGCATTTTGTCTATGATTTTGGCCAGAACATTGCCGGAACAGTGTCCTTCAGGCTTAATGAGAGCATTACCGCAGGGATGAGCGAAGGCCAGGTCCTTACCTTTAGGTACGGAGAGCTTGTAAACTCTGAGGAACTGGCAAATTCCGATGATAAGCCCGGTACCCTGTTTACAGACAATCTTTTTACCGCGAGAAATACAGACTACTATGTCTATGGAAAAAACAAGGAGCCGGAGGTCCTCTTTTCCCACACCTATCATGGCTTCAGGTATGTTGAAGTGACAGGACTTGACAGCGCACTCGATAATTCTGCGATTAAGGCTATTGTGCTTTCATCTGCGCTTAAAGAAACAGGAGAGTTTTCCTGCTCAAATGAGACGATAAACAGTTTTTACAACAACTCAGTCAGGAGCCTTAGAGCTAATATGATGGACGTTCCAACCGACTGTTGCCAGAGAGATGAGAGGCTTGGCTGGAGCGGAGATGCGCAGGCCGTTTCGCAGTTTGCGATGTACCGGTTTGGCAGTAAGGAGTTTTACAGGCACTATCTTAAGATGCTTAGAAGCCAGCAGGGGGATGACGGATTAGTTGCTGATCTTGTTCCGACAAAAAATGTTTTCGGCGGCCACAGCTGCTGGGGTGACAGCATTGCGACGATTACATGGAATGCCTACGTTCAGTACGGCGATAAAGATATTATCAGTGAAAATATCGATGCTGCAGCAAAATGGGTGGATTACCTGGTAGAGAATTCGGAGGACTTTCTTTTCCGGTCCGGAGGCTACGGAGACCACCTTTCGTCGCAGACAGTGCCGGATGAGCTGACAGATACAGCCTGGTGCGTGCATTCTGCCAATCTCGTGAGCAGGATGTACAGAGCGCTTTCGGATGATGCAAATGCAGACAAATATCAGGGGATTATGAACTCCTTTAAAGAGGCTTTTAGAAGAGCGTTCATAAGTGAAAATCCTTCTGTGGAAGCGGGGATTCTTTTGGCCGATGCTGAATCAGAGACTGCCTACAGTCTTGGGATTGCGTTCGGGATTTTTGAAGAGGATATGATGGGAGCTGCTGCTGAAAGACTTAAGCTGCTTACTGAATACGGCGGCTATCTTTTCTATCCCGGGTATTCAGGAATGAGCTTATACCTTCCTGCGCTTTCCGACAACGGATATACAGATGCTGCGATCCAGGTGATGACAAACACCTCGCCCGGAGGCCTCTGTCATCCACTGGCCAGAGGACTTACAACAAACCCTGAAGAGCTAGGGTGCTTCAGGTACGTAGATGGCGACGGTAATCCCTATCCTGATGGCACTTACAAAATTTCAGGCTCTCTCAACCACGCAGCGTATTCCTGCGTCAGTGCTTTTTGCTACACGAATATCCTGGGAATAAAGCCGGATGAGAACGAACCCGGCTACAAGCACTTCTTCATAAAGCCCTGCGTCAGCGACTATGTTCAGAGCGCTTCAGGAAGCTACCTGAGCGGCTTTGGAAAAATCGAAGTTTCCTGGGATACGCAGAAACATGAGCTTTCCTGCACTGTACCCGAGGGCACTACCTGCACGCTGACTCTTCCTTCAGGAGAGGTGAAGGAACTTACCGCGGGGAGTTATGAATTTTCTTGGTGAGATGGCAGCCTGCCGGCATTTTATTTCTTGCAATAACCCCCTAGGGGGCTTGTGGCCTTGCTTTCACCCTATTATACTAGTGACATCGCCAAGATATGCAGGCGTAGTCTGCCGTTTAGACGGCTACAGCCTGCAAATCCCTAACATAATGAAATGAAAGCGAGGAAAAAAGTATGCATATGGCAGATGCGCTGGTAGCACCGGCGGTTGCAGGAACAATGTACGTGTTGTCGGGGGTGGCAGCAGGAGTTTCAGTTAAACAGGTAAAGGAAGAGAATGATCCCAGGAAGATCCCCGTAATGGGCGTTATGGGCGCGTTTGTATTCGCAACGCAGATGCTCAACTTCACAATTCCCGGAACAGGATCCTCAGGACATCTTTGCGGAGGCATGATGCTTTCAGCACTCCTTGGACCTTACGCCGGATTCCTTACAATGATAGGAGTACTGCTTGTCCAGTGCCTGCTATTCGCGGACGGAGGACTGCTCGCTCTGGGCTGTAATATATGGAACATGGCCTTTTACGGGTGCTTTGTCGGGGCTTTGCTCATCTGGCGCCCGATCATGAAGAAAGGTGCCACCAAGGCAAAAATAATCTGTGCATCAATACTTGGATGCGTTGTGACCCTTCAGCTTGGAGCCTTCTCAGTTTCACTTGAGACACTCCTCTCCAAGATCACAGACCTTCCATTCTCTGTGTTTGTAGGAACAATGCAGCCAATCCACCTGGCTATCGGCTTTGTAGAAGGACTCATCACAGCAGCTGTTCTTTGCTTCGTGCATGAGGCAAGACCCGAGCTTCTCTGGGGCATCGGCGACAGATCAGAGGAAAAAGAGGGCAAGATGCAGCTCAAGACTACCATCATCACCCTTGCTGTTATCGCAGCTATCTGCGGCGGAGTCGTATCTCTTTTTGCATCAGCATTCCCGGACGGCCTTGAGTGGTCAATGGAGCAGGTCGCAGGAACCTCAGAGCTCGAGGCAGAAGGCGGAGCTTACGACACAGCAGCCGGCATTCAGGAGACAACCTCACTCCTTCCTGACTATGCCTTCAAAAACAGCGAATCCGCAGTTGGCACCAGCTTCTCAGGAATTGTTGGAGCCCTCGTGGTAGTAGCTATCACAACAGGCGCCTGCTACGCATTTAAGTTCTTCAAGAAGAAAGAAGCTTAATGAATTCTATAGAAAAAAACTTACTCGAACTGGATAAACTACAGAAATTGCAGCAGCGTTCCCATTGGATGAACCACCTTCATCCGCTGGGGAAGCTGCTTCTTAGCATTTTTTACATTGTCATCGTCATGTCCGTAAACAAATACGACCTGACGAAGACGATTCTCCTTGCCATCTACCCGATCTTTGGCTTCCTCGTAGGTGAGCTTTCCGTAAAAGAAGGCCTGTACAGGATGAGACTGATCCTCCCCCTGGTACTTATTGTCGGCATTTTCAATCCCTTTTTTGATAAAAAAATATTGTTCTACCTCGGGGCAGCAGCCGGCGAAGCGGGAGGAATCCCCGTGACCGGAGGCATGATCTCAATGCTGACCCTCATGCTCAAAGGCCTTTACGCAGTGCTCTCGGCCTACATCCTCATCGCCACGACCTCGATCGAGGACATCTGTTATGCGCTCAGGTGCCTGCACGTGCCCAAAGTGATCGTCATCGTTATCCTGCTTATCTACAGATATTTTGGCATCATGGCGAGGGAGGCGGACCGCATAACCACAGCCTACAAGCTCCGCGCGCCAAAGCAAAAGGGAATCCACTACTCAGCCTGGGGGACACTTGTGGGGCAGTGGCTTCTTCGAAGCATGGACCGGGCAAATGTGGTGTACGAGAGCATGCTGCTTCGCGGATTTAAAGGGAATTTTGCAGCGCAGAAAAAAGAACTGAAGAGCACGGATTTTTTGTATCCGGCAGTGTGGATTATCATTCTCCTCGTAGTCAGACTTGGGAGGTATTATGCATACAGGAGTTAGCGGAAAATTACTTGAAATATCGAACCTCAGCTTCACCTACGAGGATGGAAATCAGGTCCTGAAGGACATAAACCTCGAGGCCTATGCAGGTGAGAGCATCGGAATAATCGGAGCGAACGGAATCGGCAAGTCCACCCTGATGAAGCTCCTTGTCGGGCTTTATACAGATTATGAGGGCATGCTGGTAGTTGCAGGGCACAAAGTCACAAAGACGAACCTTTCTCACATCAGAGAGCACGTCGGGTACGTTTTCCAGGACTCAGATGCCCAGCTTTTCATGTCCACAGTGGAAGAGGACGTTGCCTTCGGACCAGGAAACTATGGTCTGTCAAAAGAGGAAGTGGAGCAGCGCGTACAGGAGGCGCTTTCCAAGGTGCATATTGAGAACCTTAGAAAAAAGCACACCTACAAGCTCTCCGGCGGCGAGAAAAAGCTTTCCGCAATCGCCACAATCCTGGCTATGGAGCCGGATATTGTGATCATGGACGAGCCCTCAATTGCGCTCGATCCAAGAAATAGAAGGAATCTTATCTCGATACTCAACGAGATTGAGGCACTTAAAATAATCACCTCACATGATCTTGACTTTATTCTTGATACCTGCGAGCGAACAGTCCTTATAGACGATGGAAGAATAATCGCAGACGGAAAAAGCACTGAAATCCTAAAAAATAAGGAGCTCCTTGAGTCGCATGGACTAGAGCTCCCACTAAGTTTGAGTCGTATTTAGTTCATGTCCTCAGCTTCTCGGCCTCCTCGGCTGCCTTGGTTTCAGCCACAAGCTTCTCCATATCAGGACGTGCGAATTCGAAGCAGGCCAGAACCTTCTGCGAGAATACACCGCATTCTCCGTTCTTTATCATGTCATAGGCCTTATCCACAGGATAAGCAGCCTTATAAACTCTGTCACTTACAAGCGCATCATAAACGTCAGAGATTGCCGTCAGCTGCGCTGCGATGGAGTTCTCATCGCCCTTTAAGCCGTCCGGATAGCCACCTCCGTCGTATCTCTCGTGGTGGTGTCTGCAGATATCCAGACTCATCTCGTAGTATTCTTTGTCCTGAATGTCCCTGAGCATCTCGATGATCTCACTGCCCCTTGTGGTGTGAGACTTCATGACCTCGAACTCATCGTTCGTAAGACGCCCCGGCTTAAGCAAAATACTGTCAGGCACAGAGATTTTTCCTATATCATGCATCGCCGAAGCCTGAGTCATAACGTCGATCATATGCGGCGTAAGCCCCAGCTCGGGAAAATTGTTCATCGCAGTCAGACCAAGGATGCGCACAAACCCCTTGATCCTCTTTAAATGGTAGGAGGACTCCATACTTCTGAACTCAACGATAGTCGCGATAGTGTCGATGACCTTCTCGTTGCTGTTACGAAGCCTCTCCTCCTGCTTTTTCAGGTAAAGGAACTGCTTCTTCAAGACTCTCGTCTGGTCGTCGACCTGCATCTCCAGATTCCTCTTGCTGTCGTAGAGCTCGATGTTCCTGCTCACACGCCTGTCGACGATAACAGGGTCAAAAGGCTTGTGTATAACGTCCGCAGCACCCTTCTGGTAGCTCGTACGTTCCGCTTCAGTGGAGGTGTCCGCAGTGATCATAAGAACAGGGATCGTCTCGTTGAGGTTGTTCTTTTTGACCATAGCTTCAAGAACAGCGTAGCCATCCATGTTGGGCATGACAATGTCGAGCAAAATAGCTGCAAGCTTGCTGCCATGCTGCTCCATGATCTTCATGGCCTCAAGACCGTCACCGGCCTCCAGAATCTCATATTTATCCTTGAAGATCTCGCCAAGGATACCTCTGTTGATTTCGTTGTCATCAACAACCAGAATCGAACGATCAGCCATCTAAACCTCCGGGTAAAAATGCGAAACACGCATCTGCGAAAGATGTCACAATAATCGCAAGTTACTACACATATATTCTAACATTTAAAAATATCACTCTCAACGGATTTAAGATAACTTTTATATTTATATACGACAAAAGGCCTCGGAACGAAAGTTCCGAGGCCAAAGTGTGCGTGACAGGATTCGAACCCACGACCTTCTGGTCCGTAGCCAGACGCTCTATCCAGCTGAGCTACACGCACATCTATGAGTTGCCTTTGTCGACAACATACATTATTATATGCACGACTTTTTGTAATGTCAATATTAATTTTATAAACTTTTTGCCCGACTATTTTCAGACTCAAAATGTGTCCAAAAGTTCACAATCTTGCGTGAATCTTAAGAAATTTCGACGGTATTTCTTAAGATTTGGCTGATAGAATATCTCTTGTGCCCATTCAGGGCGAGGCTGCCACGGTCGGAGGGCAGTTGGCGATTTAGCCACATTTTCACAAGAATTATAAAGAAAGACGAGGAATTTTATGAGTAACTATCAAGAAAAAATACGGAGCATGTTTCCGGTAATCAGAACGAGACATGAACTTATTGCCGAGATTGAGAGTAATAAGCAGCTGAAAAGTAAATATGATTCGTGGAATGATTCGCAGAAAGAAGAATTTATTGACATATGTACAGGTAATCGAGGAATCAAGCTGCTTTACGACAGCTATTTCAAGGAGAACTTGAATCCCGAGTACGATCCTGAGAGATTATCCAACCTTCTTAGTGCCGTTTTGGGATTTTCTGTCAAGGTTAAGGATGTCCTTCCTAATGACAGCACCAGGATCGGTGACGAAACATCGCTCATAGTGACAGACATTGTCGTAGAGCTTGAGGACCATTCTCTGGCAAATATAGAGGTTCAGAAGATTGGATATAAGTTCCTGGGGGAAAGAGCGTCATGCTATACGGCGGATCTTCTTTTGCGTCAGTATAAGCGCCTGAGAGACGAGAGAAAAGAACATTTTAGTTATAAGGAAATTGCACCCGTTTATACAATTGTTTTCATGGAGAGCAGTTCTCGGGAATTCAAAGAACAAAAGGAGGTATACGTTCATAGGTTTTCATCGAAATCTGATACGGGTCTTAAGCTTAATATGCTGGAGAATTATGTGTTTATCCCGATTGATATTTTCCTTGAAAAACTCCATAATAATGGTATCAGAAGCGAATTGGATGCCTGGCTTACATATCTTGGATGTGACGAGCCGGAATACCTTTTAAGGCTCATAGAAGAGTATCCATATTTTAAAAAGTTGTATGCAGACCTGTACGACATGTGTCGAAATGTGGAAAGGATGATGGATATGTTTTCGGAAGAATTACAGATACTTGACCGCAACACAGTGAAATTGATGATTGATGAGCTGCAGGAAGAACGCGACAGTATTGCAGAGGAATTGAGCAATATGAAAGAAGATTTTAGCGATACTAAGGAAAAGCTGAACGATACTAAGGAAGAGCTGAGCAATACTAAGGAAGAGCTGAGCAATACCAAGCAACAACTAAGTAATGCGATAGGAAAGACGGTGAAAATGCTGAAAGACCTAAATCACTCTGATGCTGAAATTATTAAAACGATCAGTGAGAATTTCTCATTAGAGGAAAAAGAAGCCAAGAAATACATTCAGAAATAATCATTCTTATGGAAATAAGAGAGGTGGGTAATTTGATGTTACAGGTTAATGCTGATGATCTTAAACGAGAAGCATTAGAAGCTCAGCGTAAATATCGCGAACAGTATGCCTCTCAGTACACCGCAGGATACACTGATTGTGAAGAAAAACTCAATCCCATTATTGATGATCTGACAGACCAGGTTACCGGGCTTAAGACAGAGGTTACCGGCCTTAAGACAGAAATCACCGATCTTAAGTCGGCTCTTGAGAAGTATAAAGCTGAATACGGTGATATAAAATGAGCCTATAACTCCGTCCCTAGGGAGGGGGTTTACAATTGGGGGGAAGCGTAGTAGAATTAGTTGCAATTTGCGCGGAGGTGCGGAAAGTGTGAAGAAAGGCACGGAATAGCGTGTTTACTTTGGATTCAATCGGAGTATAATAAGCATATGAGCATAAACCCGAAGAAGAGAGTCCTGCCCATTTTGGCGATGGCCTTAATGTTGGTGGGAGTTTTATATGCAGGAATCAGCGGAGGAAGAGCCAGCCTCTTAAGTAAGGCAAGAGGCCTTGCATCCGGACCCCTTCTTGGCGGACTCGGAGATCTTGAGGCGGCAGAGGGCAGCAGCACTGACGAGCTCTACGCAGAAGGCAGCATCTTTGAGAAAGTGCCCGAGGATCAGCTTCCCGTCAATCAGCAGGAAGAGAAGAAAGAGTGGAAGGACGGCTGGGTTAAGTACGGCGACAGCGTCTATGAATATAAGGAAGACATCCTTACCTTCCTCTTCATGGGAATAGATACAGACTCGACCTATTCCGCAAAAGGCAAGAAATTCATGGGCGGACAGGCGGATCTTCTTGTACTCCTCGTACTTGATCCCGTCGACCAGGCCATCAGACTTATTCCTATTAATAGAAACACCATGGTAGACGTCGACGTCTATGATGACAACGGCAACATCGAATACAGCCAGCTGGCCCAGATCTGCGTCCAGCACGGCATAGGAGACGGAAGAGAGCAGAGCTGTGAGTATCAGGTAAGGACAGTGTCCAAGCTTTTTTACCAGCTCCCCATACACGGATATATCGCCATGAACCTTGACGGCATCGTGCCACTTAATGATACCGTAGGCGGCGTTGAGGTCACTGTACCCAATAACTTCAACAGCGGCAGATACAAGTTCACCGAGGGCGAGACCATTACCCTTAAGGGCCAGCAGGCATACGATTTTGCAAGGAAAAGAGAGATCGAGCACGGAGCAGCCGACAGACGACTTGAGAGACAGAAAGTGTACATGAAGTCCCTCATTTCCTCTATCATCTCTACCTTAAAGAGCAATCCAACCTATGTTGCGACGCTTTACAACGCAGTAGCCAAATACGTCCTCACCGACATATCCCTGGACCAGATGCTTTATATAGCATCCTCCGCGGCAGGCTACAGCTACAACGACAGCAGCATGGTCAGCATAAAAGGAACATCACTTGAAGGAGAAGTATACGATGAGTTTTACGCCGACGACGAGGCGCTTAAGCAGCTCATCATAGACGTTTTTTATGAAAAAGTCACATCTTATTAACCACAGACATTTAAGGACCATAAGCCTTGTCATGGCCACAGTCCTTTCACTAACCGCCTGCACAGGCGCGGGCACCGGCAGCACAGCCAACAACCCGGGAAGCAGCGCAGATGCCGCCAACCCGGATAACACCGACTCCCAGGCATCTTCAGGATTATCTTTGGAAAAAATAGAAGACACAGCCCAGAGCCCTGACGGCGAGAAAGTAATAGATTTCGAAGCCCTTAAACAGGAAAATTCAGAGATCTTTGCCTGGATCAACATACCGGGGACAGACGTTGATCAGCCCATCCTCCAGAGCCTTTCCGACGACGATCAGTACTACGCAACACACGACGAGCACCGTCAGGAGAGTGCCACAGGAGCAGCTTATACAGAGTATCCGAATCGCACAGATTTCTGCGATTTTAATGAAGTCATATATGGGGTTGACCGGGAGAGCGTACTTTCCTATAGAAATCCCGATTTCTTTGAAGAGAATAAAAACATCGAGATCTACATTGACGGCAATCATATGACCTATGAGGTCTGCCTTGCAAGAGAGTGGAACAGAGAGAATTTCCTGATGCAGTATGATTTCACTCTGACATATGAGTGCGACAGATTCCTTAACGGAATCATCAACGACCTCACACTTGCCGACAATATGACCTCCAGGATACTTGAGGACAACTACGGTTACTACCTCATTACACTTGTTGCCTATGAGGAAAATAAGCCGGATAAACAGTTTATAGTGGTGGCCAGACTTGTAAATGACAGGAACGGAACCATTAATTACCCGTCCAATGGGCTTCCCGGTCTTGAAGACGGGGAATAACAGTGCTATAATGTACTATTATTAGGTATTTCCGTGCTGCACCTTTTAAATCGGCACGCAAATATAAACTAAAAACCACACATAGTCAAAGGGAAGGAGGAACACATGAAGAAGCTATTAGTTATTCCAGCACTTGTTGGAGTGCTGACACTTTCATTACCTGTATTAGCTAGCAGCCCTACAGCATCAGGAACAGTTTCTAACAATTCTGGTTCAACCCAGCAGGAAACTGTTACAACTGCTCCAGCAGCTTCAGCTGCAGCAGATGCTGCAAACGCAACTGCAACTCCTGCAGAGAATCTTACAGCAGAAGAGCAGGCAGCTACTTCAGAGCTTGCAGGTTCAATTCCTGCTTCAACACCTTCAGCAGCAACAGCAGTTGCTTCTACACTTGTTAAGGCAGCAGACGCAGCTCCACTTACAACAGCATCTATCACAGCAGAGGCTGAGGCAATCCTTGCTAAGTACACACCTGCTCAGAGAGCTATTATCGAGAAGGCTGCTAAGATCCGTAACCTTTCATTAGCAGAGGTTATCGCTAACTTCGTTAAGGCTGATGCTGAGCTTCCCGGCTCTGTAGCATTTGCTTGGGACGAGAACGTTTGCAGATCAGCTGTAGACGGCAAGGCAGGAAGAGTTAACGTTATCATTCAGAAGCCTAAGAAGGCTGGTTTCACAGCAGAGGCTCTTTCAAAGGCAGCTACTGTTTCACCTAAGGCTAAGGTTCTCAACACATTTGTTGTTAGCCTTCAGGGTGGAAAGCAGTTCAAGACTCTTGAGACTGGTTTCAGATGCGAAGGCATCACAGCAAAGGATACAGTTGCTAACTTTGCATGCTACCAGCAGAACAAGAACGGCTGGGAAGAGGTTAAGATTCTTGCAGTTGGCAAGAACTCAATCGCTCTTCAGCTTAAGGGCACAGGCCCTATCGTACTTATCAGAAAGTGATCTTTCAGATAAACCATATCAAAACACAAAATTGACATGTCAAAAATCTAAAAAAATCTAAAAGCCCTTTGTGTGTGGGATTTGTCCGGCTCACCTTTATGGTGAGCCGGACATTAATAAGTTTAGGGAAAATGGTGACATGATGCTTAAGAAAAGATTAGGCTCAAAAATATTAATACCGCTGATGGCACTTACAATTGCAGCTACACCTGTCTATGCTACTGAGAACAATCCGCAGCAGAACCAGCAACAGCAGCAACAGCAGCCTGCAGCTAACAATCAGCAGAATCAGCAACAACAGCAGGAACAACAGAATCAGCAACAGCAGCAACAACAGCAGGCAGCGCAGCAGCAGGAGCAACAGAATCAGCAGCAACAACAGCAGGCAGCACAGCAGGAACAGCAGCAACAACAGCAGGCAGCACAGCAGCCGGCAGCAGAGCAGCAGCCAGCTGAAGGACAGCAGACAGAGCAGCCTGCAGAGCAGACACAGACACAGACTACTAACGCAACAACCCGTAGAACAACCAGACAGCAACAGCAGCAAACGCAGGAGGAAGAGAATACCGAAGAGGAGACTCCGAGCACCAGCGAGACAACAGGCAGATATGTTCTTAAGCTTAAGAAGAATGCTAATATGAGGGTTGAGCCTTCAACAGATTCGGAGTCCAAGGTTGTAGTACCCTTTGGCATCACCATCGAGGCTGAGAGCAAGGCTAAGAACGCTGCAGATGAGATCTGGTACAAGGTTACCTATAGTAATATCACCGGCTATATCAGAGAGGACCTTGTAGAAGT
>JAEEGL013762324.1_pt1 | contig 12277 bp, 9 predicted proteins | sample 9134231 | NCBI WGS metagenome assembly JAEEGL01 (sample SAMN16246548, study PRJNA631951) | gut metagenome | biome: gut microbiome; feature: rumen; material: fiber-attached | host: Bos | place: Iran: Karaj | collected 2018-10 | reverse complement strand
GAACAAGTTCATTGACGAGAAGATCAGGCGTTCACTGAAACTGCCGCCGGAGAAAGTCCCGTATTGCATACAGGATTTTGGCAACGTGACGAATGCGTCGATTCCGCTGGTGATGGTCACGCGTCTTGCGGAGCAGCTTCGCTACGGATGCCTCCATTGCCTTGCGTGCGGTTTCGGTGTCGGCCTCGCCTGGGCAAGCATGGAGTTCCATGGAGGAAACATCGAGGTTTCAGAACTTGTGGAGATGTAAGGATGACAAATACAGAAAAATTGATAAAAGTCTTTGTTTCCGCATTGGACATTTCGGAAGCCGAGGTAGAATCTGCGGTTTTCAAGGAGACGCCGCAATGGGACTCGGTCGGGCATGTGAACCTCATGAACGCCATCGAAGAGGAGTTTGACGTCTCTCTTGAACCGGATGACATCCTTGATTTCAAGAGTTTTGCAATTGGCAAAGACATTCTTGGAAAGTATGGGATTGAATTTTAAAGCAAGCGCTTCAGGCTTGTTTCATAAATAACAATAGATATCATGGGAAAGTCACTTTTCAATCTTGATTTTAGAGGCTTGGCAGTCATTACCGACGATGGCAAGGAGGTTGGATATGACGCATTGAAACGGAAGACGGATGAATGGGCGGCAAAAGTGCCGTCACGCTCGCTTGTGTTTCTGCTTGTCGGAAACAACCTTGATTCGCTGGTGGCATACGTCGCCTGCCTGAATCACGGCATCGTGCCGCTCATGCTTGATGCGCATATCGACAGCCAGTTGCTGCAACGCTTCTTGGATATCTATCATCCGGATTTCATCTGGCGTCCGGCAGATGAAGGGTATGTGCTGGAACAACTGCATACACTGAATACATGGAAGGAACTCCATCCCGATCTTGCGCTTCTTCTGACGACTTCCGGCTCCACTGGATCGCCCAAGCTTGTCCGGCAATCCTATACGAACATCAAGGCGAATACAGAGAGCATTGTCGAATACCTGAAACTTGATGCGACAGAGAGGCCGATCACAACCCTTCCAATGAACTATACCTACGGGCTGTCGATCATCAACTCGCATCTGGCTGTCGGTGCGACAATACTTCTGACTGAAAAGAGCATCATGCAGCGCGAGTTCTGGAACTTCTTCACGGAACAGGGCGCGACGAGTTTTGGAGGCGTTCCCTATACATACGAGATGCTGGACAAGCTGATGTTCTTCAGACGCAAGTTGCCAAGCCTTCGGACGATGACGCAGGCGGGAGGGAAGATTCTGCCAGAGCTTCACCAGAAGTTTGCGGAGTACGCAAAACGTGAAGGCAAGAAATTCGTTGTGATGTACGGGCAGTGCGAGGCGACGGCGCGTATGGCGTATCTTCCGCCTGAATGTGCGCTCGATAAAGTCGGTAGCATGGGTATTGTCATCCCCGGTGGCAAGTTTACGATAATTGAGGTTGATGTGAATGAGATAGCGGAACCAGAAGTAACGGGTGAACTTGTCTATGAAGGGGCAAATGTCACGCTTGGCAATGCGGAATGCGCGGAAGATCTCACGAAGGGCGATGAACGACACGGACGGCTCGTCACGGGCGACATGGCGAAACGGGATGAGGATGGTTTTTATTATATCGTCGGACGCAAGAAACGCTTTCTGAAGATATTTGGCAACCGTGTCAATCTTGACGAGACGGAGCGTCTGATAAAAGGTGCTTTCCCTGGAATCGATTGCGCCTGTGGTGGTGTGGACGACAAGATGAAGATTTATGTGGAGTATGGGAGTGTTGGAGAGAAGGAGCGTGGGAGTGAAGGCGTGGGAAAGAAACTTGAGGCTATTAGAGATTTTGTTGCGGAGAAAACGCACTTGAATTTCATGGCATTTGAAATCGTTCCGATAACATCTATACCGAAGAATGCCAGCGGCAAAACATTGTATTCGGAACTGTCAAAGGATTAATCATGAGTGATTTCATAAATTCAAAGAAAGAAATCTTTTTAGGCGAGCGTTTCTTCAAATTGGAGACACTACCTGACGAGTATGATGGAAGTGCCTATAAGAGGGCAAAGTCCGCATTCTGGGCGTCGCACGGCTTTGATGTCTCTGCGATGTACGCAGATTTTTATTCCCATTTCAGCGGCATAGAATCGGATAAATATTTTCCAGATGACTTGTATTACTTTTACGCGTTGCCGGCCTTAAATCGGCAGGATTTCATGTGGGCGTATACAGACAAGAATATAGCTGATCAACTTTTCCGTGGGTTCAAGCAGCCAGAGACGATCATCAAGAATGTGAACGGTATATTCGTAAACAAGGATGGCGAAGCTATTTCAAAGGACGAGGCTATAAGAGTTTGCCTTGCCCATAAGGCACCGTGTATCATCAAGCCAACTGTGAATGGAGGGAGTGGTGTCGGTGTCGAAAAAGTCGCTCTTGAATCAGCGAAGGTTGTCGAAGACCTGTTTACGCAAAGGCGTGCCAATTACATAATTCAGAAGGTCCTAAGACAGCACACAGACATGGCGCTTCTCAACGATTCGTCCGTCAATACAATAAGGATATTTACGTACAGGGATATTAATGGCGTCGTTCATTATGTCAAAGGTCACTCCTTCATACGTTTCGGCAAAAAAGGCGCGGCGATGGACAATGTTGCTGCTGGCGGAGTTTTGTGTTCAATTGATGATTATGGAGTTGCAGCCGACAAGTATGCTGGTTTTAATACGATGGAACTACAGTCTTTATCGGTGAATTTCGGAATAACGCATTTTCAGGTTCCGTCATTCGGCAAGGCGGTAGATTTTGCTAAAAGACTACACGGGAGGTTATTCTACTTTGATTATGTTGGTTGGGATATTGCGGTAGGCGAAGACGGCGAGCCAGTGTACATGGAATTCAACCTGCAACCGACAACCGAGGGCGATCAAATGGCTTCCGGCCCGTCATTTGGCGAATTCCTGGATGAAGTTGTCGAGCGTATGAAGCGTGTGGAGAAGTCGGAAGTGATTTTCTCCAGACGTTATTTCCGTCCTGGGTTTGACCATCTTTTGCAAATCGGCGGGCCTGATTTGCACAATTGGTTGCCGCAGGGGTGAGGAGATATATCGGTATGTTGAAACTGTCAATAGGCGGAGACCTAATGTGTCTCCAACAAGAAACCGAGGCTGTCCGCAGAAAATTCGGGAGGCTTGATTATTCCAATTATCTTTCTGGGCTAAGACCACTATTCGCCGATAGTGACTACGCTATTGCCAATCTCGAGACGCCTATAGATCCTACACAAGGTGAAACTGATCTTGCGATACAGTTCAACACTCCGCGTGAGTTCGCCGAAGAGTTGAAGTCTGTTGGTTTTGACTTCTTCTCTACTGCCAACAATCATTGCCTTGACAGAGGCGTGGGTGGTCTTTGCAAAACATTGGATGTCTTGGATGAACTTGGATTCGAGCATTCGGGTACATACCGAACCCGCGAAGATGCCGACAAGATATTTGTCAAGGAAATCAATGGGGTTAAGTTCGCGATAGTCTGCTCTACGTTCGGGACGAATTCACAGGTCAACGGGGTGATTCTTCCTTCTGGAGAAGAGTGGCGCATTGACCTTTTGCGCAAGCAATTGAAGTTTCGGAAACTTCCACAGTCCAATGACATGGACAATGGAAACTTCAGAACGTATATTGCCGACGAAGTATCTTCTGCTGCGATTTCAAATCCTGCTAATCTGATCTACATGAACAGAGTACTGGACAAGATTAGAAAGGCAAAATCGTTGGCCGACATTGTAATCGCGATGCCGCATGTCGGCGGGCAATACAATCCAGGCCCTGCAGCCTACACGAAATGTGTGGTAGAACAATTGCGGATTGCTGGGGCCGATGTCATAATTGCCGGACACTCGCACACACCGCATCGGTGTGAAGTGAAAGACGGTTGCTTTATTGCATACTCACTTGGCAATCTTGCGTTCACATCAGGCGTCGGCTGGTTTGTGCCAAATGTTCTTGCCGAGTATGGCGTCGTTCTGAACCTCTTCATCGATACTGAACGGAAGCGCTTGTCTTCCGTATCGTTCAATGTACTTAAAAGTTGTGTTGACGACGATGGGCTGACACTTGTACGCTCTGTCGATAATGTCATGGCTCAACTTAGGAATGCGCCGGCGAGAGACCGCCTTGAGATGGAAGTGGAAGAAGTAGTTCACAGAATAGGCGGCAGACAGACTGGCGTTTTACGCGAATATGCATTACTCCTCGAAGCTGAGGAGTTTTGACAATGGAGAACATCTATCAAATTTCACAGACAGAATCAAAATGCACCGGGTGCGGCGCATGCATGAATGTATGTCCGCGTGGTGCGATTCAAATGGTTGTGCGTGACGGGTATGTTGTTTACCCTGAGGTTGACGACAAACTGTGCAGCAAATGTGGCCTTTGCCTCAAGACATGTCCATCCGCGCCGCCAGCTCGTCCTGGCTTGAAAACCGATGGAGATTTTCCGCAGATCTATGGTGCGTATGTGCATGACGAAACGGTACGGCAGGATAGCAGTTCGGGTGGATTCTTTACCGTATTGGCGGAATATACATTAAAGCGTGGGGGCGTTGTCTGCGGAGCGGCATTTGCGATGCAGGGAACTGAGGTCAGTCATATAGTGATCGACAACTTGTCCGATCTTCGACGGTTGCGTGGTTCAAAGTACGTGCAGAGCTCAACAGGGCTTATATACAGGGATTTACTAGGATTGCTGAAACAGGGCAGATCGGTTTTGTTTACAGGGACGCCGTGTCAGGTTGCCGCTTTTAAGTCGGTTGTCGATGCGCCAAAGTGGAAAGATCAGATTTTGACGGTGGATTTGTTCTGCGCTGGCGTCCCGCCGCAAAAACTTTTTACGCAGTATGTCAATGCAGTTACCGAAGGACGGGCCGAAACTGCACACGGCATCAAGATGCGTGATAAAAGCATCGGCGGCTGGCATGATTGCTGTTTTACCATTTTATATCGCGATGGAGTTTATCATTGTGATAAAACAAATGACCCATACTTTCGGGGAATGAAAGCTCGTCTTACGGCCCGCAAATCTTGCTGGAACTGCCGCTATGCGCAAATCCCCCGGCAAGGCGATTTTTCCATTGGAGATTTATGGGGAGTTGCTGAAAATATATTGCACATTACAGATGAAAAGGGAGTGTCGGCTGTCTGTGTCAACAATGAAAAGGCATCGCGGGTTCTTGCGGCAGTCAAGTCTTCACTTGCCTTCCTGACAAAAGTCAACATTGACGATGTAGGGGCAACGAACAATCTTAGGGTACATTGTTATCCACATCCAAATTATGAGAGGTTTTGGGACTATTTACGAAATGGAGGAGACTTTATTTCTGCTGTAGATAAGTTTATTTCTCTGTCTGATGGCATTGCAATTTTGAATTTTCATGACAGTCGGGGAAACTATGGTAGCGCACTTACTGGTTATGCCATGCAAGAAAAAATTCGGCAAATGGCTGGCTTTGCACCTGTCCATATCAGTCTGTGGGATGGCTTCAAGGAAGAAATCAGTGATTTGAGAGATTTTACAAAAGAGCATATATTGGAAACAAGACCGAGCAGCACCGATTTGGTCTTGAAGAGTTACAATAAATATTTCCAGACTTTTATTGTTGGCCCTGATGTTGTATGGAAAAACTGTGGGTATTATGGATCCTTCTACAAATTCTTGCTTGATTTCGCGTCTTTTTCAAAAAACATCTGTTCGTATGCGCCAAGCTTCAAAACAAAGACCGTGACCGATCTCATTCCCGGAAAAGGCGAGTTTGAGGTGTCTTCCGCCGAAATTCTGCATCGTAAACGATTATTGAAGCGTTTCACTCATATTAGCGTCCGCGAGGATTTCGGCGTTGATATATGCCGTGATGTTTTCGATGTGAATGCAGAACTGGTTCTTGATCCAACATTGCTTCTTGATGCAAAAGATTACAAGAAACTGATGAGGTTTGCATGCGAGGAAATCACGACGGATACGATTGTCACATATTTTCTTAATTCTAGCAGTATACCACCTGACGTAGCCGAAGCGCTCAGAGATGGGCGACTGGTCAAGGATACAGTGAATGGGGGGGATTTTTCGGATCTATTCAGGGGGAAGGGGCTACAACGCACAGGAGTGAAGATGGCCGACTGGTTGCGGCTTATCCATGACTGCAAGTGTCTTGTCACAGATTCGTATCACGGCATGATTTTCGCCATCATCTTTCGTAGGCCATTCATTCTAATCCGCCACTCGAAGGAATCATTGACTGTCAGCTATAAATTGGATTCGCTTTTGAAACTATTGGGTATAGAAAATCGCTTTGCAGATTCCAAAGCAGACTTTGAGCGTCTTCTTGCCAGTGAAATGGATTGGGTGTCGATAGAACGTAATCTGGAGATATGGAGGAGAAAATCCGAAGCGTATCTTGCAAAAGTGATTGCGGATAACAAGCCCAATCCGACCAGGCAGTGGCTGGAGAGTCTTGAGATGCTGGAAGACGAGAGAAGGCGGGAGATGGAATCAGCCATCAGAGCTGGTTCGTTGCGTGGTCAGTGCACCCGTTTTGTCAGGCGATGCTGCCGGGCGGTGCGCCATCCGATCAGGACGTGCAAGACCTTGATTTCGAGAATATGCAGAAGAATGGGCTTGTAATAGGAAGCGATGAGAATGCGATTTGTCAGCTACAGGGAGGTTTTACAATAAAGCAATGATTGAAATTAAAGAGAAAGTCAACTGTTGCGGGTGCAACGCCTGTGGCGACGTCTGCCTCAAAGGGGCCATACGTTTCGAAACAGATGACGAGGGATTCCTCTATCCTGTCGTTGACAAGTCCCTTTGTGTGAATTGCGGGCTTTGCGAAAAGGTCTGTCCACAGACGAATGCCGAAAAGTTCCGGCAAGAATTGAAAGAGCCTGAATGCTGGGCTGCAGCCCATAGAAACAATTACATCCGTTTTGACAGCACGTCGGGCGGCGCATTCTCGGCGTTCGCAAATGTCATCTACGGGCAGCATGGATTTGTCGGTGGCGCGCTCTATGATGACGAGAGACGGCTTGTTCAGTTCATATCGGATAATCCGCAAGATCTTGAACGGCTTCGTTCTTCCAAATATTCGCAGAGCAATGCGCAGGGGTTTTACAAAGCGGTAAAGGAGGCGGTGTTGACTGAGCGTCCCGTCCTCGTTTGCGGCACCCCATGCCAGATGGTCGCACTACGGGCCTTCCTAGGCAAGGATTACTCGAATCTCTTCATTATCGATTTCATATGCCGCGGATTGAATTCACCTCTTCCTGGACAAGCGTTTAGGAAATGGCAAGAGGAGCGAGAAGGCTCTCCCATCATATACAGTAAGGCGAAGAATAAGGAACTTGGCTGGCACAAACTTACGAACAAGGTAATCCACAAGAACGGCAAGATTACATACTGGACGCGTGACAATTCGCCGATGACGCATTGCTATTTGAACACAAATGCGTTCTGCCGTCCGTCGTGCTACGAGTGCAAGGTCAAAGGGACTCCGCGATTCGCGGACGTCTCCGTTGCCGATTGCTGGGGGGCGGAAAAGCTGTTCAAGGGACCGCTTGCGCAAGATATCGGCACTTCTCTCGTCATGATCAACAACGCCAAAGGACGTGAATTGTTCGAGAGGGCAAAGCCGTACATGTATTGCCAGGAAATGCTGTGGGGAATAGTTCATGACGGTAATCCTATGATAGACAATCCGCTTCCGCCGCCCAAGTATCCACGTGATGAAGTCTTTGCGATTATACGTGAAAAAGGCTTCCAAGGGTTAATGGACAAGTTCGTGCTGCCAGACTGGGAGGCGCAGAAGAGGAAGACGTTAAAGCAGAAGATCAAGGCTCGGATAAAAAGATGGCTTTGGCTTATACGACAGGCAAGAGCTACGCGTTGCAACACTTTGCTTCTGTTTTGCCGCTGGTTGTTCGACAATGGAATGTCAAAGATTTTCCAAGGCGCACCCCTTGTGCGCGTTTTACGTATGAATGCGCATTTGGAGAATGAGGGCATTTTGAGCTTGGGTGGAGACTTTGAGATTGGCGGCGGGCAAATCCGTCATGTGCCTGCAGGGACGGTTGTTCAGATAAGAAAAGGCGGCCGTCTCGAAACAAAAGGCAACATAGGGATTATGTATGGTGCCTGTGTGGAAGTGCATGAGGGGGGGGAATTGACAATTGGCGACAAGTTTGGAGCCAATACCGGATTGACTATCGTCTGTGGTGGAAAAATCACAATTGGCGAGGATGTGATGTGCGGTCGACATGTGACGCTCCGAAACTCGAACGGCAATCATCCGATGAACATTCCTGGCGCTAAGAATTCCAGGCCGCTCATCATCGGCGACCATGTGTGGTTTTGCGAGAACTCCACAGTGATGAATGGCGTGAAGATTGGTTCCGGCGCCGTCATAGGTTCGTATGCCGTGGTATATGACAATGTGCCAGCTAATACTCTCGTAATGGGCAACCCCGCAAAGGTCGTAATGGAAAACGTCCAGTGGAAGAGGTGATAATGGAAACTGTCAAGTTATACAATGGTGTTGAGATTCCAGCAATAATGCTTGGCCCTGGTATTCCTGCCGCTCCAAAGGGCTTGTCATGGATAAACGAAAGATCTTTACTGAATCGGGCCTGGATGAAGTTCGTTGCACGCCCACGTGCAACAAGGAATTTTATTGATGCGGTGGCCAATGGCCTTCGTGCCGGTTTTCGAGGCATTGATTTTTCGGCTGCATACGGGTGTGGCGGTTTGATTGCGGATGCAATTGAGCAAAGTGGAATTGGCCGAAAAGATGTTTTCCTGACAGGGCGAATAAGCAATTCTGCGCAATTCAAAGGGCGAATTGCGGTTGAAGACCAGATAAAGCGAGTACTTGACGAATATCGGACTGATTATGTTGATATCTTGATGTTTCATTGGCCTGTGACAGAATGTTACGAAACGACTTGGAAAGTTATTTGCGATGCACACGAAAAGGGACTTGCAAGGAGCATCGGCGTAGCGAACTGCCACCCCCACCATTTGAAAGTTTTGATGGAGGTCGGTTTGAAGCCCATGGTAAATCAATTCGAGATTCATCCGCTCTTTACACAGAAGGATTTGATAAAGTTTAATCAGGATTTGGGGATAACGGTTCAATCATACACGCCTCTCGCAAGGATGGATCAGCGACTGTTTAGGTTGCCTGCCCTCCGAAAGATTGCAGAAGAACATGACAAGTCTCTGGTTCAAGTGGTGTTGAGATGGCATGTCCAGCAAGGACTTGTCCCCGTGGTCAGGGCGAACAAGCCCTCCCATCAAGTTGAGAGCGTGTCGATATTTGATTTTGAGTTGACGCCTGGCGAGATGGATACAATAGATGGGTTCAATATTGACTCTCGTCTGAGATATCATCCTGACAATTGCGATTTCACTATTCTGTAATGGCATCATTTGACCGAAAAAGGGCATTTTGCCGACGTTTGGCCCAGTTTGAGAAGCCAAGGGCCAATCCCAAGCGTGTAGCGAAGAATACGATTGTGCTTTATGTCCGCATGCTTGCGGTCATGGCGATTGGGCTCTTCACTGGGCGTGTTACATTTAATGCGCTTGGTGTTACAGATTATGGATTACAGAGCATCGCCGGCGGTGTTATTGGGATGATAACCTTCATGATGGGTTCTCTCTCCAGCGCATCATCACGATTTATTGTCGTTGAAATGGGGCATGGCTCCATTGGATCATTAAAGAAGATTTTCTCTACGATTTTTTATGTCCACCTTGCGCTCGCGTGTATATTTGTCGTGTTGCTTGAAACTATTGGGCTGATATTTTTGGAGACAAAACTTAACATTGATCCATCCAGAATCTCAGCAGTGAAGTGGACATACCATTGCGCTGTATTTTCAACGTTCCTGTCCATTACCCAGGTGCCATACGGGGCCGTTATTACCGCTCATGAACGTATGAGCGCCTTTGCGTGGATGACCATTTACGATGTCGTGGTAAAACTTGGCATTGCTTTGGCAATAAAGCATTACGGTGGTGACAGGCTGATTCTTCTTGCGATTCTTCAGGCACTATCAAGTTTTACCACTAGAATGATTTACAGGTTTTATTGCATCCGTAATTTTACGGAGGCGAGAATCCGTCGTATTTTCGATAGAAAGTTGTTGAAGCCAATATTTGCATTTGCAGGGATTCATATTGCAACGCAGGCGGTAATCATGTTGAAGTCACAGGGGGTGCTTATGATAAACCAGCGGTATTTTGGCCCGACACTTGTCGCCGCCATCTCTATAGGCGCCACGCTTAACTACCATATACGGGGATTCATCGATAATTTCAAGACGGCTGCCAATCCGCAAATAATTAAACTTTTTTCAGCAGGAAAGTTCGCAGAATCCAAACGAATGCTTACCGAGACCCTTCTGTTCTCTGTTTTCCTTTTGCTTCTGCTCGGTGTTCCGGCATGGTTTTATTCAGATGAAGCATTGACAATATGGCTCGGTCCAGGGAGACCTGAACTTTCTCCGATAATAGCAAAGATAATTCTAGCCGGGGCTTTTTTCAGTCTTTTCGATTCATCTCTCTATACTGTTCTCTATGCTGCCGGACGCATCAAAGAGAATATGTATTTCAATGTTATCGGCGGGCTTTTAACATTCGGCCTTGTCGTTTATCTTGTGCGTTGGCAACATGCTCCGCTCGCATCGGTTGGTGTGTCAGCCAGTTACTTTGTCTTGCTGGGATGCATTTTCAAGCCGATACTTCTACATTGGATAGCAGATTACAACCTGCGCGATTTTCGGCGGATATTCGTTCCGTCGTTCGAAGCCTTGATTATTTGCGCAGGCATGGGATTTGTGGTGCATACGCTTATGCCAAATGGTCTTTGGTGGGCAATCCCGTCCTGTGCCATGATTGCAATCATAAACGCTACTGCGATTTATTTTCTCATTGCGCCAGATTCAATGCAACAGCAGTTTTGCAGGGTGCTTGTGAAAGTGCCGCATGTTGGTGTGATGGCAGTTCGCGTTCTTTCGTCAGGAAATAGAGTTGTTCATCCATTGAGATATGCTCTTCAAAGCATTGTTGGATGATTGTCTGCAATGACTATTAACAATAAAATCGCCAATTTATCCCTCTTTGCCGCCTTGATGGTCGTGGGCATACACACTGCGGGGCGTGAGCCAAATATGATTGAGAGAGGTTCTGCATTGTGGTGGTTTGAGGCAAAATATTCCAGAGTGAATTGTAAAATGGCTCATAGGTGTGGGAATTTCTTTGTTAGCCGCGATGGCTTTGCGAAAATTGTGGGCTAGATTAGCAAGTATCGTGTTTGGTAGCCGTTGATGAAAATCGGGATTCTTACATTCCATTCGCAACTCAACTACGGTGGAGTGCTTCAGTGCTGGGCGTTGCAAACTGTACTAGAGGAAATGGGGCACGAAGTTGTTGTTATTGATAGGGAATTTGAACATCAGATAAGATCATTTCGTGGAATTTTTAAAGGATGGTCATTGCTTGTATGGACAAAGTTTATAGTAAAATGTTTATTACAGCGTTCTGATGTATATTTAGTATTACGTTATCTCAGAACTGTTTTGTTTGTAAAACAAAATATTCATTTGACTAAATATTCATTTAAGGAATGGAAAGAGGCTCCAAAGAATCTTGGAGTTGATTTAATAGTTGTAGGATCAGATCAAGTGTGGAATGCTGTATGGAATCGTCTTGATATCTATTTACTTGAAGGAGCACCACGAATACCTGCTATTGGTTATGCAATTAGTCTAGGTATGAAAAAAATTCCACCAGAATACTTAAATGCATATAGAAAAGCAACAAAAGTATTTTCCTCTGTTAGTGTGAGAGAAAAAGATGCTGGAGAATTGTTATCCACTGTTGGATTTAAATGTCATCATGTAGCGGATCCAGTTCTCTTAATAAATTATGATAATATAAAGACATGTGAAAAAGGGGGAATTGTTTGTTATTTTATAGGTGATGAAATTAAAGAGAATGATAGCTTCTATTTGTTAGAAAAATTTGCAGAGAAAATGCAAATTTATGTAACAGTATTTACGCATAAGCAGATTATTTTAGGAGCAAAGCATTTTAGAAAAATCAAAATGTATTATGCGGCAGGTCCCAAAGAGTTTATTAATTGTATTGCTTCTGCTAAGTATGTTCTATCAGATTCATTTCATGCTTTGATGTTCTCATGTGTGTTAGAAAAGAATGTTAGAATTGTTCGCCCTCATAAAGG
>JAEEGL012841468.1_pt1 | contig 12277 bp, 9 predicted proteins | sample 9134231 | NCBI WGS metagenome assembly JAEEGL01 (sample SAMN16246548, study PRJNA631951) | gut metagenome | biome: gut microbiome; feature: rumen; material: fiber-attached | host: Bos | place: Iran: Karaj | collected 2018-10 | reverse complement strand
TGGCTGCGGGAATTCGACACTGTGCTCGTCCGTGATCCGGAGAACGGGAAAAAACGTCTCGCGTGGGATCAGCTCCCGGCAATGTGGACTAATGTACGCGAGTTCTATGACAAGGATGAGTGGATGAACGTCCCGATGATGAGCGCAGAAAATATGGCAGCGGCGGTGAACAATGTTACAGGCTCACTGGACACCCTGCTCGCGGAACACGGCTATCTGCGCCACGGCAATTACTATCTGGCAGAGAGACCCAACACCGATACGCTCGTTTTCTTCTGCCATTTCGGAGTCTCCTGTGTTCTTATCGGACATCTTACAGGTATATCACCTATGACGCTCTGGCACGGCACAATAGCTCTGCCGACCTCCGTTACCACGCTCTGCACCGAAGAGCGCCGCGAAGGGATCGCGTCCTTCCGCATGAGCGGCTTCGGTGATATCTCACACCTGTACGCAGGCGGCGAAGAGCCTGCCTTTTCGGGACGCTTCTGCGAGATGTTCTCCAATGCGGATGAAAGGCACGACTGAGCCTTTACCGACAGATCCCGGCATCGTTGTCATATTCGGGCTGTAATACCGGAAAGGAGGATCGGTATGCGTGATATAATCCAGATGTGCTTTCTTATCGTTGTAGCCGATATAACCTTTCTTATGTTCGTTATCCACAACTCGACATTCGGAAAGTACCGCAGACGCCTGTTCATAACGGCAGGCTCAGTAGCCTTCGCAATGGTGATATGCAATATCATCGTATATCTGTATGAGGGGACCGGCGAACATATCGTGCTGCTCAACATTTTTTCCGCCATAAGTTACGCCATAAGCGGTCCTGTCGTGATACCGTTCATCTTTCTTTCATCGGTCATCGACAAGAAAGTGAGATACACTCTGCTCGTTTTTGCCGCGATCAACGCTGTACTCAGCTTTTCAAGCATATTCAACGGCTGCATCTTCTCTTATGACGAAGACTGCACCCTGACCCTCGGGACGCTGTCGCCTGTGCCTTTCTTCCTGAGCGCCGTGTATATACTCGTGCTGCTCGCTTCGGCAGTGCTGAAATTCAGGCTCGGCCACCGCGGTGAGAGCGGGTTCATCATAGTGCTCTGCATCGGTATCGCTGCCGGAGCTTTCATGAATACCATTCTCGGGTATAAGTTCCTTATAAGCGGTATGGCCGCTCTTTCCTGCACATTCTACTATCTGTTCTTCGCGACGCAGACACTTACCCGCGACGCCCTTACGAACGCCTTCAACCGCCATTCGTTCTATAAAAACATACAGCAGATGAAGCATAACCGTATGTTCGTGATCTCCATAGACCTGAACGGTCTCAAGCAGATAAACGACACCTACGGACATGACGCAGGCGACAAAGCGATAAAGACGCTGGCCGAATGTGCGTTTTCTGTTCTTCCGCCGAAATGCACATTTTTACAGAATGGGCGGAGACGAGTTCGAGATACTTTATCCCGGTGCCTCGCAGAAAGATGTCGATGATCTCTGTGCGGAGCTGCACGCGAAAGCTATACAGCGCGATTGCAGCTTCGCCATAGGCTACGCGGAGCATGACAGGAACACGGATATAAACGAGGTCCAGAAGTCCGCCGACAAGATGATGTATGAAAACAAGGCGGAATTCAAACGCGCGGCAGCACTGAATAAACTTACATAAAACAAGAGCGCACCGGGTTCATCTGCGGATGCGCTCTGTTTTGTTATGTATCATTTGTACAGTGTCATTACGATATCACCGATATCGTCAGCAAGGCCGTGGAGGTTCTCCACCGTAGCATCTATCTGTGCCATTTCCGTATTCTCTTCCGCTACATTCTCGCTGGTCTGCTTTATCTTGTCCAGCATATCCAGTACAGAAGTATTCATGCCGCCGAGAAGTCCGGCGATCTTATCTGCGGTCTCCTTTGTGGAGCTTGCAAGAGTCTTTACTTCGCCCGCTACTACCGCGAAGCCCTTACCCGCTTCCCCTGCATGTGCAGCCTCGACGCCGGCATTTATAGAAAGCAGGTTTGTCTTGTCCGCAATGGTCTTGATGCTGTTGATAATGCCCACGGACGCGGATACCGACTTTGATATCTCGTTGGCGGAGGCGGTAACGTCAGTCTGACGCTCCGCAACATCATTCATCTGCTTTGCCGCCGTGCCTATGGTCTTTGCGATCGAATCTATGCCTTCGCGGAGCTGTTCGATCTTCGGAGCAAGCTCCTCCTGGAAGCGCATCCTGTTCTGCTTTTCATCGGTTATATCGAGAATGGTACCCGCTGCCATAAGTGCCTTTCCCTGTTTCGACCATACAACATAGCTCGAGGCGCGTACCCATCGGTATTCGCCGTCCTTGTGCATCATACGGTATTCCATATCAAAGACGGTGTTTCCGCTGACATCGGAAAGCTGACGGCCCATCTGGGCGGAAGCCTCTGCCACATCGTCCGGGTGCATCTTCGTGATCCACGAGGACATGATATCCGGGAACTCGGCGGAACCGTGATAACCGAGTATCTTCTTGAACTGATCGGAGAAAACCATGGGAGCCTGCGGATCGCTTATGTCGTACTTCGTAAGATCCATGCTCCAGCTTCCCTCGAGCATCATCTTGTCTACTGCGCCCTGTCTGCGCTGCTGAAGCTCAAGAGCCTCGTTCGTCCTGCGCTGATTGTCTATATCCGAGAATGTTCCGATGAACACCCTCGGCGCCCCGCTCTTGTAACGTATGCAGTCGCCGGCCGCGTGGAACCACTTGTAGCCTTCGTTCTTCGTGAGGAGCCTGTAATCTATGTCGTACTTCGTGCGGTTGGTCGTATCGGCAGCCGCGGCTCCGAACAGCGCGAAGACACCTTTCGTATCATCGGGGTGGATTATCTTTCCCAGCGAGTCAAACTGATCGGGAAGCTCCGCCCTGGTGTATCCCAACATTCTCCGGAACTCATCGGTATATATGATCTGCTCGACATCGCCGTTTTCCTTGTAGTATGCGTACCACAGTCCGAGGTGCGCGCTGCGGTTTATAAGCCCGAGAAGCTGTTCGCTGATATCAGCTCTTGACTTTTCTTCCGCAAGCTGTCGCTCCAGCTCTGCTATTGTTTTCTTTGTATTTCCGAACATTTCCGTTACCTCCCCGAACATTCTCATGGCAGATGCAATGTATGATTCTATACATGATAATGCACCTTTATGTCATTTTATTATAACATAAAGCAGCAGACGTTACAAGTTAAATGGCGGATATTGCGCATTTCTTCTAATTATTTTCAGCATTTTGTACAATTACAAAAAACTTGTTTTTTGAGCCTTTTTTCCAAAAAAGTATTGAAACCCAAACGAAATTGTGATAAAATATGATAGCCCGGAGGACAGAAGATATGAGAAAAACAAATAAAAAAACCGATCTGGTTATCATTATAGTACTTATACTGCTTGCCGCAGCTGCGATACTCTCCGCTATACCGGCGTTCATGCCCGGAGATAAGGCTGCGCAGCAGCAAAGCGCTCCCCTTACGCCCGAAGATTACGCGCGCAGGACTTTCGGGATAGTTACAGGAACTGTCTTTGAAGATCTTACCATGGAACATTTCCCGGAAGCTGAATATATGTATTACAACAGCATCAGCGACCTTGTTCTCGCGCTGAAGAACAATAAGATCGATGCGTTCCTGGGCGATGAGCCTGTACTGAGCGTTATTTGCAGCGAACACCCGGAGATCGGACGTTTTCCGGATAAACTTACCGATGACAAGTATGCCTTCGCATTCAAGAAAGACGATGAACGCGCTTCAGAACTTTGCCGGCAGTTCAACGAAATGCTGAAACGGTATGAAGCGGACGGGACGCTCAAAGAGATGACAGCGATATGGACCGGCACCGACGATTCCGCGAAAACAGTTGATCTCAGTTCCTCGGGTGAAAACGGAAAAGTGACTGTCATCACTTCCGCGGTCAATATGCCGTTCTCGTATGTCATTGACGACAAAACTGTCGGTTATTCGGTAGACCTTGCGGCGCGGTTCTGCCGTGAATACGGCTATGAACTAGTAATGGGGACTGCGGATCTGGCCTCGTTAATACCAGGGATCACATCCGGCAAATACGATATATGCGCAGATTCCCTCACTGTGACCGATGAGCGTATGGAGAGCGTGCTGTTCAGCGACACCATTTACACAGGCGGCATAGCTATGGCCGTAAGAGCCGCGGATATCGGCCTTGAAACAGCGTCCGCTGCGGGAAGCGGCGATATCATAAGCATGATCGCCGACAGCTTTGAAAAGAACTTTATACGCGAAGACCGCTGGAAACTGATACTCGAAGGCATCGGCACCACCTGTCTTATAACCGCGCTGTCGGTGCTTGCAGGCTCCCTGCTGGCGTTTCTTATCTGCCTGTTCAGACGCACAGGCAGCAGGCTTGCGAATATCATATCCGATATATATGTCAAACTCCTTCAGGGAACACCGATAGTCGTACTTCTGATGATACTTTATTACGTCGTATTCGGAAACTCCGGTCCGGACGCGGTATGGGTCGCGATCGTGGGTTTTGCGATGAACTTCGGCGCCTATGTCTCGGAGATAATGCGCTCGGGAATTGAAAGCATCGACGGCGGTCAGCGTGAAGCGGCTCTCGCCCTCGGATACAGCGAAAATCAGGCGTTCTTCCGGTTCATATTCCCACAGGCTGCGGTCCGTTTCAGAACGATATACATACAGGAGATAATATCCCTGCTCAAAGGCACGTCGGTAGTCGGCTACATTGCGATACAGGATCTCACCAAGATGAGCGACATCATCAGGAGCAGGACTTACGAGGCCTTCTTCCCTCTCATCACGACAGCATTGATTTACTTCATTCTCGCATGGCTTATTTCGCTTCTGATGAATGCGATCGCACCGGGCAAAAGCGGAAAAAGGAGCTGATATGCTGCCTTTTCCGGAACCGGATACCGCACCAATGACGTTCATAAGATACATGACCACCGCTTATGCAGGGCGGTGGTTTATTTTTGCCGGAACATGGTACAAATGAAATATGCACTTGATTTCCGGAGCATGAAGTGATATAATATTCCGCAGGAGAGAAAACAAGAGAGGAAATTATGGAGAACACAGAAAAAGAAGACAGCAGAATATATATCCTGAGCAGCGAAAAACCCGTCAGAGCAGTGGTCAGGCTCGGATTCCCGCTTGTTGCGGGAATGTTCATCATGGCGCTGTACAATATCGTGGACACATACTTCATCGGCCTCATGCGGGACGACTTTCAGCTCGCGGCGGTAAATCTCGCTTATCCCGTTATGATGGTCATGATAGCTGTTTCCAACATTGTCGGGACAGGAGCGTCCTCGTTTATCGCCCGGAGTCTCGGTGCCGGCAACAAAGACATGGCTGAACATACTCTCACGGCAGGTATGCTGCTCACGGCCATGAACAGTCTCATCGTTACGGCGGCCGGACTTCTTCTGCTGCCGCATATAGTGTCAGGGCTCGGCGCGCAGGCCAATACCTCCGGCTTCACGTCACAATATGTATCCGTCATCTTTATCGGCAGCCTCTTCAATATGGGCTGCTATGCCGCAGGACAGTTCCTGCGCGGCGAAGGTTCGGTGAAACTTTCCATGATCGGCATGGTGCTCGGAATAATCGTAAATGTGATACTCGATCCCGTATTCATATTCCTGTTTGATCTGAAGATCGCAGGTGCAGCTATCGCAACCGTCATCGGGAACGCGGCAGGGCTCTTCGTAACACTGTGGTTCTATGCCGCGAAGAAAACACTTCTCCGGCCTTCGCTCAGATATATCAGACCTACCGCAGTGATACTGAAAGAGATATACTGGGTAGGCGTACCGGCGGCTCTGGAAACACTGCTTACCTCGGCGGCATATATAGTAAACAACAATCTCGCGGTCGCATACGGCGAACTTACCGTCGCGGCTATGGGCGTATCGCAGAAGATAATGTCATTCGGCAGCTACATCTATCAGGGTATGGCTTCCGGCACACAGCCGATAATGGGGTACAGCTACGGCGCAAAGAACTACACGCGCATGATAAGCGTACTGAAAGCGGGAGTACTCGTCGTAAGCGCAACGGAGCTTTTCGTTATGGCGATATACAGTATCTTCGCACCATTTTTGATCGGATGTTTCAGCGAAACTCCGGAGATCATTGCTACCGGAAGCACCGTACTCCGGACTATCATGTTCATTCTCCCGTTCGTCGGTGCCGTATCAATGTGCAGAATGTCCTTCCAGGCAATGGGCAAGCCTCTTTGCGCGTTCATAATCACAATTGTCCGGCAGCTTTTCCTGTATGTCCCGCTGCTTCTGTTGTTTGACAGACTTTTCGGCTTCGGCGGAATGATATGGGCTCAGCCGGTCACGGAAGCTGTAATGATGACTGTGTCGATACTTATGCTGTACACGGCCATAAAAAGAGAAGAGCGGCAGACCGGGGAGCAGGAATAAGGCAATAACAAAAAAGACCCGTCCCGGATAGGATCCGGGGCGGATCGGACGCGCGGATACCGCGTTTTTTTATTTTTGCCGGAAACAGCACATCACATTAAGGTTTATGCCGCCGGTACCAGTTCTTCACTGAAACTCGTCTTTACAACGTTATCACCGTAGATCGTGGCAAAGTCGTTCTTCATAGATACGGTGTAAAATCCCGGCATATCGCAGTCCGCTCTGAATTTCTCCGCCACATCGGGTCTTCCGTAGTCACGCTCCGTATCGTCGCAAAGAAGCATATAAGCCTGTCCGCCGTGCTGTACGGTGTACTGACCCATGGCAAGGTCTCCGGAACTGTTGCCGAAAGCCAGGACAGGATATTCGCCTATCTCGTTCACTATGCTCACGACTTTATTCATCTTGACATCTTTGAAGGTTATATTGCCGTCCATTATCACATTATCCTCGGCCGTATAGGTGTAGTTCCTTGCGGCGGTATCACCCTGACCTGTCGCGGCAAGAGCGGCAATGCTGCCTATCATACGGCTGGAGGGGACCCACTTGCCGAGAGTATCTCTAAGCAGTTCCTGAAGCATTATGCGCTCGCCGCCGCTTACGATGAACACCTGAAAATCATGCTCGGAAAGATATTTCACCAGTCCGACCATAGGCTTATAGAAGGCCTCGCCGTAAGTCATTCCTTCGAATCCGTTGACCGGCTTCGTCATGAAATCACATATATATGCGCGGTATTCATCTACCGTACAGCCCTTAAAGGATTCGGCAGTTATCTGGGCAGTGGAGCGGGGCGAATCGGGCTCCTTCTCGCCATGAAGAAGAGCGTATTCAAGCGCCTTCACAAATTCGATATCTTCCTGCGGAGCCTGATATGTGCATTTATCGTCATGAAGCAGCCTGTACATCATCAGGCACTGGTCAAAATATGTGGGGAACAGCTCGCCTATAAGCGTTCCGTCCACATCAAAAACAGCTATGCGTTTTTCCGGCGGGATATATCTGCCGGAATCCTTGTCCGATACAGCCGCGACAAAATCAATTATCGACTGCGCAGGTGCCGAACCTTCCGTCCAGTATTCGATGCTCCCGGACACGGCGCTTCCCTTCCCTGCCGCCGGCTTATTACTGTACAGTGCTATTCCGGCAGCCACTATTATTATGGTGGCCACAAATACGGAGATACCCGCAATTATCTCTTTTCTGCTCATTCTGTCCTCCTGAAAATTCTTTTTGTCCACTATTATATCAGAAATTCTGTCTGATGTCAATAAACTACAGTACTGAATAACATCTTATTGATCATTTCCGGAGCGGTTGTTTGCAGCACACAAGCAAAGCCTCAAGGAAACCCTTTTTGTTTTATTGTAATAATTCCTTTTCATAAAGTGAAATATATGTAAATTACTGAATGCCGCATAAGAATATGTTTGATAGTATATTCTTTTCAGCAATATTTCGCGGTTATTGACTTTTTGGTTGCTGTGATGTATAATTGGTGATACAGATCTTAATTTGAAAAGGAAGACATAGTATATGGATATTGATATTCTTTTGATCCTACAGGAATTCCGAAACGGGGCCGGCAGCTTTCTTGCCGATTTTCTGTCAAAGATGACTTTCCTCGGCGAGCTGAACACAATGCTTGTTATTATGGCTGTTGTCTATTGGTCGGTCAGCAAAGAATTCGGAAATTATCTTCTGATGGGCTGGTGCGGAAACAGAATGGTGAACGGCGTTCTGAAAGTCACAGCCTGCGCCTACCGGCCATGGATACGGGATGCCCGCATCATACCGTACGGTAATTCGATGACAACTGCGACCGGCTATTCTTTTCCCAGCGGGCATACGATGAATTCCGCGACAGTTTATGGCGGTGTGGCGGTCAGAAAGGATATGCCGGCCGCAGTCCGTATCGTTCTGGGATCAGTCGTGGCTCTTACAGCATTCAGCCGCACATATCTCGGTGTCCATACGCCGCAGGACGTGCTGGTCGGTGCGGCAGCAGGTCTTCTGGTCATGTGGCTGATTTCAAAATTGATGAAATGGATAGAGGCCAATCCGGATAAAGACTGGCTTGTACTTGTAATCGGTATCGGACTTGTCGCCGCCGTTGCATTATATGCAGGGCTAAAGCCATATCCCGAAGACTTTGATGCAAACGGAGCTCTGCTTGTGGACGGTGCCAAAATGGCAAATGATACCTTTAAGTCGGTTGGTTGGTGCTCTGCGTTCTTTATCGGCTGGTTCCTTGAAAAAAGGTTTGTCGGCTATTCAACGGATATCCCTATGATAAAAAGAATCACAAGAGTTGTTATCGGACTGTTTGTCTTTTATGTTGTCAGCCTGATCTTTGTCCCGCTGATCAAAGATTCGGTACCGGGCTGGGGCGGATCTGTATTATCATGCTTTCTGCAGATGTTTTATGTGTCATTTATATTCCCGTGGTGCATCAAGAAATTCGAGAAGCCAGTTTCTGAAAAAAGTAACTGAATTCAGTATTTCCGGAATATATACCTTACAGACCGAATGCCCGCAGGTTTGTCCTGCGGGCTTTTCTGAATTTATAATTATCTGAAATATCATTTTGTTTTTATTAATCTCTTTCTGATATTCGAGTGTTAGTGAATAATGAAAAATGAATAGTGAATAATGAATAATACAACAAAACCGCACCGACTCTGTCGGTGCGGTTTTGTTGTCTCTGGCGAACGCTTTAGATATTTTGTAGTAATTGGAAACGAGGGTTCGAATCGCGTACTTTTCCGACTTATGTTCAGAAAAATACGGACTTGTGACCGAAACATAAAAATCCTTCCAAAAAGCACAACAGCCGCAAACCTATTGTTTAAGGCTGTTCGGAGAAATGAAAAGTCCGCAATTTGGACTTAGGGGTTAAAATTGCGGACTATTACCACATTGGTAGTGTATATAACTTTTCTGACCTTTAAAGAGAACTTGAAAATAGGCGAAATGACATCCCAGTTTGTATTTTCTCATAGAAGATTTTTTGAAAAATTTTATTATTTTTTTCGTTTTTTCTCTTGACTTTTAATAGTCAGTCTGTGTTTTTTATTATACCACAGTCGGCTGAGTTTTTACAGACTTTTTTTCATAGGGTCCAAATTTGCGGACTCATAACAAATCAACTGAATTTTAAATGGGCATTTAACATATCAAATTTCTGGTTGGTATATGGTGTAATATTCCAATTCTGTAATAGCTTTTCACAACAGAATTCGGGGTATAACTTACCACTTGGCGTTATTATTTTATATGTATTCATACATGTTTCATTTATATCATATACGGTGTAATATTGAAACGATGAATAGAAATTTTGCATGAACTCTACATCTGAATGTGTTTCCCTAATAAGTTGTATAAAGTCCACCTTTTCATACTTTCTTTCTACTATTTTTGAATATTCTATTTCATAACTTCTTTTACGAACAGATTCAAAAGCAAGTTTACCGATTTGCTCAAATACAAGATTGATATTGTCGATTTTTTTATTATCTACTAAACCAAGTTTATGCTTGGCAATCTTCTCAGCTTCATCCCATGTAATCGAATATTGCTCCATAATAATAAGTGCATCTTTGCAATCGTTAGGTGTCAATGAAAAAAGGAGTTCATCGTCTTCTTCACATTTCTTTTTTTCTATAATATTACAATAAGGTATATCGATGTTAAATCCGGAATATTGTTTAGAAAGAAGAAGATAATATTGAAATGTGCTAAAAAGTTCAACATAACAATACAAGCGTTTGCCAACATTAAACAATCTTAAAGCATGATACAATTCATCGTCATTTATACACTCAATTACAGAATCAAACACGGTTACTGGAAAAAAAGGTATCACAATGGGGGTAGTTATAATTGATCTACTCTCCATATCATAAATACATTCTAAATTTGACGGTGACAATCCACAGTGAATAGCATAATTAAAAGCTATTTTAGCTAAACCGTTTTTGAATACTTCATTATCAAGTTTAAATTCTATATGGTGTAATTTATAGAAACCCTGTTTGTTATCAACATGATTTCCATCGACATCTGTAATATTTATAATTTTCGTATCCTTTAGTACTACATTATATAATGTTCCAGCCGAGTCAAAAGCAACACCGTTATATGAGCTTCCTTTAGTTTTTCTGTCTCTTCTGATATTGCCATGTGCCATTATATAGGCAAACATTTTTGTAAAATCCTTGTCTGCCTCAGTACCATATTTACTATTACAGCTTTTACAATAAATAGAGGTATCTTTGAGAATTCCGCCTATTGCATTATGGATTATATGCTCAGAAGATTTATTTTCTTCATTCAAAGGACTGTCACAAGCACAACATTTTGTATTTTTCATAAGTATTATCCCAATTTAATATCTAACAATTTTAATTATTATTTTTGAGATGTATTTTAGCTGCCTCAAGTTGAGATTGATTAATAGAAATCATTTTTATCATCGGTTTATCAAAATCTCTATAATAGACAACCATATTTGATAGAAACTCAGCTTTGCAATTCAATGCATTTTTCCTTAAATCAAGTTCCGTTGATGATGACTCTAACCATGTCTTCAAAATTTCCTCTGGTAACTGAAATAAATATGAGTAATTACCAACTTTGAGTCTCCAGGGCTCATTGGGGGTTCCCCAATAAAGTTCATACTGATCTTGAAATTCATTTCTGTCATTATTCTCTCGATATAGGAATAGTAATTGACCCGAATTTGTAATTGCGACAGCTGTTCTTTTTCCTATTTCATTTGCAAGATCAATTATATTTTGCTCATTTACTTCAGATAGAGTCACATGATTATGTGTTTGTATATTTGAAGGATCTATTAAGTCATTGCAGATATCAAATAATTCATTAAATTTATACCAATATGGCATCTTATTAAATTCAATCAACGGAATACGATAAGTTGCAGCAAATTTCTGCGCTTGATTAGAAAAACCGCTTAATGATGCTGCAGCTACCTGATACATATATCTTTCGTTATTGCCAATTGTTGAATTGCGTCTATTTTGAGTTCTACGTGTTTCCAATTCGTCCCTGTCAACAATATTAAAGTTGTTTATATCTTCTCTCAATCCCAATAAACTTCTTAATACATTTAAGTTTACTGGATATTTGTTGTCTTTACATTCAATTAGTATTCTTGATTTTGCATAAAATGGTGTCTGTACAGGTGGCTCAAGTAGTACATCGGCATTATGAGCTTCACCCATTCCTTGGATCATTTGTCCGGGGCTACCATCAAAAATGTACAATCCATCTGAACCTACTTCAGAAAACCCTACATTCAATAAAAGGTATTTAACAAATAATTCAAACGCTTTTCCAAGTTTCATTTTAGATATACCTGCCTAAATTGATATTATTTTTTATATTATAACATATTATCAAATTGATGTCAAATCTACTTTATGATAAACTGGACTCAAGGGTTCAAACCCTGTACTTTTTAGAATTATGTTCCGAAATAGCCGAATTTGTGACCTAAACGGCGAAACTTGTCCCCCAAAAAAGCTGTGAACCCTCTGTTTAATGCTGTTCAGCAATATAAAAAGTCCGCAATTGGGATTCTAGTGCTAGAATAAAAATAGTCCATTTTAAACAGACCAATGATATGAGCAGGAACCCCAGCGCTCGGAATGAGCGTAGCGAATGGAGAGCGCTGGGGTTCGGCGCTTGACAGGCATGGTATCATAGAAAGAGAATATCATTGGAGGTATTATCATGGGAAAACAGTATGACAAACAGTTCAAGCAGAATGCGGTA
>JAEEGL010944602.1_pt1 | contig 12277 bp, 13 predicted proteins | sample 9134231 | NCBI WGS metagenome assembly JAEEGL01 (sample SAMN16246548, study PRJNA631951) | gut metagenome | biome: gut microbiome; feature: rumen; material: fiber-attached | host: Bos | place: Iran: Karaj | collected 2018-10 | reverse complement strand
CTTCGGCCTGTACACCCCGGAGATGCAGAAACTGCATGTCAGCGTGAAACCGGGCCTCCTGCCCCCGTTCTATTACGACGAAAAAACTCCCGAGACCATCGAAGACGTCCAGGCCTCGGAAAAGAGATATATCGAAGCCTATCATAAGCGTCCCTTTGCCACCGACTGGCGGTATTTCTGGGGAACGGTAGGCAACATTCTATTCAAGCATAAACGATCACATTAAAGAATATGGCAGCAGAAAAAGCCTCCGTGCAGGAGGAAAAATGGGACATCGTCATCAAACCGAAAGATAACCTGTTCTCAATTGATTTCAAGGAATTATGGGCATACCGGGATTTGTGTGCCCTGTTTGTCAAAAGGAATATCATTACCAAGTATAAACAGACTATTCTCGGCCCTTTGTGGTTTGTAATCCAGCCGGCGTTGACGGTTATCATGTACATGGTTGTGTTTGGCGGAATAGCCGGGATTCCTACGGATGGAGTTCCTAGGCCTTTGTTCTATTTGGCTGGTACGTGCACGTGGACTTATTTTGCTAATTGCCTCACGACTACTTCGAATACATTTGTAAACAATGCCGGTATTTTTGGAAAAGTGTATTTCCCTCGACTGGTAATGCCTATTTCCACTGTAATTAGCAATTTGCTTCAGCTAGGAATCCAGTTTGGATTCTTTGCAATTGTCTATATTTTCTATACCATCTTTGATCCCAATTGCACGGCTCATTTTACTTGGTTTGCACTCCTTCTCCCGGTCATCATAGTGATGCTGGCAGGCCTTGCATTGGGCTTCGGTACCATCATCTCTTCTATGACGACCAAGTACCGAGACTTGCAGGTGCTGTTCTCCTTCCTGGTTTCCCTGTGGATGTATGCGACTCCTATCGTATATCCATTGAGCCAGACAGGAAGTAAGTTCTTCTTGGGTGTTCCTGTCCATACCTTCATGTGTTTGAATCCTGTCACCCCTATCATTGAGACGTTTAAGTATGGATTCTTAGGATGCGGCGAATTCGTGGGTTGGCGTTGGTTGATCTATAGTTTTGTGTTCATGTGCTTCTTACTGGGGGCCGGTATCGTAGTGTTCAACAAGGTGCAAAAGAGTTTCATGGATACGGTGTAGGATAGAATGATCACGGTTCTATATATCTGTCCGGACCCCACGATGGGCGGATCGACTCAATCTTTGCTCAACTCGATTAAAGCGGTTGAGGGTAACGTCAATCCGATCGTTCTGTTTATGCGTGATGGGATTGCATGCAAATTATTCCGTGAACATGGCATAGAGTGTATCGTATATCCATATGTCAGGCTTCATCTTTTTCCTCAAAACAATAGATGGTGGCAATTATTGAGACACCCTCGCCGTTTACGTCTTGTCAGGCTTTTTCTTATGGAAAAGGCATGTGTAAAGTACGTCAAGGACTATCTATCTGACCGTCATGTTGATATTGTTCATTCGAACTATAGCTCCCTGTTGATAGGTCGAGAACTGTCCATCGCTTTGAGAACAAAACATGTATGGCATATTCGAGAATTCCTTGAAAAAGGGGTCCATGTAAAGAATCGGCCTTTTGGCGGTTATTTTTTATTGAAAGCCCTGATTAATAGAGCCGATGCAAGAATCTTTGTTTCCCATCAGGCGCAAGCGCACTGGGGATTAAAACAGAAGAATTCTTGGGTTATTCCTTGTCCTATTACTTCTGCCTCCGACAGTTGTTATATTTCAGATAAGAAACCATTCATTCTTTTTTGTTCATATCATGTTACGAGAGCCAAAGGTGCTTTTTTGGCCGTTAACGCATTTGGAAAAAGCGGATTATTCAAAGAAGGGATACGATTGACTTATGTTGGTAGTAGTACCGATCAAATCCGTTCTGAAATACTTGATGTGGCAAGAAATTATGGTTGTGCTAGTGCGATTGATTTTGTCCCCTGTCAGAATAATGTCAAACCGTACTTCTCTAATGCGAGAGCCTTTATCATGGCCTCTGTCGACGAAGGTTTGGGTCGTGTAACGGCAGAAGCGATGTTCTATGGATGCCCTGTTCTCGCTCTGGACTCAGGAGGAACAAAGGATTTAATTAAGAATCATGAAACCGGGTATCTATTTCGCTCAGAGAATGAATGTGGGGCTTTGCTACAGCAGGTTTGTCACACTTCCCAAGAATCAATGATACGCAGAGCACAGGATTTCGCCATTAACAATCTGACGATCGAGGTGTATGGCCCACGGCTTATGCAGGTGTACAACGCGGTTCTGTGTGCCTGAGTTTTAGATGATTTAGCGCCATCAAGAGATTCATTAGGATTTTAAAATGGACAACGGAGCGATAGATTTTGTTTTAACCTGGGTGGATGGAGGAGAGCCTTCTTTTCTCGTCTTAAAGAAGGCTTATTCGGGAGACGTTAAATTGGAAAACGAGGAGATGGTTGGCGATTGCCGATATCGTTCCGAATCGGAGATGTTGCGGTATTGGTTTAGAAGTGTTGAAATGTATGCTCCTTGGGTTAATAAAATCCATTTTGTCACATGTGGTCAGAAACCGGATTGGTTGGATGAAAAGCACCCTAAACTTCATTTGGTAAACCATCGGGATTATATACCTAGTAAATTTTTACCAACGTTCAATGCAAATACGATTGAGATGAATTTCCATCGTATCAGCGGGTTGGCGGAACACTATGTATACTTCAATGACGATATGTTTCTTCTTAGGCCCATTTCTCCTAGTTTTTTCTTTAGGAATGGGAATCCTGTCCTTTCCACAGACTTGAGGTACCCAAAATATCTCAATCCCACAAACTGGTGCCGATTGTTGTTTAATGATTATTGTGTGGTCAATAAGTGTTTCAATTTGCGAAAGTCCATTTGGAGACATAGAAGGAAATGGTTCAATTTGAAGGAGCTTGGAGCCAAGAGAGTTCGGCAGAATATCACCTGTTATCTGGCGAACAAGAGTTTGCCGGTAGGCAATTATGGCCATCTCGCCTTGCCTCATCTCAAATCAACTCTTGAAGAGATTTGGAACATGAAGGGAGAGGTTCTCGAGGAATCCTCTTATCGAAAGTTTCGTTCCGATGACCAAGTAAACCAATGGCTATGCTGTGCGTGGAATCAGGCGAAGGGGTGCTTTTTCCTTTCCTTGGAAGAAAATCTAGGACTGCGGATTGTCCTTACACCGAAGACAATTGAAATTGCTTATGAACTAATTAAAAATCAGACTATTCCACAGATCTGTATTAATGATACATCTTTGAACACGGATTATAAAAGGTCTTGCGAACGAATGCAAAAGGCATTCTCTTATGTTTTGCCAGAAAGGTCCTCTTTCGAGAAATACTGATTTTATGGTACGCATGAAGCTATTCAAGTGGATGCTCTTTCATGTTATGCTTGGCATGAAGATGTTTCACGTTCGCAAGAAGGATAGGATTCGTTTCCTGTTCATTCTCCAAGAGGTGAGCCAATGGAAGACCGAAACACTATATCATGCGATGTTGGCGCATCCACGTTTCGAACCTGTGATAGGTATCACGAAATGCTTATGCTATCCTGGTGCGGAGGAGAATATGATTGCGTATTGCAAGGAGAAGAATTATCCTTATGTTTGGCTGGATCCGGAGAAATCCATTTCCACGCAGGTTGATGTGGACATCGTTACTCATCAAAAGCCATATGTAAAACAGATTAATCCAGCCCATTATTTCAACTCAAACCGACAGATTCCTATCGTGGCGATTCCATACTATCTGAGTACGATTACTGAAGATTGGATTGTCAACAACAGGATAAGTCTTCAGGCTTGGCGGCAGTTCATCGACAACGAAAGTACCCGGAGGGCGTGGGCAGCGGCAAGTCGTCACCACGGAAAAAACTACGTGGTCACTGGCCTTCCTGTCATGGATGAATTGTTAACTCCCAAAGAGTCCCTGCCGGATGTCTGGCCGTTCCATGATGGTCGGAAACGGGTCATTTACGCTCCTCATCATACGATAGCGGACAAGCATTGGGAAGGAATCGGTTATTCCACCTTCCTGGATTATTGCGAGGATATATTGGCAATTCGAGATAGATTCAAAGACCGTGTCTATTTTGTTTTCAAGCCCCATCCTTCCTTACGGATTCGGTTGCAAGAGTATTGGGGACAAGAAAAGACAGACGAATACTATCGCCGCTGGGATGAACCCGGTGTCAGCCATGTGGAGCAAGGGAAATACCTTGCGCTGTTTAAACATTCTGATGCGATGATCCACGACTGTGGCTCCTTTACTGTGGAGTACATGTATACGGGCAATCCGGTCATGTATCTGGTTAGGGACGATTCCCACGTCAATAATATGACTCCTTACGCCAGAAAGGCGTTTGACCTTCATTACAAAGGAAAGAACGTTTCGGATATTGAGCATTTCCTGGAAGACGTGGTTTCCGGGAATGATTCGCTCAAAGAAAGGCGTGAGGCCTTTAAAAAGGACAACCTCGTTCCACCGCATGGGAAAACGGCTTGCGAGAACATTTTGAACGCCATTCTCGGTGTTGAAGATTATCGACAGAGATGATTTTTTGGTATCTGCTCATACTGATTGTCGCATTAGTTAAGGTCCAGGTATGTAAAAAGGGCTTTTTCCCAGATTATATTGGGAAGGAACAGAGTAATGCCGTTAAAGGACTGTTCATTCTGCTTGTTTTCATGGGGCATATATTGGCGCTTATCAAGCGATGTGGTTTCAATTTCGAACAGCCGATGGATTATGCCGCGAAATTCTTCTATTCGGAGATGGGACAATTAGTTGTCGCCTTGTTCCTCTTTTATTCTGGGTTTGGGGTGATGAAATCCCTCCAGGTAAAAGGGAAAACATATCTTGATTCTTATCCTAAAAGTCGATTATTAACTACGTTGTTGAATTTTGACATAGCTGTCTGTTTTTTTCTCTTACTGGGTTTGCTTACAAAGCAGCCAATGGGAGTATCCTATATCCTGCTTTCTTTCATCGGATGGGAATCCATCGGGAATAGTAACTGGTACATTTTTGTCATTTTCATTTGTTATCTGGTCTTTTATGGGGTTTTCAAGGCGGTCCGATCTTATCATTTTGTGGGAGCCTTGCTAATAACTATACTTCTCTTTGGCCTCATGCTTGTTCTTCATCAGGTGAAAACAAATCAGTATTGGTACAATACGGTTTTAGTATTCCCGGCAGGGGTATTCTATGCTCTTTTCTCCAATCAAATAGAGAAGGTTGTTCAAAAACAGTATTGGTTAATTCTGGCTATCCTCTTGACGGTATTTGGGGTTCTTCATTCAGGCCATTTCCGGCCGCTTCATGGTTTGACGTTTAACATACAAGCTATCGTTTTTGCCATTTTTGTGATCATCTTGACCATGAAGATTCGTTTCTGCAATAAGTTGCTGGTCTGGTGCGGCGTTAGTTTGTTCCCTCTGTACATCTATCAGCGTCTGCCTATGAACGCCATCCGAAGTTGGGCAGGAGACGCGTGGATTTGTGCAAATCCGAATCTTTATATTGCGATTTGTTTTGCTTTGACGTTAGGAATAGCCCTGCTGTATAATAAGTATTTACGGATTAAACTGACATAAACGAATTGTTGATTATGCATCCCAGACGTTATTGGAGGGGCATGGAAAGGTCCTTGCGCAAGTTACTCTTCATCTTGCGGTGTAAGGTTTGTCACTTGAGATGCCAAATCGGGGAAGATTCTTGGCTATATGGGTGCAAGGTTATCTCCAAAGGGAGTGGAGAAATTATCATTGGCGATAAATGTATCATAAGAAACTGCACGTTTGCTTTTTACGGCGCATCCGGAAAGATTGAGATTGGAGACGGGAGCACGATCAATGCGCGTCCGGATGCCCGGACGGGGTTTTATGTCAAGGATGGAACTAGCATATCTGTCGGGGAGCAAAGCCTCTTCTCTAATTCGATAGAAGTTGCAACGACCGATTGGCATCGAATGGTGGACGAGGAAGGAAATACAATGAACGTTAATAAGGATGTTCATATCGGGGCTCATGTCTGGATTTGTCGACGAGTTCTCATCGGAAAGGGCGTTACCATTGGGGATGGTTCTGTGGTAGGGGCAGGGAGCATTGTGACAAAGTCCTTCTATGACCAACGACTGCTGATTGCCGGGAATCCCGCTGTTGTAAAGAAACAGAGTATAAATTGGAAATGAGCAAGCTTTCCATCATAATTCCGGTTTTTAACACGGCAGCCTATTTACCGGCTTGCCTTGAAAGCATTCTTTCCCAGAGTTTCACGGACTTTGAGGTTTTACTAATCGATGACGGCAGTTCGGATGGGAGCGGGGCAATATGCGACCGGTATGCTGTAGCTGATTCCCGGGTTAGTGTTTTCCATAAGGAGAACGGAGGAGTCAGTTCAGCGAGGAATTTCGGATTGGCTCACTCGAAAGGAGAATGGATCTATTTTGTCGATTCTGATGACGAAGTGCTTCCCGACGGACTCAAGACACTGATTGATGGCATCAGTGATGATGTGGATATAGTTTTGGCCGGTTATGTACGATATGACGAAGCAGGCTGCGTATTCTATAAAGAAGATAAAAGAGTCGTTACGATTCTCGATAAAAAGGAATCCCTTTCTACGCTTTATGAGTCGCACGGAAAATACTACGATTTTCTGACCTACGGGTGGATTAGAATTCTTCGGAACAGCATCATCCAATCGAATCATCTTCGATTTGATACACAACTCAAGAATAAAGAGGACACCTTATTCTTGACACAGTATGTATGTCGATCTAACGGAGTCACAAGGTTTACCACCACACCGGTATATCGGTACAATGAGCGAATGGATAGTGCGATGGGAAAATGGAAGTTCGGGTTTGATTATAATTATATCGATAGTCTTTATGCTCTCATCAAGATGAAGCATGAGATAGCGGGTTTTTTCCCCCGATATAGCGAAATTGTATTTATTGCTAACGAGGGAATCTGGGTTCGATACAGAAAGATAATTAATAAGATGAATCTTCAGGACATTCATGACGAACGCCTTTTTTTCCAGATGAAGCAAGCTGTCAAAAAGGAACTTAGTCCACTTTTTTTTATTAGAAAGAAGTTGCGGGTTTTACGTCGGAAGATGTTTTCTCACTAGTTCTCAAGATGCTTCATTCAATCTCACTAACAGTAGATGAGAGTGCTCGTTACAGGTATGGGAAGAGGCGATGGGTATGGTTGCTCGGGCTTTCCTTTTGTTTCATGTCGATTTCAGCCTGTTCTCGTCTGGATTTAGTGACTACTGAACTAGAACCATTTATTACCGATACGTCAGAACTTATCGTTGAGACAAGCAAATCTCCTTATCGACATTGGACTTCTACCGATGACATTAGTATCACGCAATATGCTCCTTTAGGCTTTTCCCACCAGAGCAGTGCTGCCTATGGTGATTATGCTTTTTTTGTAACGAGAGGACGTTCCAAGATAGGGCTTTACAATCTCAAAAGCCAAAAGATGTTGTTCACGTTGGCTCTTAAGGGAGTAAACGGAGATACCTACCATTGCAACCAAAGTACATTTGGATTTGAGAAATACGACTCAACGGATGCTTTTCCATTACTTTACATCAGTCAGAGAGCCAAATCGAATGGACGGTGTTTTATTGAAGCATATCGGTTAAACCCTCTTTTCAATGAGGAATTATCAGATTTTGAATCCTTTAGTATTGAGTTGGTCCAGACGATATATCTCCCCGAGATGACTTATGAGAATTCCATGGGTAATGCCAATTGCGTAATGGATGCGTCAAGTCGGACGATGTTTACCTATTCGCGGAATAACAATATCAACGAAGATAACTACGGTCAATGTAAGATTACTCAGTTTACCATCCCCGATATTTATCAAGAAACGGTTATTTTGGGCGATGAGGACATCGTATCAGCATTCATGATTGACGCTAGTGCGATTAATATGCAAGGTGGGTGCATCCAGGATGGAGTGTTATATATCGGCCAAGGTTATTGGTCTGCGGGTTATATCTATCTAAACATTATTGACTTGGAAAAGAGAGAGCTGGTAAGGCGATTTGATCTACGGGAATACAATGTCACTTGGGAGCCTGAAGGGTGTTTTTTCTACGATGGTTCCGTAATGCTGGCTCATGCAAATGCAATTAGCCGAATCGAGAAAATATAGGTTATGGATCCACTAAAATTGACGATAGATGAGTCCTTCTTTCTCCCTGAAGAGAGGGATGGGTATATTGTCTCCGCCGAGATGAAGAAAGTTTGGGCTGTGGAATTAGATCTTCTGAATGAATTCTCTACGGTTTGTGAACAATATGGACTCAGGTGGTTCGCTCATGCTGGAACGATGCTTGGCGCTGTCCGCCACCACGGGTTCATCCCGTGGGATGATGATATTGATGTTGTGATGCCCAGAGAAGATTATGATCGGTTGTGCAAACTGGCGCCAAAGGTTTTTTCACATCCATATTTCTTCCAGTGTGAAGAAACGGATCACTTCTTTGCCAGGACATTCTCGCGGTTAAGGAATTCCAGGACCACAGCCATCCTTGAAAATGAGCGACCTTATCGCTATCCGTTTAACCAGGGTATTTTTATGGATGTTTTCCCTATGGATAACGTCCCTGCCGATTCGGATAGTCGCGACCGTTTATACAAGGACCTTAATCATTTGAGTGCTAGAGCCGTACTATGGAGGACGATGATTCATTTTTACCATCCCAAGACGGGGAAAGGATTGGTCAAGCGAGTTAGCTATTGGTTGAAACACCTGTATTTCAAGTATGTTTTTAGGGGGGGCTATCATTACTATTTGGATTTGCATTACAAGCGAATTACTCGGTACAACGCTGTGGATACTGGGTGGGTTGGAGAATCTGTCATCCCTCCGTTGGGCAGGCAGTTATGGCGGTCAGAGTGGGTTAAAGATACTGTAATGGTTCCGTTTGAGATGCTTCAGATACCGATCCCTGTCCAATTTGAGGAATGTCTTTCTGCCTCTTTTGGTTCAGATTGGAGGACTCCGAAACAGATTCCAAACTTACACAGTGGCGTTTTCTTTGATCCTGATAAACCATATACTGATTATTTAATTCAAGAATAGTTATGTACAATAATCGAGTCGTCGTTTATACTTCCGGAACGTTCGACATGTTCCACTCCAACCATCTAAAGATGATTGAATATGCCCGTGGGCTTGGTGATACTCTGATTGTCGGCGTGAGCACTGATGAATTGGTTGCTAGCTACAAGAATCCGCCTATCATCCCTTTTGAGGAGCGGATTGCCATTATTAAGGCGCTCAAGTATCCGGACATAGTGATTCCTCAGCGGACACTGGACCACACCGAGGCAGTACGGAAACTGAACATCGACGTGTTTGTCGTTGGAGATGATTGGGTAGGGAAGTATGACTATCTAAAGAATCTGGGGGTATCCGTATTCTATTTCCCCCGCGGAGAAGGGGCATCCACGACCGGTATTAAGAAGACGATCTTGGATCGTTACGAGGGTACTATCAAAGCCATTGATCACCAACCCAACCCGGACGTTGTCAAATGAAAGCGCTGGTAGTTGGTGGTAGTTCGGGCATTGGGCTTAGCATCGTGCTCAATCTTCTGGGGAAGGGTGAGTACGAGGGCGTCTATGTCGTAGATAAAGTCCCATTCCCGGATACGTATGCGAATAATCGAGTGATGTATATCCCCTGCGACCTTTCGAAGGGGGACTATTCATGTCTAGAGGATGTTGAGGATATCCAAGCCCTGTATATTACGGCGGGCTTCGGTCATCTGAAGTATTTTCAGGAATTGTCCGAGGACTACATTCAGAACAGTTTCTCCGTGAACTCCGTTGCTCCTATCCAGATTATCCGGCACTATTACGACCGCATGCTTTCAGAAGTGAATTTCCAATGTGCTGTCATGGTGAGCATCGCCGGCCGGCTTTCTTCGCCACTATTTAGCGTCTATAGCGCCACCAAAGCGGCTTTGAGTAAGTTCATTGAGGCAGTCAATGTGGAACTGGATGTGCAAGAAAGCAGGAATCGAATTTTGGAAGTTTCGCCCGGTTCCTTGAAGGGTACGGGTTTTACAGGAGGGGCTTCGCAGCCTGAACTGACGGCTGCTTTGGCGGACGAGATTATCCGTCGTGCGGCTCAACATGAAGAACTGTTTATCCCCCAATACGAGGAAGTGTTCAAAGGTGTCATTGCCCGATATGAGGCGGATGCGCATCAGTTCGGGGTGGAGAGCTATAGGTATAAGATGCGACGTTTAGAGAAAGAATGAACCTGGAGGAAGAAGTTCGTAAGGGATATACGATTCCCGCGGAAATGAAGAAAGTGTGGAAGGTCCAGATGGACCTCCTTAGGAAGCTATTGGATGTTTGTGAAAAGCATCATCTGAAGATTTGGGCGGATGGCGGTACTTTGCTGGGAGCGGTCCGGGACCATGGATATATTCCTTGGGATGATGATATTGATATGGCCATGCTTCGGGATGATTATGACAAGTTGGTTCAGATAGCGCCTACTGAGTTTGAGCATCCATATTTCTTTCAGTGTGGTTATACGGAGAAAGTCTATCCGCGAGGACATGCACAGTTAAGGATGGACGGAACTTCTGCAATTTGTCCGTCGGAGGCATTCTTCAATACACACCAAGGTATTTTCATTGATATCTTCCCGTATGATGCGGTTCCAGATAAAGAGGAAGAAAAAAGAGCATTGATAAAGAATCGGAATAAGCAGATGAAACTTCTTCAGCATATTTCGACCAATGATCCTCTTCATCCCATTAGAACGATAGGAATGATGTTGAGACGCCCGTTCTTCACGCATTATTACCGTCGGTTTGAAGATCTTTTACGTTCGAATTCGTTGTCTGATAATCAGCATGTGGCGTGTCTTGGGTTTACGGACGATTTGAGTATCTTCGAACGTGATAAAGAGTGGTACAAAGAGACATTGAGCATGCCGTTTGAGGATATGATGATGCCTGTCCCAATTGGGTATGACCAGATTCTCAGGAAACAATATGGTGATTATACTATCCCTCGTCAAGCTCCGACTTATCATGGTGGTTTCTGGAAGCTTGATCCGGATGTGTCTTATGAATCGTTCCTCCCTGAGATGCGCGTTTATTGCAAGCAACTCAATAGGGATAGGATTAAATCTCGGATTGGCAAGCTCCTTAAAAGAATCAAATGATTGTCTGTTATGGATAAATTACTGACCATCGTCATCCCCGTTTATAAGGTTGAGGCTTATATCAACAAATGTCTTGACTCGTTAATCATTGCACCGGAACTCATGGAAAAGATGGATGTCCTGATCATCAATGACGGGACTCCTGATAACTCCGCCGAGATGAGCCGGGAATATGTCAAGCGGTTCCCTGGTATCTTCCGTCAGATTGACAAAGAGAATGGGGGACATGGCAGCGTCTGGAATCTGGGTGTAAAGGAGGCATATGGGAAGTATGTGAAGTTCCTTGATTCCGATGATTGGCTTGAGAATCTGGATGTCATGATCCAGAAATTGGATCAGACGGATGCGGATTTGATTATCACTTCCAGTATCTCCCATTGTCCGGGGAATGTGCTTTGGAAGCTGGAAATCAAGGACATGGAGTTCGACCGGGTCTATGATGCCGACAAGTTTGATTGGCTGGGCAACCGGAGTCATGGCAATTATATCTTCCACCACTGTGCCATCTACAAAACGGAGATGTTCCGGCAGTATCTGCCGCTATTCCTGGAGAAACAACCTTACGATGATGTGATTCTGTGTGCGGCTCCCGTTATTGGTGCAAAGACCCTGGTCGCTTGGGACCTGGAAGTTTATCATTATTTGATGGACCGGGAGGGGCAGAGCATTTCCCTGGAGGTTCAGCGGAGGAATGTCAATGCCAAGATTAAAGTCCATAAGAGCGCGATTGAGTTCATGGAGTCTCATCCGATAACGGATCCGGCATCGACTAAGAAGGCCTATATCGCGTCTAAGCTTCCGAAGCTTTATTGTTATGGACATCGGACCCTTTTGGACATTCTCCCTTACAAGGAAGCCAAACGGTATTCAAAGGAGTGGGATGCGTGGGTTAAGGAGAGAAATCCGCAGATGCGTCCACGATGGATTCGGCTATACCGAGCCCTGCCTTTCCCGCTTTATTGGTTGTTCTACCGAGGTTTTCAGGGTGCGTTAAAGGTTTATAGAAAGATTAAAGGATGATTATGCCACGGAAGTATGACTATCTGATTG
>JAEEGL010239005.1_pt1 | contig 12277 bp, 9 predicted proteins | sample 9134231 | NCBI WGS metagenome assembly JAEEGL01 (sample SAMN16246548, study PRJNA631951) | gut metagenome | biome: gut microbiome; feature: rumen; material: fiber-attached | host: Bos | place: Iran: Karaj | collected 2018-10 | reverse complement strand
GCAATAAGTCTTATAAAACTGAATAGAACAAGTATTGGAAATAAAATAACAATTAAGCGGGAAGTATCTGTGTTAGGCGCTGCATTCTCCATATATATGTCACATCTCGGAATCAACTATCTTTTCAGAGGTGGGGTTGAAAACGGAATAGCGGGAACCATTATTTCGGTTATTTCGGTTTTATCTGGTTTGGTTTTTCTTTTTTCATTATTTAAAGATATTAAAGGAAATGAGGGGCTGAGGTTAACAGACCGATTTGTAGTAATGGCCAGCATAGCTAGTCCATTGATTAATTTGATATGTCTTATAAAAGACGAATATTATTTAGAAATAATTTATGATGCTATTGCGCTAAAGAAAGAAATACAAAGAGTAATTGAATATAACCCTGAAAATCTGGAATGGGCAAAAGAAAATTGGACAAACAATATAGATAATGGAAACTTGGTAATGAAAATAGTTTCGATTGCTATAGTTGTACTTTTTGTTGTTTACTTTTTGGTTTTCAGACGAAAGAAAGAAAACTCGTTTAATAGAAGTATTATAGAAAAATACAATATTTTAGATAATGGTAAAAAAAGATATTTAGAAGAAATACAAAAGTTATTAGTTTATATTCCTTTCGCGGCAAGGACTGAATATACACTTAATACAATTAAAAGTGGGTTTATATCTGATTTTTCAATTGATTATGAAAATGAAGATAATAATGACAGATATTTTTTCCTTAAGGATATGCTGGAAAAAAAAGAAACTATGACGGAAAAAGTATGTGATGATTTTTCGGGAATAGTTTATAAAGGGTTTTCAGAGAGCGATTTTTCCACCGAAGGTTTGAATAAGATTGAAATAATAAATGAGAAACTTAAAGAGATTCTTAGTTCTGTTAATACTTCCCTAGAAATTTTGAATGAGGAAGAAAATAGAATTGAAGAGGAGAAAAAAGAACAAAAGAAGAAAGCAAAAGCCCAGGGCAGAAAAGCAAGAATAGTTCTTGTATCTCTGATAGTAATTCTCCTTGCCGTTATTATTGTCGGAATAATGATTCTGCGCAGTATGATTAATAAACGCGAAGAAAAGGTGAATTATTTACTGGAAAAAGTTCAGAATAAATTTGATGGATATGAAGGCGATATTGATATCAAAATTGACTATTGGGGCATTGATAAAGATGATTTCGAAATATCTGAACACTTAAAGATTACACCATCATATGAGGGAGAATATAATATTTATTGTGATTTGGGTTCTTATAGTTCAACCGGTCAATTTTGTTTTACGTCGGATTATTCATACGATTCCGAACGTGGAATAATACATTCCCTATATGATGGAAATATAATGTCTTACATCAAATGGCTTACGCTTAAAGATAATCCGAGATTGTATATTAATTTGTCTGATGAAAAATACAGAAACGACGATAGTGGAATGTATTTATCAATTACATATTATTACAATTCGGAAAAAGATAAGTTAGAAGATCCTGTAGTAGTAGCACGATATGAAGTAAATGATATTGCAAGCGATCCTGTGGTTGAACCTTGGAGAAAAGATTACTTAGAGAGGTTGAATTCATACAGAGAGATATGGAGTTTTGCAGATGTATATGATGCAAATATGAATGTATGGTTTATATCTCTAGATGATGATGGGATACCTGATATGTATGTTGAAGCATGGGTAGATGATTCTCAAATTAACTTTGATACATACTATTATACACAGCCCAATAATAATATTATTGCAAGCTACCAGAACGGAAGTGTATATGAAGAATATTATGCATTTACTGCTGGCGGTGGAGATGGGTATACATGGTATATTCCAAATAAAGGTATATATATAAAAGGCTGGATCCAGGATGATTATACGGCTTATGATCAATGTTATCAAATCACTTTAAATGGGTTTGAATATCATAATTTTGGAGATTTACAAGATATAAACATAGATGAATTGATTAGGTGTGGAACAGACGGCTCGCCTATGAGTTATTCAGAAGCGGTTAACTATCTGTCAGGGTATTAAAAAGTTGTTCGAGAGTAGAAAGATAGGAGACTAAAATAATGGCTGTATATAAATGTAAAATCTGTGGCGGAGATTTAAAGATTCTTGAAAAAGAAAATATATGCGAGTGTGAATTTTGTGGCGGAAAACAAACGGTTCCAAGGCTTAATGATGAACGTCTCGCAAATCTGTATGAGAGAGCCAGCGGACTTAGAAGAAAAAATGAATTCGATAAAGCAGAGGATATATATGAGAAACTTATAGAGGAGATTCCAGATGATCCTGACCTTTATTGGTCGATGCTTCTTTGCCGGTACGGTGTCGAGTATGTTGAAGAAAGAGGAAGTCGTAAACCTACAATTCACAGAATGCAGCAGAGAGCGGTAAGCGCAGACCCGGATTACGAGAATGCCCTTAGATATGCAGATGCTCATCAGGCGAAGATATATGAGGAATCAGCAGCCGAGATAGAAAAAATACAGCGTGGATATCAGGATATCATGAGGCGTGAAGCACCTTTTGATATCTTTATCTGTTACAAGGAAACAGATGACAGGGGAATGCGTACCCAGGATTCTGTGAAGGCTTTTGAACTTTATGAGCGTCTTACCAAAGAAGGCTTTAAGGTCTTTTTTGCTCGCGTTACACTTGAAAATCATCTTGGGGAAGAATACGAACCTTATATTTTTGCAGCGCTTCAGTCTGCAAAGGTCATGGTAGTGCTCGGAACGAGAAAAGAACATTTTGAAGCGCTCTGGGTTCGTAATGAGTGGAACAGATATCTCTCATTAATGAAAGAGGATAGAGACCGAACCATGATTCCTGTGTTCGGAGACATGGATGCTTATGACCTGCCGCAGGAGTTCAACAGCCTCCAGGCTCTTGATATGGGCAAAATAGGTTGGGAGCAGGATCTTATTCACGGAATCCGTAAGCTTACGGGAAAAACACTTTCTGCCGATTCTGTTTCTAACTCAAATGTAAATGCTACTCCTTCGGTAGATACAGGTAATTTAAAGAAGAGAATGTTTGACGCACTTTCCGACGGAAGATGGGAAGAAGCAAAGAACTTCGCAGAACGTGTTATTGATACAGATGCTGATGACGGAGAGGGATATCTCGGCGCATTGATGGCGGATTACAAGTGCTCTGCAGAAGAAAAATTAGCAGAAGAAAACAATTCTCTGTATAAAAACAAATATTATAAAGGATTAATTAAGCATGGAAATACAGATACTATAAATCGGATAAAAGGATACGAGAAAAACATATGGGATAAGAGGAAAAAAAGAGATAAAAGCGTTAAAGAGGTATTAACATCGACCAATAATATGATGTCCGAATGTGCAACGGTAATCAACAATGAAAATGATGCACGAATCAGGTACGAAAGTAAAGTTAAGAAAACGAAGAAAACGGTTAGAACATTAATTATCATTATAATATTAATGTTGGCGTATGCCATTTGGGATATGATAAAAAAGGGCGATACCAACGATGATTATTTAGTGTGGTTTTTATTTCTCAATGGAAATCCGGAGCAATTATTCCAAATTCCGGAGGCGCAATTGGGTTTAATCTGGCAGATTTTGGTAATCGCAACACCAATAGTGAAGATTAAAGCAAACGGAAGTATCAAACGATTAAAAAATGAGCATGAGAAGTCTGTAGAAAATATGGATATTATCATTAGAAATCTCACTCCATTTTTGCAGTTTGTCCCGGTACAGGCGAGAAATATCGGCGCTTTAAATGAGATATTAAATAAGTGCAGTTCAGATGAATTTGAAGCAAACTTGGATGATGAGAGTATGAATGACAGCTATTGTTCAATCGAGGATTTGTTGAGTAATTATAAAGATACTTCAGTATATATTCCTCCGAGAATAGCAAATATTCCATATGGCAGCATTGAAAATTTTGAATTTGAAAACGCTGAGGAATTATTGTCAAATCTAAAAATTGCAGGCTTGAACATATCAAACAGTTCGTCATTCAATGAAGCGTTTTCTAAATCAGAAGAGAAAACAGAGAATACAGAGCACAATAGGAAAAAACTGAGAAACAAAATTTTTTCAATCATTTTTATATGGTGGTCAATTTTTCTGATTCCAGCTGTAATACTTACCCTTTGTGGTGGCATTTTGTTACCGGGGTGGATGTCGGTATTATTTTTAATTAATCCTGGATATTGGTTGTCGAATCTTTTGGGAATATTATTCCACTATTCCATTATAAGTACGGTTGTTTACTATGGAATTTATATATTTTGCGCTATTGTTTTTTTTAAAAATAATTTAAAAAGAAAAAGAGGATTGAATTCATCGAGCAATGATACCGCGAAGAATAAAAAGTTTTGCACCTCATGTGGAAATGAACTTGCGCCGGGAGAGAAGTTTTGCTCGAAGTGCGGTGCGCGTATTGAATAGGATTTCCCGTTTGAATATGTTCAGATATACACATTTATCACCCATAGAGGATCGACTGACCGGGTCAATCAATTTGTAAATATTACAATAATGTTATATTTGCCAATAAATGAAAAATAGTGTAAACTTATTGCGAAAGTATGCAAGACAGTTATGTAGCTGTAAATCTACATAAAAGGAGGAAGGAATCTTGATAGAGATTACAAATAGGGAAGCTGCAGATGTTGCAAGAATACTTGTCATCGGTGTCGGTGGCGCAGGCAACAATGCAATCGAGGGAATGATTGATGACGACATCAGAGGTGTTGAATATATAGCGGTTAACACTGATGCTCAGGTTCTTAACAAGTGCAAAGCCGAGAAATGCATACAGATCGGCGAGAAGCTTACAAGAGGTCTTGGTGCAGGTTCGGATCCCGAAATCGGCGCACAGGCTGCAGAGGAGAGTTCAGAGGAAATCGCAGCAGTACTTGAAGGTGCCAACATGGTATTCATTACTGCAGGTATGGGAGGCGGTACCGGTACAGGTGCGGCACCTATTATTGCACGTATTTCAAAAGAGATGGGAATCCTTACGGTAGCTGTAGTAACAAAGCCTTTCCCGTTTGAGGGGAGACCCCGTATGGAAGTAGCCCTTGCAGGTATAGAGAGTCTTAAGGAAAATGTTGATACACTCATCGTTATCCCTAATGAGAAGATTCTTCAGATTTGTGATAAGAGAACAAAAGCCCGTGACGCATTCAAGAAGGCTGACGAAGTACTTTGCCAGTCAGTTCAGGGTATCACGGAGATGATAAATGTACCCGGCGATATCAACCTCGACTTCGCCGACGTACGTACAGCCATGACAGACAAGGGTATGGCTCACATCGGTATCGGTCAGGGACACGGTGATGACAAGGCTATGGAAGCTGTTAAGGTTGCCGTATCAAGCCCCTTACTCGAGACAAACATTGCAGACTGTACAGATGTACTTATCTACATCGTCGGAGATATCTCAATCTTTGATACAGAGACTGCTACAGAGTATGTACAGAGCATCACAGGCGACGGCATCAGAACAAAGTTCGGTGTTCGTTCAGATGAGACTCTCACAGATACATGTATCGTTACAATCATTGCTACAGGTATTGAGATGCCAGTTGCAACTACAGGTCGTATCGTTAGTGCCAACAAGTATGGCAAGGATTTCAAGGTTCGTTCAAATGCACCTGTTAAGGCTGCAGCTCCTGCTGAAGAAGCAGTTGAGGAAGCTTCTGAGACAGTTGCTGCACCTGTTATCGACAACACTGCAAGACCTGCAACAGAGGCAAGAATCAGAACAGCTCCTGTTCAGACAGGAACAATTCCTCCGATTACAGGAACAATACCTCAGTACAACGGCAGATTCGTGAGCAAGCAGGAAAACAAGAGCTACTCAATGCCGAACTTCATGAGAAAGAACGACAAGCAGAATTAATTGAATCGGTATGAAGTATGGCCGTGACTTTGGTCACGGCTTTCTTTATGCTAAATGAAAGGTTTTTATAAAATGGCAGATTTAGAGAAAGAAATAAACAGAAGGCGTACATTCGCCATTATCTCTCACCCTGATGCAGGTAAGACTACACTGACTGAGAAGCTCTTATTATACGGAGGAGCAATTAACCTTGCCGGCTCTGTAAAAGGTAAGGCTACAGCCCGTCACGCAGTGTCAGACTGGATGGAGATAGAGAAGGAGAGAGGTATTTCGGTTACATCATCTGTACTTCAGTTTGAGTATGACGGATTCTGCATTAATATTCTTGATACACCGGGACATCAGGATTTCTCTGAGGATACTTACCGTACACTTATGGCGGCCGATTCTGCGGTCATGGTTATCGACGGAGCAAAGGGTGTTGAGCCCCAGACAAGAAAGCTTTTCAAAGTCTGTGGTATGAGAGGCATCCCTATTTTTACATTCATTAACAAGATGGACCGTGATGCCAATGAGACTCTTGATCTCCTTGATGAGATTGAGAAGGAGCTTGGTATCGAGACATGCCCTATTAACTGGCCTATCGGTTCAGGTAAGAATTTCAAAGGCGTATATGACAGGCAGAAACGCCATATAGTAATATATTCCGATACTCAGAAGGGTACCAAGGAAGGTACAGCGACAATCATTGATTATGATGATGAGAAAGCTGTAATCGACGCAATAGGAGAGCAGGCCAAGAACAAGCTTGACGAGGACATGGAGCTCTTTGATATAGCCGGAGCAGAGTTTGATATTGAGAAAGTCAGAGGCGGTAAGCTTACTCCTGTATTTTTCGGTTCAGCTCTTACTAACTTTGGTGTTGAGATATTCCTTCAGAATTTCCTTGAAATGACTACAACGCCACTTCCCAGAAATACAGAGGGTGGAATAGTTGATCCCGTTAAGGAACCTTTCTCTGCGTTTGTATTTAAGATTCAGGCCAACATGAACAAGGCTCACAGAGACAGACTTGCATTCATGCGTATTTGTTCAGGCCACTTTGATGCAACCAAGGAAGTAAAGCATGTTCAGGGCAACAAGACAATGAGACTTCTTCAGCCCCAGCAGCTGATGGCAGATGACCGTAAAATCCTTGAGGAAGCATATGCCGGCGATGTAATCGGTGTATTCGATCCCGGTATATTCTCAATCGGAGATACAGTATGTGACCCCAAGCTTGATGTGAAATATGAAGGTATACCTACATTCGCTCCCGAGCATTTCGCGAGAGTACGCCAGGTAGATACCATGAAGAGAAAGCAGTTTGTAAAGGGGATTAATCAGATAGCCCAGGAAGGTGCAATCCAGATATTCCAGGAGATAGCTTCCGGTATGGAGGAAATCATCGTAGGTGTTGTCGGTGTCCTTCAGTTCGAAGTACTTAAATACAGACTGACAAATGAATATAATGTTGAAATCAGGATGGAGCCTCTTCCATATGAGCATATAAGATGGATTAAGAATTATGAAGGCGTTGATGTATCAAAGATATCAGGTACTTCAGATATGAAGAAAATTCAGGATCTTAAGGGAAGACCACTTCTTATCTTTGTCAATGCATGGAGTGTAGGCATGACACTTGAGCGTAATCCGGGACTGGAACTCAGTGAATTCGGAAGCGCCATGTAATTTATATTATTTATGAAAAAAAATCTGTTACTGAAAAAAATTAATAAGACAGTATCGTGTCTGCTCACAGCAGGACTTCTTGCTGCATCTGCAGGATGCGGAGTCCTGGATGCCATACCTTCCGGAATGGGGCCAGCCACCACTACGTCAGGTACAGCGGCAGGAACAAATGTCACTAACGAGACTACAGGATATGAAGCTCCTGTTGTTGAGGAGATATCTGTTGAGGAGACCGCTGCAGCAGCTGCAACAGAGGAAGCGAAGGTCGACTTCTATACAATCACAGGAGTTGACGCAGCAGGGCTTGAGACTGTTAAGGCAGCCCAGGAGGGACTCTATGCATACAGTGTGATGGATGAGAGTCTCCATAATCTTTATGCTGAGCTCGTGACCATCATTGAGGATGAAGCAGAGGGCGTCAAGATATCCACAAAGGACCCTGAAGAGCTTAAGTATGTTTTCCAGTGTGTTTTTAATGACCACCCGGAGTACTACTGGATAGACGGTTATTCATATGTAAAGCATGAGAGCAACGGTCAGACAATATATCTGACATTCTCCGGAAAGTATATTTATACTAATGACGAACGGAGAGTTAACCAGGTTTCAATAGATTCATATGTGAGCACGTGTCTGGCAGGTATTTCTTCGGCTGCATCAGATTATGAGAAAGTAAAATATGTATATGACTATATTGTAAATCACACTGAGTATGACCTTGCGGCACCTGATAATCAGAATATACTGTCAGTATTTTTATACGGCAAGAGCGTGTGCCAGGGATATGCCAAGGCCATGCAGTATCTGCTTGGAAAGCTGGGCGTGTCATGTACTATGTGTGTCGGAACAGTTATCACAGGCGAGGGCCATGCATGGAATCTCGTTAATATCGACGGCGCATATTACTACACAGACGTGACATGGGGCGATGCCACTTACCTGTTTGACCAGCAGGCAATGACAGGCGCCGGCTCTGACGTGGTTAATTATGATTATCTGAATATTACGACAGACGAGCTTTTGAAGACTCACACCATCGATAATGTTGTACCCATGCCGGCATGCGCGGCTACAGCGGCCAATTATTATGTGAAAGAAAACCTGTATTTCACCTCGGCAGACCTTGACCAGGTTGGCACGGCATTTGTTAATGCTGCCGCAAGAGGTGATGAAGCAGTAACCCTTAAGTGTTCGGATTACAGCGTATTTTCGGAGCTTTACGATGCTCTTATCACAAATCAGAAGATTTTTGACTATCTCTCGGGGGATAATGTGTCATATTCCATGAGCGAGGATACATACAGCTTTATCTTCTGGTTGTAGATTTAGGCGGATATATTTGGTATAATCTTTAGTTGTGGTGACCATTCACCACCTTAGTGTTACAAATATTATTGGAGGTAATTTATGATGGAAGCAAAGGATACAAACAATATTGAGATTCCCATGGACCAGGAAGGTGTGGGAAGCGTCCAGATAGCAGATGATGTTGTAGCTATGATTGCTTCACTTGCGGCTACCGAGGTTGAAGGTGTATCAGCAATGGTAGGTAATATTTCCAACGAGCTCATGAGTAAGGTAGGACTTAAGAAGCTTACAAAGGGCGTTAAAGTTGATGTATATGACAATGTGGTTAAAGTTGACCTCACTATAGTACTTGAGTACGGATTCAATATTCCCAAGACCTGCCAGAAGGTTCAGGATAAAGTAAAGACAGCTATTGAGACCATGACTGGCCTCACAGTATCTGATGTAAATATCCGTATCTCAAGTGTAAAGATGTAATTAAGCGGGTATATTTATGAACAGACGTACAGTCAGAGAACAGACATTTAAATTACTGTTTGGCGCTGAGTTTCATGATCTTGCCGAGATGGATGAGCAGACCAGATTCTTCTTTCAGGAGGAGAGCGAGGAACATGCTGATTCTGAAGAAGAGGTTCAGGAGAGACTCTCATCAATCCTCGGGATACTGCCTGATATAGACAAGGACCTTGAGAATGCCATCACAGGATGGGGCACCGACCGTATAGGAAAGGTTGAGCTTGCAATCCTGCGTCTCGCAGTATACGAGATGAAATATGATGAAAAAGTTCCAGAGGCAGTTGCAATAAACGAAGCCGTGGAGCTTGCCAAGAAGTATGGACAGGACGGAGCGGGAAGCTTTGTAAACGGAGTACTCTCAAAGCTTGTCACTAATTCTGACAAAAAGTAATATCAGTATGCCCTCTACATATTCGGTTTCACAAATTAACAGTTATATTAAGAACATGTTTGCCCAGGATTTTTTTCTGGGCTCTGTTTTCATTACGGGGGAAATTAGTAATCTTAAATATCATCAGACCGGACATGTATATTTCACACTGAAGGATGAGGGAGCAGCTATCAGCTGCGTCATGTTCTCATCGGACAGACAGCGCATGACTTTTCGCATGGAGGAAGGCCAGAGCGTTATCGTAGGCGGAAGTATATCCGTGTACGAAAGATACGGCACATATCAGATGTATGCAAAGAGCATTAAGCTTGACGGTGCCGGTACTCTTGCAGAAGAATTTGAAAAATTAAAAGCCAGACTTGCCGAGAGCGGCATGTTTGACGAGATGTATAAACAGCCCATACCGAAATACATAAAGACTCTCGGTGTGGTCACAGCTCCTACAGGCGCAGCCATAAGGGATATCATAAATGTGGCAAAGCGCAGAAATCCCGGAATACAGATAATACTTTATCCGGCGATTGTTCAGGGAGACCAGGCACCCTTAAGCATCATCAAAGGTATTAAAGCACTGGAAAAGCACGGTGTTGATGTGATGATAGTCGGCAGGGGTGGAGGTTCGGCTGAGGATCTTTGGGGATTTAATGACGAAAACGTGGCTCAGGCAATATTTGACTGTGATATACCGATTATATCGGCGGTAGGTCACGAGACAGATTTCACTATTGCAGATTTTGTCGCATCAATGCGGGCACCAACTCCGTCTGCGGCAGCAGAGATAGCTGTTACCGATATGGTGGAGACAAAACGCCATATTGATTCTCTTAGAAAAAATCTGACCATGAGTTTTAAGGTGAAGTTCACCGATATGAGACAGTCTCTTGAGACCATGAAAAGCTCACTGATGAGACTGTCGCCTGAAAGCAGACTTAAAGACCAGCGCTACAGGCTGATGACTATTGAGAATGATATAAATGCTCTGATGTCAGGCAGGATAGATGAAGCAAAGCGCAGGCTGGAGATAGATATCGAGAGGCTGAAAGGTTTGTCGCCCCTTGATAAGCTAAGTCAGGGATATTCCCATGTGGCTGATGAAGACGGCAGGACCGTAAATGATGTGTCGAAAGTAAAGAAAGACGACAAACTCACGATAAGCGTGAAAAACGGACGGATATTTGCAACCGTAAATGAGGTGGAACATGGCAGCAAAGAAAAAAACAGCTGATGAAAATAATACAGAAAAGAAGCTTTCCATCGAGGAATCGTTTGAGCAGCTTGAAGAGATAATCGAAAAGCTTTCAGACAGCGATATCTCTTTATCCGATTCATTTGAGCTTTATTCAAAAGGCATGAAGATGGTAAAAGAGTGCAGTGGTGAGCTCGATGAAGTAGAAAAGAAAGTCATGGCATTATCCGATGACGGAACACTTGAAGAATTTGAGTAGGTATAATCATGGATTTTGAATCACAGTTAAAAAGTCTCGTAAAAGAGACAGAAGATATTATTTATCAATTTAAGCCGGCAGAGGAAGGCTTTGCAAAGACTCTGTACGAGGCCATGAACTATAGCTTCACAGCAGGAGGAAAGAGACTCAGACCTCTTATAATGCATGAAACGTTCAGGGCATTTGGCGGAGAAGGAGATATAGTTCATCCATTTATGGCAGCTCTTGAGATGATACATACATACTCGCTTATTCACGATGATCTGCCTGAGATGGACAATGATGACCTTAGAAGAGGCAAGCCAACAAATCATGTGGTGTACGGTCAGGCCATGGCAGTACTTGCGGGAGACGGACTTCTCAATCTCGCTTTTGAGACAGCTCTTAAGGCAGGAGACGGTCGTAACGAGAAGGAGCTTACGAGAGTATTTAAAGCATTAAAGGTTCTCGGAGCCAAAGCCGGTATGAACGGAATGATAGGCGGACAGTGCGTTGATGTGGAGGCTGAGAAAAAGAATCTCTCCCTGTCAAAAGAGCAGCTTCTCTATACATACGAAAACAAGACCGCAGCTCTCCTTGAGGCATCGTTAATGATAGGCGGAATACTTGCAGGTGTGGATGAAAAGGCAGTGGATAATCTTGAGAAGGCAGGCAGCAACTTAGGTCTCGCTTTCCAGATACAGGATGACATACTCGATATAGAGAGCACTGATGAAGAGCTTGGCAAGCCTGTAGGCAGTGATGAGAAGAACGGCAAGAAAACGTGGATATCATACAGCGGACTTGAAAACGGAAAGAAAGAGCAGGCTTTAAAATCTGAGGAGGCTCTTAAAATACTTAAGTCGTTTGACGAAAATGAAATAATAAAAGATTCAGGGGCATTTGAATTTTTACAGGAACTCATTAAGAGTCTTATAACCAGAAAATCTTGATTACAGGATACGGATACCATTATGGCGGATTTTGAAAAATACAGGATTTTACCTTTCATAAATAAGGAAAATGATATAAAGAATGTCGACAAGGCTGACTGGCCTGTCCTTGCTTC
>JAEEGL010124704.1_pt1 | contig 12277 bp, 8 predicted proteins | sample 9134231 | NCBI WGS metagenome assembly JAEEGL01 (sample SAMN16246548, study PRJNA631951) | gut metagenome | biome: gut microbiome; feature: rumen; material: fiber-attached | host: Bos | place: Iran: Karaj | collected 2018-10 | reverse complement strand
TAACTCAGTATTTGGAGGAGCAAAAGGTAGTAGTACTTATACTCCTTATGTACCTGGACAAATAACAGTTGATATAAATGGTGGAACAATCGGAAGCGTATTCGGTGGATTTGATGAAGCCGGAAAACCTGCTAAAGATCCACTTGTATACATAGATGGTGGAACCATTACAAATGTATATGGTGGTGGAAATAAAACTTCTGTTGATAATACACACATATACATGAGAGGTGGCTCTGTAACTACTATGTACGGTGGTTCTAACCAGAGTGGAACAGTTCTTACAACTACAATTGATGTAACTGGAGGTTCAACAAGTACCATATTTGGTGGTAATAATCAAGGAGGTACATGTAATACAACAACAGTTAATGTAAATGGTGGTTCAGTAACTTCTGCAGTATATGGTGGAGGTAACTTAGTTAGCACAGGAACTACAAATGTTAATGTTCGTAATGCTACTAATACTATTCCAAACGTATATGGTGGTGGAAACCAAGCAGGAGCAACAACAACACGCGTTAATTTAATTTCTCAATCTGGAAGCAACAATATAAATATTACAAATGTATATGGTGGTTCTAATCAATCTGGACTTGTTACAACATCAAACGTTACTATTGGAAAAGGTACAGTAACAAATGTATATGGTGGTGGTAACTCAGTAGGTGTTACAACTACTCATGTAACAATTAATAATGGTACAATCACTAATGCATATGGTGGTTCTAACACAACTGGTGATGTTGGTACATCTAATTTAGTTATAAATGGCGGTACAACAACAACTGCATATGGTGCAAATAACGCCGGTGGTACAACAACAGCTGCAAATGTAACATTAACAGGTGGAACTGCTACTACTATATTTGGTGGTGGTAATGAAGCACCAGCAACAAATACTTTTGTAACAATTGATAATGGAACAACAAACTTAATATATGGTGGTGGTAATAAAGCCAATGTAACAAACAGCACAAACGTAACAGTAAATAATGCTGCTAATACAATTACTGCTGTATATGGTGGTGGTAATCAAGCAGGAGCAGCCACTACTAATGTAAATATAACTCCTGCAAATAACAATTTACATGTAACTAGTGTCTTTGGTGGATCTAATCAAAGTGGAACTGTTACAACATCAAACGTAACTGTAAATCATGGAACAATAACAAGATTATATGGTGGTAATAATGCCGGTGGTTCTACAACTACTACTAACGTAACAGTAACAACAGGTGTAATCACTGATGTATATGGTGGTGGAAACAATGCCGCATCAGGTGACACAAATGTAGAAATAACTACTGGAACTATTACAAATGTATATGGTGGTGGTAATCAAGCTGCTGTAAGTAGTGCAACTACAGTAGTGAATGGTGGAACTATCACTACATTATATGGTGGCGGAAATGCTGCCAACGTAAATGGAAATGTTGATGTTGATTTACTTGGTGGAAGTGTAACTGGTAACTTATATGGTGGTGGAAACCAAGGAGTCGTAACTGGAAACACTTCAGTTGAAATAGATAACGCATCTGTTGGAGCTTCTGTGTTTGCTGGTGGTAATGGTGCTACTGCAACAGTAAGTGGTTCAACAGGATTAACAATCACTGATGGCACAATCGGAGGAGACGTTTATGGTGGTGGAAACAATGGTGCTGTAACAGGAAGTACATCTGTTGCTATTGATTCTACTGCAATAAGTGGTTCTGCATTTGCAGGTGGTAAAGGTACAACCGCATCTGTAGGTGTTGATACTGGTCTTACAATTACTGAGAGTACTATAGCAGTAGATGTATATGGTGGTGGTAATAATGGTACAGTAGGTGGAGACACTGATGTAGTTATTAGTAACACACCAGTTACTGGTTCAGTATTTGCGGGTGGAAATGGTTCATCTGCAACAGTAAGTGGAACTACAAATCTTGAAATGTCTAATGGCTCAGTATTACATGATGTATATGGTGGAGGAAATAATGGTACAGTTGGAACAAACACATCTGTAACAATTGATGGAACTGCAGTGAATGGTTCAGTATTTGCTGGAGGAAATGGTTTATCTGCTACTGTTACGGGCTCAACTGATTTAAAAATTACTGATGGTGATATTGACCATGATGTATATGGTGGTGGAAACAATGGTACAGTTGGAACAAACACATCTGTAACAATTGATGGAACAACTACTATAGATGGTTCAGTATATGCGGCTGGTAATGGTACTTCTGCTGCCGTTAATGGTTCAACTGAACTTAAAATGGACGGAGCTACGGTAGATGGAAGCATCTATGGTGGTGGAAACAATGGTACTGTTCGTGGCAACACTGAAGTCTATATAAATGATTCTGAAATACACGGTAGTGCTTATGCAGGAGGTAACGGAACAACTGCAAAAGTACTTGGCAATACAACAATATTTGTTGGTGGAACTACTGAAGTTGGAACTTCAAGTTGTACACTTCTAAGTACATGTTCAGTATTTGGTGGTGGAAATGCTGCTGAAACTGGTGCTCAATCAACAAATAATTCAATTGCAAGAGTAAGGATTGCTGGAGCTACTGTCCATGGAAATGTATATGGTGGAGCAAATACTTCTAAAGTATTTGGTGAAACTCATGTTGATATTGGTAATGAAGTAGATACTTCAATCGTCGATGCAGGAGACGTAGTAATACATGGAACTGTCTTCGGTGGTGGTGAAGCAAACGCTTCAGGTTCTGATACATACGACTGGACATTCGTCAGTGTTACTCGAGGAATTACAGTTAATATAAACGGAGCTAATAGAAATGACTTTAGAATACTAGGTTCTATATTTGGTAGTGGTAATGCTTCTACTGCTGCTGGTACTAGTACAGTTACTATTAAGAATTATGGTACTTTTGCTAGTCCTAAAGATAATGTATCTATTCAAAGAACTGATGTATTAACAATAGATAATTCTGCAGTTCATCTAGGTGGAGCAACCGATAGAGAAAATGAATATTCAGATGTATTATTCTCACTATCAAGAATAGGTAGATTAGATCTTAAGAATGGTTCTTCAATATTCTTAGATAATGGCGCTAACTTGCTACAAGAATTTAGAAGTTTAAAAGCAAACGGTGGATTAAATACTGTAACAATAAATAAAAATACTGGAACAGTTACTGCTGATGTAGACAATCGTGTTTATATGCTTGCTGGTAAGAAACTTAATATAGCAAAAGATGAAAACGTAACAGACTATGGTGAAGTAAGCGGAATGTCATTCTTCGGAATGTACAAATTAACAGGGAACGGAGCAATTAACACCGGTATTTATGGTCAGTATGATTATGATGATACACTTGATCCTGGTGGTGTGTTCTATAACACAAGTTCATATGTCTTAGGTCTTCATAAAACAGATCATAATATACAAGCTGATGGCTTCTATACAAATTATATTGAAGAAACAACTCATAAAAATAAAATAGATTATATAACACCAACACCACCTACTGGATCATTATACATGTGGGTAATTGGTGAAAGTATTATCGAGTATGAAATTGACTTATCTGCATCTAAGTATTCTACATTAGGTACAACAGAGTTATCACTAATTGACTTTACTGATCCAAATACAAGTTTTGTAATTGAAGGATTTGACTATAGTGATTTGGATGGAGACGTTTCATTAGTTGAAAAATCTCAAATCAAAAAAATAGCTGATACGAATGATATAGCTGATACTGTTATGGGACTTTCAATGGAAACAAGTAACATTGGTTGGTTAAATAATGGTTATACGTCATTCTTATCTAGAGAAAATAACAAAATTATTGGAACAAATACTTATGTCGGTGGTAGTAATGCCGGAGCACCTTCTGTTCTATTCTACTTACACCACTCTAAAAATATATCTACACCTGGTGATATTGGTAGTGTAATTATTACACTAACTTCAATAAGACAAGTAGATGCTTTAAATAAAGAAACAAAATCATTAATGATTACGGTTAACTTATCCCGTACATTATTCGATACAGTTAACTATGAAGGTGCATTAACTGCTGGTAGAAAATATGACTTGTTCACATCAACTACAACAAATATTTCATCACATTCTGCAATAAGTGCATATTATTCATTATTTAATGCGGGACCTAGTATTTATAGAACTGGATATCATAGAGCAATAATTTCTAACTATGTATTTCCACTTGATACTAAGATTACTATGATTGATATTAGTAGAGATGAACCAGAATATTATTACCATATAATAAATCAAAGTGATGTAACTAATGCTGAACAACAACTACAAACAAACTCAGAAATTGCGTATAATTTGTCGATGTTTGAGGTTATGGGTGCTGAAAATAGTGGAGTTTATTATAATGATGCTGCTAAGAATGTAAGTTATTGTATAAGTGGTTACTATTGTAATGAAGACTTTATATTTATAGTTGATTTTGGAGATACAAATATTGCTAATAATGCACTAAATAATCAGTTGCTTCTAGAAATTAGAAGTGCAACTGATGATGCAATTTATACAGTACTTGCTCACCAACACACAAATATGGTATATAGTATATATACTAACAAGGATGCACTAATTGATATTAGTGGAACTCTTGATAAAAATAAGATATATAGTGGTGAAACAGTAATCGCAGACTTAAATATTGACTATACTCAATCAACTGTAGGTTCTGCAACAATATATGATACTCACAATTTCGACTCTAAGTTAGGTATTAAGATATCATTAATTAACTCTAATAATGAAGTTGTTAAAGGTATCGCAATGTTAGGTTTATATTATGAAATAGATGGAGTTCGATACTTCCCTAACATAGATGGTACTACAAGAGTTAAAGTTGCTGATAAAGTTGATAGTGCAGAAAAATGGGTAATTGTTAATACTGGTACATCGTCGATAGCCAGTGGAAATTATAAGTTGCGAGTCGAAACATTCGGTTCACCAGATGGTATCTATTATGGTTTAAATTCATCAGATTATGTAGATTTAAACATAGAAATTGTTAATGAAATCTATGGTTTGAACTTTACAACTACTGCTGAACAAATGATGATAGATGCTGCAACTGGAAATAATGCTAATGGAGTAAATACTATAACTTATAATATAAGATATAACTCAGGTCTTACTAATCCACATATTTATTTCAAGATGTATAGACGTAAATATGATTCTATTAATTCAACTGAATATGAATTAATTGATGCTAGTAGTTATTTCGATAATGCTCTTGGAAATGGACATAGTGAGCACGAGTATTTGTTAATAAATACACCAACGGATAATTCAACATTCACATTTACACTCAATGATGAGTTGGTAACAGGTACTTACAAGATGCAATTTATCTTATATGATGATAATGCTGCCATAGGATCGGTAGAAAAATATATTATTATAAAATAGGGAGGAAAGATTATGAAAGAGATTAATAATAGTGAATTACTAGAGATTTATAAGTTACTTAAAGATTATTTAAAAGAATTAAAAGGAAAGTTGGAGGAAAGTAAAAATGATGGATCAAATCAAAGCTGATATTGAAAGTATTAATTCTAATTTATCTGTCCTTCCTACTAATAATAAGAGTAACAAAGAAAAGTATGTTGAATACTTAACTGAATGTATTACTAAATACGAAGGAAAATTAAGTGAATGCGAGAATGAAATCATCAGGAGAAAAACTGAGTATACTAATAAGTTTGAAAGTAATCCTGAATTTAAGGATGAAATAGAGATAAATTATGATGCTCTTAAACTTTCAAATATGGTATGTACTTCTAATGAAAAAATGAGTATTAATTATTTACTTTATAAATTAAGTAACACCAATAGTGGTGGTCTTGATAAAATAAATGAAATAATAATTACACTATTGAATAAGTTTTCAGAAGTAGGTATTAAATTAACTGAAAAGGATTTTGTTCATACAGAAAGTGTTAATTTATACATTACAACTTTATTATATTCTCGCGAAAAGATACAAAGTGTATTTAATGATATTTACTTTAAAGATCCTAATTTAATTAATGAAATATCATTAAATATATGGTATCTATATTATAAAAACAAATCTAAAATTGATGAATTCTACAAAAAGAAATACATGGGATTTGATTTTAATGGGTATATTTCATTATATAGACAGAAATATGCTGAAGTAGAAAATGGAAAACGTTCTACTATCAGAAATATTTATAATAAGTTTATTAATGATGAACTTGATGTTAATGAATATTTAGATGTTAAGAAGATGGATGAATTATCTAAATCACTTGTAACAGAAATATCAAATCCAAATAACTATAAAACATTATATGAATATAAGAATTCTTTATTAGAATATAAAGGATATAAAAAATATCAATTTATTATTGATGATATGAAAGAATTATTTACTCATAAAGAGGAATATAAGGATTTATTCAATAATAAGTTAAAAGATATAGCTAAAGAAGAAAAGAATTTATTCTCATTAAATGGAACTATTAATAAGACAGGTTTATTTAAACCTAATCCTCAAAAGATAGCAGAAGCTAAATTTAATAGAGATAAATCCATAGAAACTTTAGTTACTCTATATAATGAATTAGATGAACTTGCTATTAAAGAATTTATTAAAAATAACTTTAGTAATGAGACAAGCTATTATGATGTATTAATGTATACGACATTTAATTTTACTTATTTTGTTAAATTACTTGAGAAAACTAATGGTGAAATAGACTTAACTACTGCAGAAAGAAATGTATTAGAATTACAAGCTTATTTATATGATAGAGAATCATTTGTTCTTAAGAATATAAGTATTGCTGAAGAAAGAGATGTTCTTGCTATAGTAAGTCAAAAGTATAAATTAAATGGTATAGTTGTAGATACTGAAAAAATAGAAAATGAACAAGTAGATAAGATAGTTAGTAATATTGATAAAATGTTAATAAACTATGATATTTTGAGAGCAAAATTAAATCTACAAGAAATTAAATTTATTATCGATTCTACCAAAGAATTGACTAAAAAAAGCTAAAATATTATAATTAACTTAGGATAGGGTGAAAAAATGAAAGTGTTATTAAAAGCAATAAAAGGAATATTAATAGGGGCATGGGTAGTACTTGCTTTAATTACTACATTATTACTTCTTTCTTACAATAAATATCATGTAAGTGAAATAGGAAGTAGATCAATATTTGTAGTAGATAGTGATAGACTAGAACCAGATTATAATAAGAATGATATGGTTGTAGTTCAAAAAGTATCTGAAAACAAATATAAAGTTGGAGATATGGCATTCTTCTACTTGGATAATCCAGAAGATTCAATATTTATCAATTATGGAAAAATAACTAAAATTGATGTAGTAGACCATGCTGAAGATTCATTTTACTTCGGTAATGACTCTGTTTCATATGGTAGACTAATGGGTCCTGCTAGTGAAGCAAAAGTATATCATGGATGGGGATTATTATTAAGTATATTAGAATCTAAATGGGGATTTATGTTCTTTATTATATTCCCAACTATATTTGCTGTAGTATATGAAATATATTCTATAGTTGAAGAGGTAAAAACAAGTAAGGATAATGAAGAGGACTAAGATATTATTATATATAGTAGTATTCCTTTTAGCAGTTACTACATATTTAGTATTTAATAATACTTTTGCATTGTTTGAAAGTGATGCATCCGGTGTAGTAAATAGTCAAATAGGTAGATGGATAATTAAAATAAGTAATGAGACAATAACAGATGGAACAAACGAAGATATTAATATAAGTAACTTCGTATATGCTAGTAATCCAAGGGTAGCAAGTGGTGTTATAGCTCCTGGAACTAGTGCATATTTTGATCTTGTATTTGACGCTACTGATTGTGATGTAGCTGTTAAATATGATATAGAATTTAAAGTTGATGAAATTGACTATGCAGATAATATATCTGTTAGTGTTACCGCATTAGATTCCGGGAGTACTGTAAGGACTGATGTTAATACTTATTCTGGAATAATAAGTCTTGCTTCAATAAGAAATGGAGATACTGCAACAATAAGAGTAAGTTTAAACTGGACTGATGATGGAAATCACGATGATAGTGATACTGAACTTGGAATAGTTGAGAACAATCACTTAGTAGTACCTATTAGTGTACATGCTGTACAATATTTAGGTGAAACACTAGTAGAATATCAGGAACCAACTCCTGAACCTGAACCAACACCTGGTTCATAAAAAGAATAAGAAAATGGGGTGTAGCTAGATGCTAAAGAAAGTATTAAAAACAATTGTTGATATTTTGACTTTGTTAGTGTTTTTAGTATTAGTACTAATTATATATAGTAAAGTTAAAATGATGTTTAAGGGTGAAAACTACTTTGATTTTTTTGGCTACTCTATTTTCAATGTAGCAACTGGTAGTATGGAACCTGTTATTAATCAAAATGATGTTATAGTTGTTAAGAAAAGCGATAAGTATGAAGTTAATGACATAATTACATTTAAGAGTGATACTGCTTATATTACACATAGAATTATAGCAGCTAATGATGGTAATTATGTTACTAAAGGAGATGCTAATAATGCTAAGGATGTTGCAATAACTGAAGATAAAATTATCGGAAAAGTTATTAAAATATCATCTAAAGCTGGTATTTGGCATAAAGTATTAACTACTCCTACAATATTAATTTTAATCTTTACTACTTTAATATTATTTGATTTTGCATTCTCATATAAGGGAATGAAAGAAAAGAAAAATAAAAAGATAATTAATAAAATTCAAAATATTCCTTTAGAAGAAATAAATAAAGAAAAAGATAGTCCTGAACTATCTGATAAGGAAATTGACGAATTATATAAAAAGACGGATAAAGTAATTAATGGAGAAAAGGTAGAATTTGATAAGAAAGAACAAGAATTCTTAAATTATACTGTTAGATTAGACCTTGATGAATTAATGAAGAGAATTAATAATAATGTAAATGGAGATAAGGATGGAAAGTAAGTTTTTTAAAACTTTTGACAAGAAAAAATTCTTATTAGTAGCTAAACTAATATTTGTTTTGGTTGCCATTGTTTTAATAAACAGCTTATCTGGAAGTACTTATACAAGATATGAATCTGATGTTGATATAGGGGCTAATGCAAATGTTGCATTCTTTGTAATAGATCAAGGATTATATGAAAATCAAATATATATTGATGGATTAATTCCTGATAACCAGCCTAAATATTATAGATTTTATGTTACAAATAAAAAGAATAATAAAAGAGCAGATGTTGATTTAGAGTATGCAATTAAGTTTGAAACAACTACTAATTTACCTTTAGAATATGAAATAATTAGAAATCAAACTTATGAAGGACCACATCAAAATTTACTTGGCACGCCTACTTTAAGACAAGATGATAATGATGTTTATTATAATGTTTATGAAACTACAGGTACTCGTGAGTTTCTTCATAGTAGAGATGAAGTAGACGAATATGTTTTGAAAGTGACGTTTCCAATCTATAATACACCAACCTCTATTTCAAACAAGCAAAGATCAGATGATTATCAAGGGGCTATCGAGATGTTTTCTATCATAATTACTGCATCTCAAGTTGCATAACCTCTTTTTATATGCTATAATTTTTAATATGGAGAATAGCGATGAATAGACGAAGAAGAATTATAATTTTGATAATGATTATTCTACTACTTCCATTAGGTATTACCTTTAGTAGATATGTAATCGAGAACATCAAAAATTATTTGATGGAAGCGAATAATTTCTTCTTTAATAGTGATAAGCTAGTCGAGGGGGGAATAACTTATGGTATTAATAACTGGGGTGGTGGAACTTATATAGATATTCAATTCCAGTTAAACAATCATAAGAATAATATTTTAACAAGTGATGCTGATATTGTTTATACAGTAGAAGCTGATTGTGATGAAACAAAAGTAACTTGTGTACTATCTTCAGAAAGTGGTGTTATTCAAGTAGCAGAGAAAACAGATGAGTTTCTTTTAAGAGTTACGCCAATAGTAGAGTTTCAAGATAATCAATCTATTTCAGTTACACTTACTGCAAATGCTACAAGTCCTTATGAGAAAGAATTAAGTGCTACATTTGTAATTACAGTTGGGCGAAGAGGAATTGATTATGAAATAAGAGATGAAGAATGGAGAGCTTATTTGATGTTCAATGTTACTAACTCACTTGAAACAATTATTGCCAAAGAAGCATTTGGTACATATGCTGTAGGTGACCCAGTAACATTAACTGCATATCAAGCACTAAGTGCTGCAGATAAAGCAAAATGTGCATCTATCATTGTAACACTTTCATTTGATCCAGCAGATGTAATACTTGATACTACAAGTGAAATAATGAAGGAAGCGACATTCCACACAAGAACTTATCAAGGGGTTTCTTATATTGACCAAGTAACATTTGCAATGGATCAACTTCAGAGTCAAGAAGTAAGATTTTATAAAAGAGATATTAGCATTGATTATTCATATCCACAAACACAATCTACACCTGTAATTACATTCAGTGCTATAAGTTAGGAGAAAAGAATGAGTTGTATTTTTGAGGATTATATTAAATTTATTGATAGTTTTCTATGCAATTATTATAGAATTCTTCTTGATAATAAATATGAAAGAAGATTAGTACGTCCATTTGTAGAAAAATACATTAACATTAGATACTATAATGAATATGTAGTAAGAGAAAGCAAATTTACTGATGTACTTAATAAAGAACTTAATAATATTGCCAAGGAAATGATTGAGGAAAATGGAAATAGAGAAGATACTATTAAAAATATATTTGCTCTATTTAGTTACATATTATTCTTTGAAAAATGTGATAATTTTAATGGATTAAATGCATTATTAAAGTCATTATTTGAAGATAAAATAGTTACTCTTACATATAGTGAATCTCAAAAAGATGAATTAAATGAATTAGTTAGAGGTTATATTAGTAAGAAAAAAGAATTCTTTGAATTATTTGATTTTAATGATTTTATGTTGTTTGGAAATAGATATTCTAAAGATGTATATGTAATGGATTTGATTCAAAACTATACATTATCTAAATTATATAGTAAGTATGCTATAGATACTGCTTATAATAGTGAAGTTGTTAATGAAAACAAAATATATTTAGAATTAATGATGTTATCTGGAAGAGTTCTTCAAGATATAATCAATTTTAACTTTAAAAATGATTATGTTGTTGATTTTCCAGCCTCACTGTTTGATAAACCAAAGAAAATACTAAAATACTTAAAAATGCTTGATAACGAGTATTTAAAAACTAAAATAAGTTTAAAAGTTAAATATGCTGATTATAAGAAATATAAGAAGAATATTAATTCATTAATTAATGATGGTTACAGCATAAGTTTGGAACTTGATGATACTTATGATATGGATTTTAATCATTTACTTCTATTTAGTTACATTTTTGTTAACAAAAAGAGTAAATATTATGATATTATTATAAATAGTAAAGAGGATGTTAAAACAGAAATAATTGCATTGTGAGGTGAAATATGAAAACTTTTATTCAATATTTATATGAAATACTATCACAATTCTTCTCTGGATTTGTATCAATATTTAAAGGAATAATAAGTGGGATTAAGAGAATATTTGATGTAGGGGCATATATTAAAATAGCAACAAACTATAAAAATGATTTTAATATAGGAGAATGGGTATTATTTGGAATATCTGTTCTAGTACTTTTAGTGGTATTAGGGCTAATAGTTGCATTAGTTGTATTTATCATAAGAAAATATATTAGATTTAGAAAAACAATAGTAGAACAAGAATCAATGTTAGATGAGATATCTGATTTGAATGGAAGAGTAGCATCTTTACTTAAAGAAAAAGAAGATATTCTTGCTATGAAAGTATCTCAAATTGGACTTAGACCTAATGAGAGCCCAACACTTGATAATGTCTCTACTGGTAGTGAAAATGGTGAAGAAGAACTTGATACTAATAAATCTATTAGATTTGCTAAATTACATGATGTTGATGTTGAATATGCAGATTATAAAATACCAAATTATGGAAATTCATTTACATTACCTGAACTAGTAGAACTATTTAGAAACTTTGCTGCTAGTCAATTAAGACTATATTATAAAACTGAAATGATTAGATTGTTTATATCAGCTCTAGCAAGTACAAAACTTGTAATCTTACAAGGTATCTCTGGTACTGGTAAAACATCACTTGCTTATGCTTGGGGAAAAT
>JAEEGL015415097.1_pt1 | contig 12278 bp, 6 predicted proteins | sample 9134231 | NCBI WGS metagenome assembly JAEEGL01 (sample SAMN16246548, study PRJNA631951) | gut metagenome | biome: gut microbiome; feature: rumen; material: fiber-attached | host: Bos | place: Iran: Karaj | collected 2018-10 | reverse complement strand
CGTTAGTGCAATGATGACAGGCTTTCTGTAGCTTGCATCTGCCACCTGTCTGATATGCTTCATCGTCTCTACTCCGTCCATTTCCGGCATCATATGATCCATAAATATGACATCAAAATCATTGTCCTCGTATTTTTTTATGGCATCCTTACCGCTTTCCGCCGTATCCACTGTCATCTTATACTCGCGAAGAATACCTGAAGCGACTACAAGGTTCATTACCTCATCATCGACAATAAGAGCCTTAACACCGTCAAGACTCAGCTTATTATCGTCATGATCGTATCCGTCAGCTCCGCCTTCACCGTTGATGATCCTGACTACAGGGAAAGCATATATCGGTTTGGGTACGACAATCGCACTGCTTCCGGGTGCGAGCTTAAATCCGTCGTTTGCGGATACCGCAACCTTGTATCCCTTTAACGCAAGCTCATCAAGTATTTCATGATCCGCCTCATACTCTTCCTGCCCGGTAAATATATGAGTGATCGAAAGCTCCTGGACCCTCTTTCCCAGCTCAGCTCTAGTTGACGCGGAATACAGCTTTGTCCGAAGTCCCGTTGCCAGATTGACAGCCATATCCCTGTAGAACTCCCTGACCTCAGCCACCTTGTACTTCTCAGGCTTGATATAGAATACGATCCCCTCGCTTGCCCCCTCTTTTAAGGACAGACACGGCGCCGGATCCACTACCTGCTGAGGAATCGATATACGTACGGTTGTTCCTTTACCTTTTTTACTGTTTATACGAACAAATCCGCCCATTTTATGAACAACTCCGTACACGATAGGAAGTCCTATACCTATACCACCGGTGCTGCGGTTTCTCTTCTTGTTCGCCTGATACATACCCTTTGAGACTCTGGACATATCGGCTCTTGTCATTCCAATTCCCGTATCGGTTATCTCTATCGTCAGATTGATACCGTATTCCTGAACTATCGGGAATACCTTTACGTAAATGCCTCCGTGCTTCGTAAACTTGATCGCGTTCTCGAGAAGGTGTCTGAAGATTATATGCAGCTTTTTGATGTCTCCCCTCAACATTGCCGGAGTCTGCGGCGCAAGATCGACTATAAGCTCGAGAGCATTCTTCCTGCCTTTAGCCCTGTAGTTCGCAATAACATCATTTATGAGGGAGATGCACATGTAATTCTCTTCCTCCAGGAGCAATTCCCCTCGCTTGATCTCCGTATAATCCTGAATATCCTCTATCTGATGTGCCAGCCTTATCCCCGCATCCTGTATGGCCGAAAGCTCCTTACTGTCCCTCTCCTTCTGTAAGAGAGTTGTCATCCCGCTTATGACATTTACAGGTGTTCTGAGCTCATGAGAGATATTTGAAAGGAAATCCTCCATGTCATTGTTATTGTCATTTACTGTCTTCACCCATTCCTGATTCTTTGCTTTCTCTGCGTTTCTTCTGTTTATCGTGATACGGCCGAAGATATACATCGTAAGTACTGTCGCGATATGATAAACGATCCTCATTATGTCGAATGCAGGCATATGCGAATCGGCGTTCCTGTAGAGGAAATTGAACTGGATGAGCATAACGATCAAATATTCGCACAGTATCAGGTTTAAAAAAGTCACACGGTCTGCCAATGTGTATGTGATCATAAAGAGAGCGACTGACACGGAAATGTCAAAAAGACTTGTATCATGAATACCGTGATAAAACAGCAAAAAAGCGGCAAATGCAAAGTAGAGGCTTACCCTTGCCTTCGAATCAAACCGATGGGCGATATGAACTATCCAAAGCACTATCGCCAGAACAAATACAACAGCCGGTACCCAGAACTCCCATCCTCCGAAATAATTCTGAAGTATGCACGATATGCCCGCAAGCGTGCATATGGATAACATCAATCGTTCTTTTCTGATATCGTCCATATAATCCTCCTGTATCCTGCTATTTCACGATCCTTATATCCGTCAATGCTACCTGGTCACCTGTCAGTGCCGCATATATCTTTACATCTGAACTGATATGCGTCGTATTTCTGATATGTATTCCCTGATTGACCGTTGTCATTATGAGCCTGTCATTCCTTCTTTCAAATGAGACAACACAGTCAAACCCTTTCTTGTTGAGATCTTTCCATACATCCCAGTCAATGAAATCCTCATCTTTTTCAACCAACAGCTCGTTCTTCACATCATCCTCATACGATCCCCAGTTCTCTCCGTCAAGCCTTACGAGCGCATGTTCAAGGTATCCTTTACCGTTCACGGCTCCGTCATCCGAAGAATAGATGACAACAAACGGACAATGCCATATGAGTCTTGCCGTTGGAAGGCTCATCGTATGGAATCTTATCTCCAGACCGTCCGTTGCTTCTATCGGTTCGGAATGATCATATCTGTATCCGTCAATCTGAACATTGGGGATATCTCCTTCTATCCTGTCAATATAACTGATCATCGGAGCGATACGTGGGATATAATCCTCATCTATCTCAACATCCGCATTCTCTATCGAAACATCCCTGATATGACAGTGCTCGCCTGTAAGCGCGATATATGAGTATCGCGTGCAATCGGGCAGTGCAATGATAACCCGTATACTCTTGGCGCCGTTATCTATCCTTATAGACACATGATCCTTGTATCTGACCGTTTCAACAAAGTACGAGGTCTCTTTACTGTCGGCATCAACCGGCCCCGGCGTATTATCATTTGCGGTTATTGTAGTTTCGGAGTTTCTTGCACCTGTTACTACAACATTTCCGTCAAACCAGACCTCTGCAAACTCATAATAATTAAGATCCTGTATTGTACGCTCATCATCATGCACACGCCCGTCAAGCGAATCAAACAGGATGATAGTCGGTATGTACTTCTTGTTATCGGTTGTATCTTCGGGAACTGACGTTAATCGTATCTTTGTTATACCGCCCGAAATAAGAATACCCTCCGATATCTCTTCCCTGTATGGGCCGCAAACAAGCTCGTTCTTTCCCGCAAGCTCCTTGACCTCTGCCCTCTCCTTCATCTGGTATTCGCCGTCAACATCGATAAGATGTTGCATTATCTTGGCTATTTCAGGATCGAACTGTGTACCTGCGTTCTTAACGATCTCTTCACGGACTATCTGCTGAGGAAGCGCCGCCCTGTAACTTCTGTTTGACGACATGGCATCATATGCATCCGCTACAGCTATGATCCTGGATATCTCGGGTATATCGTTTCCTTTAAGCTTCTCCGGATAACCTTTTCCGTCAAATCTCTCGTGATGATAATAGGCACCGATACTCAGATACGGATACTCACTTATCCCCGACAGGATCTGCCGGCTCATTGAAGGATGCGTCTTGACGATCTCGTACTCTTCCTCGGTCAGCTTCCCCTTCTTTCCAAGTATACTGTCCGCTATGCCGATCTTTCCGACATCATGAAGGAGGGCAGCATAGTATATCTCTTTGCACTCTTCTTCGCTTTTCCCGATAAACTCTGCAATCTTCTGTGAATATTCAGCGACACGCAGGGAATGACCTTTTGAGTATTCATCCTTTGCATCTATCGCATTTACAAGAGCCGTAGCCGTCTGTTCAAACAGTCTCTCCGCACCTTTCTGACGCTCCATCATACGGTCAAGTTCAACTACCTGAAGCTTTGCGATCCTGGAATTCCTCCGATAGATCAGAATAATTACTACTGTAACAAGAACATTGTTGAGTATTCCCGGAAGCGTTGATGCATCATGTCGCTGGATCATCCCCAAAGAGTTCAACGGGATCTGTATCAGGATCAATATAAGAGATGTGATGAATCCTATCCTTCCTGAATAAACTACCATTATGATAAGACACATATTGGAGAACGAAGAGATAACTCCGGTGAGTAAAGATATCGCAACATCCATTCCCATAACCGATACGACATCCATTGATCTTCCGGCTTGTGTCATATAATACGTAGCAACAAGGTTTAGAACCAAAAGGACAATGTATAAAACGGATACCTTCTTTTTATTCCTGCTTTTCATATGTGAGTATTCCCTATTCCTTGAATTTTTTAAGAACTTCTTCGACCTGATCCATATTGTCAAGGAACACCTCGACACACTTCGGATCGAACTGGCTGCCTGCACCCTCTTTCAGTATCTCCACAGACTGTTCGATCGTAAATGCCTCTTTATATACACGCTTTGATGTGAGTGCATCAAAAACATCAGCAACAGCCATGATCCTTGCCGATAATGGGATAGCCTCTCCATGAAGCCCGTCCGGATATCCCTTACCGTCAAATCGCTCATGGTGACAACCTGCCATGTACCTGGCTTCTCTTAAGTAGCTTTCACCCTGCACGGTACTGATGGCCTTCTCGATCAGATTTTTACCTGCCGTTGTATGTGTCTTCATGATATCGAACTCTTCATCGTTAAGTCGTCCCGGCTTATTGAGTATAGTATCCGAAATATTGATCTTTCCGACATCATGAAGAGGGGCGGACATTATCACATCCGAAATGAACTTATCCGATATCTTCTCGGTGTAATATCCCTTCTTCTTCAATCCTTCTACAATGATCCTCACATACTCTGCGGTCTTCTGCGTATGTGCACCGGTATCCGAGTCTCTGCTCTCAACCATATCCGCCATCGTCACGATCAACCCGTTCTGCATCTGGGCATTAGTACCGGCATAATGCCGAAGTCTTCTAAGCTGTTCAGCCATATCTACGGACATCTTACACACGGACTGATACAGATCCTCAACCTCATCATTTGTCCGAATGTCGATCCTCTTCATCGCATTTACTTTGTCATCTATAGACTTCTGGTCATCCGAGATATTGGCAAAGTCCTTCGCACATTCCGTCATGCTGCTGATGGGATACAGAAGATAATATCCCGACAGCCAGAGTCCGTATCCGATTATTAGCACAAACAGACCTGAAAAGATCAGTATTGTCTTGGCAATGAAGTTCCTGACATATTCCGACAGATATACCATCGAAACGTCTGCTCCTACATAACATACGGTATTTCCGGTCTTATCCTTTACAGGATAATATGAGGTAAGGACCCATCCCGATATATCATTTGATTCTATAGGCGGGATCTCCTCCCCTGCGAACAAAGCACTCAGGTACGGCTCAAATGCAGCCTCAAACTCGATCTTATCTCCGTGCTTATATGCCGGAGTATCCTCCGTTTCAAGATCGAATGCGACATAGCATCCGTCATCTCTGATCTGTAAGACATACAGATATTTCACGCCCTGTGAATTATCCCTGATGTTGGATAATCTCTCTTCGGTCTCCTTGTAACCGGGAGCATCCTCTCCCTTTTCTATGTACTCATCTATTCTTTCCGCATCTATCACAGTGGAAGCAAGCCTTGCGGAATTGTGTGCATTTTCCGCATAAGCGCTCTTCACATTATTCTGATACAACTTGATACTGATAATGCCCATTATGACAGTCAGTAAAAGTGCAACAAATATAAGGGTAATGCTGATCCTTGCCGCGAGAGTATTCCTGCCCTTTCCCCTTTGCAGAGCCTTTTGGGCGATATCCCTCTTGCTGTCGATAGTAAGCGGCTTTTGCCTGTACGCGCTGTTACGTATATCTGTACATAATGATGCGGGAATAAGAGACCAAATAAGCGTAGCAAGAAGTACGCATATTGTCTTATCGAAGATATTTATCCCGATATCGACCAGCAAAGCAGTGACAAACGATCCTATTCCACGGCCGCCTATCCTGTCAGAAATGTTTCTTACCGTCTCAAAGTGTGATCCACCGAGCAAAATATATTGAATTGCGGTTCCAAGGACACCGCTGATGACTGCGAGAATAGCGATCAGTTTTATGATGCTTTTTACCTTATTCGTTTTGTATCTTCGGATCATCCATGCGGAAGCCAGGGCGATCAGGGAACTGATAAGTGAATAGTAGATCGCATTGGGATCAAACAGACTGCATAATATGTTTGTGATAACACCGGTCACTATTCCCGGGAACACCCCGGCGATAAATGTCACAGCTATTGTCCCTGCACAGTCAAGGTAGACGGGGAGCCCGAGCTTGTATACCGCAAACCCCAGAATCCAGTTTAACGCAATGCCGGAAGCAATGGTAATTATCCTTCCCAGACTCTTTTTGACATTTCCTTTTCGATAGCTGCTCATTTAACACTCCGGAACCATAGGATCCACTTAAATCCCCTTACAATCACAAACATATATTATACCATAAATAGCGGTATCCCCGATCATTTTTTTATCAGTTTTACGTTCCTTATGTGTACGGTCGCCGTCGATCCCTGCTTACCCATATTGAACTCGATACGGCCGTTGTCATCGGTCTTGTCTTTCATATCGACATCAAAAGTAAATGTCTGCCATTCGGGTGTCAGATCCACTGCCGTGTCCGGAAAATATCTTATCCAGTCAACATCCGGGGCCGTGATCGCCGGTTTCATCGTTCGCGGCTCATCTGCGTATGCCTCAAACGAGAACTCATAAGAGCATCCCTCTTCCATCGGCATCTGGGGCTGTACGAGCTGGACCGAGTATTCCTCCGTTCCCTCATTCGAGGAAGTGATGACGATCTCATGATCGCCTATCTCGGCTTCACCTTCTCCTCCGTTAAACAGAAGGAACTTCCAGTTCTCATCATCCGTAAGGTCTTCCTTATCGGCAAAATCGCCGTTATATATAAAGTTTCCGTTCTCGTCGGCTTCGCGGAGAGAAAGCGTCTGTACCGGTCTTGTAACGTTTTCATCATACGAATCCTTTTGGAACATCCTTACATAATCAACGTACATACATGCCCTATCATCAAATACAGTCGTATCGTCGGGATCTCCCGGCCAGTCTCCTCCAACCGCAACGTTTAAGATCACATGGAAAGGCTGATCGAACGGCGCAGGATAAGGCTTCTCCTCTTCGCCTTCCAAAGACGAAAACCAGTCACTTGTGGAATGATACAGTTCTCCATCGCAGTACCACCTGATCTCTCCCGGCTCCCATTCCACCGCAAATACATGGTATTCATCGGCAAAATCACCGTCTCCAAGAGAAAATGAGCCCTGGGTCTGCTTATGAGGTTCCCCAAAATGAAGTGTTCCGTAATTTACCTTAGTGCTGTCTCCGAGCACCTCCATGATATCTATCTCGCCGCACTTGGGCCACTGTCCGTAGTGATCTTCATCCTGAGGCATCATCCAGAATGCGGGAAGGAATCCCTTGCCCTTCGGAACCTTTATCCTTGCCTCAAAACGACCGTATTTCAGGTCATGCTTGTTCTGCGTGTTAACTCTTCCCGACTTGTAGCTGACATTACCGTCAGTCTCTTCCTTAACCGGGCGTATCACAAGTTCCCCGTTCCTTACGAATGCATATTCGTCACTTGCCACATATTCCTGAAGTTCGTGATTGACCCATCCTTTTTCGTGTGTCTCATAGTTCCAGTCATCTTCACTGAGGCTGTCGCCTTCAAACTCGTCAGCCCATACAAGATGATATCCTTCAGGTATCTCCATATCGACCGCTTCGAGTACGCCCGCCTCGACATTTCCATCAACATCTTCTTTCGCAAAATCCGCACCGGACGTACTTTGGTTGTTGGCATCCTCTGCTTGGGATACCGGCATAGTACACCCTGAAAGTATCAGGCCTGTCGCTGCAGCTATGATCAAAGATAACGATTTTCTCATGGTTTTTGTTCCTTTCCACAGAATAATTAATTATATCATAACAGCCGATGGCATAAAACACCCCGCTGTCTTAGTCAACAGCGGGGTATATAGTTCGCAATATAAATGATACCGATGCTCATGCACCGACTACGCCACCGGGATTATTCGTTCTCATCCCCTGCACGCCCAAAGGATCGGGGTCATTCCCTTTTATCCTTTCATTCTCCTCGGTTGCCGACCAGAGCTTGTTGTTATCTCCCCAGAGCTTGAAATTGACACCGCCGTATACATCATCAAGCATAGCATCATCAATCTTCTTATTCTTAAGTTCTGACATGCCTTTACCCTCCTTATATGCTATATTTTACCACATAACCATTTCATTATAAACCCTATTCCTTCTCCACAACGATTACCATATTGCTGTATTTGGGCTTTGTCTTATACGAGTTCGTATTCTCATTATATCCTTCCGGAACCCTAAGTACATGTATCTCGTATTCCTCGGGAGGATCGTTGAACGTGATACTTCCGTCTTTATCGGTCACTGCCATCTTGCACATGATCTTTGTGCAATACTGTACAGTTGCTCCCACAACAGGATTTAAGTTCTGGTCAACAACCCTGATACTGTAGCAATTATCGGAATTCTCATACGAGTTCGTCACGCTTGCCTTATCAGTCACCTTGCCTTTAAGGGCATCATCTATACGCATCTCGTAATCTTTTATCCTGGCCCCGTATACCGGTGCTGTTATGATGGTTCCGCTCTTGTCAACAAATATGGATGTAGGCCAGCCTTTTTCCATATCAAATACATCCTTCCATCCGTCAAACGTACATAGATTGAGATAGGTCACACCGCTTTTCTTGAGAATGGATTTTGCCAGTGCGATCTGATCCTTGCTGTCCGCATCCCCGCAAAAACCCACGATCGCGCAGTTCTTTGACGCAAGTGATCTGTTAAGAACCTCCAGATCCGGAAGCTCATCAACACAGTATCCGCACCATGTTGCCCATACATTTATCATCGTGATATCGTGCTGCGCAAACAGTTCATCGCTGTTTACAGTATTTCCGTTAAGATCCTTGGTAGTAAAGGATATCTTTTTGCCGATCAATTCATCGGAAGGTGTGCCGGGTCTCGTATATTTTGCGTTTTTCAGGACATCTTCAACACATACGGCAAGATCATAATATTCGGCCTTGGCGTCATCGCTTAAGTTATCGTAGTTATCGGCGTCAAACTCCTCGTATGAATAGAATGAACAGTCATCCACTTTTGCAAGTAACTTAAGATCACTTTCCGCAACATCCATTTCAAGTTCAGAATTAATGTAATCGACAAGATCCGTAACAGGTTTGTTATTGACGATCGCCATTACGATGAATAACGGTACCGTGTTGTCGGAAATATACTCTCCTTCAGAATCGGTCATCCCTCTGTCGATCATTTTGTTTATCTCATCCGTGGCAACTCCGGTATAATCCATCTCGCCGATGAATGCCTCTTCCTCATATTCAAGTTCAAAATCAAGATATGATACCTGACCTTCGGTATCAAAGAATACTTCGGGCAGATAATAAGTGATACCTATCGCATCCGATTCGAGTTCGGTAGTACCGTCATACTGTTCTTCGGCCTCTGCTGTATCTGCTTTTTCACTTTCTGTCGTATCCGCATTATCCGAGGGCTCATCTTTTTTATCAGCTTCCTTATCTTCAACTGCGGCAGTCTCCTGCGGCTGTGCCTGATCGGCAGTTTTATCCTCGTCTCCGCAACCAGCCATACATGTCAACATGCATACCGTGATGATACACGCGATCATTCTTGTTAATATTGTTTTTTTCACTGGTTAAATCTCCTCTGTAATAGAATTGTCGTTTATTTAACATTCATGATACGATCCGGTTGGTGCTTTTTGATATACTTCTCTTTTGCCACATCTCCGACAACACATACACATTTATACACCCCGTCCAGTCTGATCCTCTCCTGTTTGAGCTTTTCCGGATCATCGCCCCATATGAGCATGACCGGTAATTCATCGGCTCCGGAAGGATCTAGCTGCTTATCCCTTGGAATATACTCCTTCAGCACCTGCTCAAGAACTTCATATCTGACCGGCTTAGAGATATAATCGGTAAATCCTTTTTTAAGATAACTCTCCTTTGCGCCTATTATCGCATCGGCAGTAAGGGCTATGACCGGCGTTCCCTTTAATATATCAAGCCTTGTCATCTCACCAAGCGTTTCCTCTCCGCTCATACCGGGCATCATCTGATCGAGCAGGATACAGTCATACCTGTTTTTTCGGACAAGTTCTATACACTCTGCTCCGGAATCAACATAATCCGTCGGGATTTTTGTATCCCGAAGCAGCCCTTCCATTACGTCTAGATTCATATCGTTATCGTCAACAACAAGAAGTCTTGCATTTGGAGCATAAAGCCCTACAACATCTGATTCTATGTTGCTCATATAGTTCCTTACCGCTTTTGAAAATTCACCTATCGCTGCGGCCTTTGTCACTTTCTGCGGCACAGTGATCGTAAAAGATGATCCCCTGCCGTATTCACTTTCAAATGTAATATTTCCATCCATCATCTGAAGCAGCAGGTTTGTGATGTGCAGCCCCAGACCGGTACCTTCGATGCTGTGATTTTTTCTTTCATCAAGCCGTTGGAAGCTTTTAAACAACTTATCTTTATCTTCTTCCCTGATACCCATCCCGGTGTCGATTACATTTACGATAAGATTGACATAGTTGCCCATCATCACCGTTTCCGAGGAAACATCAACACTAACGCTGCCTTCCCGAGTATATTTGATCGCATTGTTGATGATGTTGAGCATAACCTGACGGATCCTTATCGCATCACCGTATAGAACCGAAGGGATAGATCCGGAAACTTTAAAATCATAGTTTAGTCCCTTCTTCTTTGCTCGTATCCTTGTCATGTTGTATACGTCATTCAAAACAGATGCCGTATCATAATCAGCCGGAACGATCTCAAAATTCCCCGATTCTATCTTGGAAAGATCAAGTATGTCATTTATTATCGACAGAAGCGTGTTTCCGGCACTTTTGATCTCGACCGCATATTCCCTGATCCTCGACTCTTTTGTATCCCTGATGATCATCTCATCCATACCGAGTATCCCGTTAAGGGGGGTTCTGATCTCGTGGGACATATTTGCGAGAAAATCATCCTTTGCCTTGCTGATATGGGCAAGTTCATTTGCTTCAAGCCTGATACCTATAAGTTGTTTTATCGTATGGATGATCGAACACAGCATAAACCCGAACAGGCCAAATGCCATGAACAGTCCCGAGAAAACCCCGTTATGTGCAAACTGGTATGCAGCTATCTGGATGATCGCGGCAATCGCTAAAATAACAAAGCCGACAGCAACAAAGACATATGACTGTACAAGATGCTTTTTTATATCAAGTCCGATCGTTGTGAACATGACAACGATCGATACAAGTGCACAGCATGCGGAGCTGATGAAACTGTCAGGAAGTGAGACTTTGCCTGTCACAAAGAGTAAAATACACGCCACCATATTGACAACCGTAATGATCCCTGCTGCTCCCACCAACTTCCTGTAGCGGCCGTTCTGAAGCGAATCTATAAAAAGCAAAAAAGGAAGAGGCATTAGCATTACCATAAGGAACGGTGTGTCAGACATGATCGATATGTTCCCGGCATACAACTGTCTGAAAATGGAATTGGACAGTACCCAGCATGCTCCGATTATCACACCTATGGACAGATGCTCCATCTCAAGGTATTTTTTATGAATATGCTTGTACACAACGGATGCGATCAGGCATATCGTCGCCAGCAACAGCAATGCAAGTCCTACGAACAGTTCCAATCCGTATTCCCTGAAAAGATAAATGAGTATCCCTATCCTTGTTCCGATATAGACCTCATATACCATCCCAAAGTTGTACTCATAAGATACGCGAAGGGTTTTTCCCGCATCATCAGGGTATACGGAAGCCATCACATAACACTCTGCCGATCGGTCTCCCAATAAGCGGTAATCCGTTGTGTGATAGCTTTCACGCAATTCATCCCCAATATAAATATCCATATCCATACCGCGGAAGCACAGTATGTTATAGTCTTTATTAAATTGTTCGGGAAGGATTGTCTCAAGAACTATATTTCCATCGGTACGGCCCGGAACCGCAAACGGTATCCGGCTTCCGTCTTCTGTGATCTGTACCCATTTATCTCCCGGAAGTATATCGCAGATATTACCGTTTATCGGAACATTTTTCGGAAATGCAATACTTCCGATTATGATATATCCGAAAACAATGAGCAATATAACAGTAAGTGTAAGTCTTATCTTCTTCATCATATAGTTGTCTTATTCAAGCTCTTTAGTTTTGTGGTCAAACCGTGGTCATGATAATCCCGTTCTATACAATCATTTGAATTATCTCACTAAAGCCGGTTTGATCGAGAATGTCGCGCACAAGATCATTCATGCCCTTGAGACTCACTCCTTCTTTACAGCCCTTCTTCATGATCAGCAGAACCCTAAGTCCGGCAGAGGAAATGTAGTCAAGGGCATGGCAGTCAATCTGCACTTTTCTGATGACGT
>JAEEGL015156857.1_pt1 | contig 12278 bp, 11 predicted proteins | sample 9134231 | NCBI WGS metagenome assembly JAEEGL01 (sample SAMN16246548, study PRJNA631951) | gut metagenome | biome: gut microbiome; feature: rumen; material: fiber-attached | host: Bos | place: Iran: Karaj | collected 2018-10 | reverse complement strand
GAAAGATCAACTCTTTCTTCTTTATCTTTTGGTAAGACAGCTCTAAATAGTTATAATGAGCAACTAAAAGAATATAAGGCAGCAAATTCAATTATAGATGACATTTCAAACAAAACAGGGCTTTCTACTATAATTGTTGTTTTATTAATTATAGCTGGAGCAGCCGTTCTAATTGCTGGAGCAGTAGGTATAACATTTATAATTACAAGACGTAGAATGGAAGTAGCACAAATAAGACAATCAAATGAAGAAGCAAAAGATTTAGAAGATATTTTTGGTAAAAAAGAAAATAAAGATGAAAAAATAGATTTAGATAGCGTATTTGAAGTTACTAAAGTTGAGGAAAATGAAGATGGAAAACAAGATAGTTCAAATAAAGAAGAATAACATCGTCGTATCTGTAAATAGACAGGGCGGATGCTTAGATTCTATTAAAAAAGATGGTTATGAATATCTATGGCAAGGGGCCGAAGAGAGCTGGAAGGGAAAGGATGTAGCAATCTTTCCATTTATAGCAAGATTAAAAGATGGCATCTACAACGTAGATGGTAAAGAATATTCAATGAAAAACCACGGCCTTATAAGATACGCAACACTTGATGTAGAATCCCAAGAAGAAGACGAAGTTACACTTTTATTTAGGGCAAATGAAGAGACACTTTTGCAATATCCTTATAATTTCACATTCAGATCTAATTATAGTCTAAAAGATGGCAATTTAAAGGTCACATATTATGTAGATAATATAGATACAAAGCCTCTATATTTTGGAATAGGCGGTCATCCTGCTTTTCAAATTCCATTTGAAAGAAAAGATGGCGTTGATGTAATCGATGGCAACTATATCGTATTTGAAAACGAACTAAATCCAAACAATTATTATCTAGATGAAAATGGAAGCTTTATTGTGAAAAAAGGACCATTTGAAAAGATTCAAAGAATAGATCTTAAAAAAGAGATTTTCCAAAAATATAAAACATTAATGTTTTGTGATGAAAAATTCGATAAAGTTACCTTGTATAAAAAAGATGGCAAAAACGTTTCAATGAATTTAAATAATCCAAAAACAGTGGCTATCTGGACTAAAGAGTACTTTGGTGGATATATTTGTATTGAGCCTTGGAATGGTATTCCAGATATTTCTAATCCAAAAAGAGAGCTTTCTCAAAAAGATGGCATAAATAAACTAGATCCAGGGAAGCGTTACACATTTAGTTATTCAATAAGTATTTAGACAAAAAGGGTGGTGTACTACTCGTTTTTATAGCAAATAAGCGAAAATTTTAAGTAAAAAGGGTGGTGTACTACCCGTTTTTGTGTTATAATTATCATGGTGATAGAAATGAAATTATATTATGGAGCAAATGATTTAATAATTAAACCGGTGTTTGGGAAAGGTAATCCATCAAACGATTATGGATTAGGATTTTACTTAACGCCAGAATATGATATGGCAGTTTTGTGGGCAAGCAAATTCCGTAAAAATGGATATGCAATTACATATGAAGTTGATTTATCGAGTATGAATGTTTTGTATTTAAATTCAAGTTCTAAAGAAGATGTATTGAAATGGATAACACTTTTAGTTTCTCATAGATTTTCAAGAGATGAATATGAGAAATACAAGACTCAAATAGAATGGTTAAAAAAGACATATTCTATAGCTATAGACAATTACGATATGATTGTGGGTTACAGAGCAGATGATAGTTATTTTAAATATTCAGAAGAATTTGTAAACAATAATTTGTCTTTAGAATTGTTAAAAAGAGCAATGGAAATAGGGAAACTTGGGTTACAATACGTACTTGTCAGCAAGAAGGCTTTTAATTCAATAAAGTATATAAGTCATGCGAAAGTAGACCATACCGAAGAATATGAAAGATTTAGATTAAAGACACTACAAGAATATAACAATTTAAGAGAGCAAGATTCAATTAACAATACATTTATTAGAGATATTATGAGGGAAAATAAATGATAAGCTTTGTGGATGTTTACGAATGTAAAAGAAAATTTGCAACATTGATTTCTAAGTTGTACTACTCGGCAGGGCTTTCGTTGGAAATAATAAACGATAAGTTAATATACGGAAATTTATTACGATTATTTGAAGATAATAAAGTTGAAGAATTATTAGCAAAGCAATATCAAGATCTTTCTTGGGAATATTTTGATGCAGAATTAAAATATGACGCTAATGATGATGGCCCTATATATTGGGCAGCATTACAAAGCGTTAATATTTCGTTAAATTATAGTATTCCATTAAAACAAATATTTTTATTATGCCCATTGTCTGAAATGGTTGCGCATTTCGATATATATCATCAAATGAATAATATAGAAATGAGTAAAGAATTTCTTGAAAATGAATATAAGCGTAGTATATTAAGAGAAATTAGAAAGACCATAGGTATTACAGCTAGCCAATTAGGGAAGATGGCAAAAGTACCTCAAAATACACTCAAATATTTAGAGAAAAGTAATACCAATTTGTTTAATTCATCATACCAAACAATAGCTAGCATTATGAATGCGACTAATCTCAAAGATATTAGTATTTTTACAAAAACCTCAAATTTTGTTCCGTTTTCGAAATATTTAATAAATAATGAAAGTTTTATGTTATGTCTAAAAAAAGAGATATCTTCATATTTTGATTTAAAAATTGTCGACAATCTTAAAATTGGAATTGGCGATAGTAAAGAAATAAACGCGCCATATTTGTCATTTGATGTAATAACAAAACTTTATGTAAACAATCACATTTATGTAATAGAAGATAATATAATGCTATGTATATTAAAAAATGCGATTAAGGATACATTGCATAGTGAAGTTGCAACGGAACTGTTGCTATAAAAATAGTGGCATCGCTGCCACTATTTTATTGTAATAATCTTACTTATTATTTAGTTAATTCATCAACTAAACCATCTAAATAATCTCCTTCAAACCATTCCATATTTCCTTTATCTGAATATTCAGCAAGTTTTTCTGAAATTGGAAGAGAAGCAATATTTTTAATATCATATTGTTTTGCTACTTCTTCAACTTTACCTTTACCAAAGATATAATGCTTTTCGTGGCAATTTGGACATTCAAAATATGACATATTTTGTACGATACCAACAATAGGGATATCCATCATCTTAGCCATCTTAACAGCTTTTTCAACTATCATAGTAACTAAATCTTGAGGAGATGTTACTACAATAATTCCATCAATTGGTAGAGATTGGAATACTGTTAGTGGTACATCACCAGTTCCTGGTGGCATGTCGATGTACATATAGTCTATATCGCCCCAGAAAACATCTGTATAGAATTGCTTTACAGCACCCGCAATAACTGGGCCTCTCCATACAACTGGAGAAGAAGGGTTATCTAAAAGCATATTAATGCTCATAACTTTAATGCCGGTTACAAGTTCCATAGGAAGGATTCCATATTCGCAACCTTGAGCTTGACCAGTAATACCGAATTCTTTTCCCATTGATGGGCCAGTAATATCTGCATCTAAAACGCCTACTTTAAAGCCTTTTCTTTGAGTGGCAACAGAAAGCATAGATGTAACCATACTTTTGCCTACACCACCTTTACCAGAAACTACCGCATAGATTTTGCCTACATGAGAATGTTCGTTTAATTTTTCTTTTTCGATTCTAGATGCGCAATCAGATTTTCCGCAAGTAGAACAATCGTGTGTACAATCACTCATTATGTGCCTCCAATAAACAACAATATCTTAACATAATTATTATTGAATGTCATAGGTTTTATCCCAACTGCCCAACTGATTAATTATATTTAATTAAACTAAATATTATTAAGCTATCTATATGGCAAATTGCTGTATTTGTTTTGCAAATATCGACACATAGCGCGTAAAATACAAGTTTGACTCTTAAAAATTAGGATATTTTATTAAAATCAACTCTTAAAAATTAGGAAATCTAGTAAAAAACACTTTGAATTTTCTAGAAAATGGTATACTATACTAGTAAGAGGTGATAAGAATGTTGTATAGAGAGATAATGGAGCAATTAATAGAGTGGAAGAATAGAAAACACCATCCTTTGATAGTTAGCGGGTTAAGACAGGTTGGAAAAACATATATTATCAAGGAATTTGGGAAGGAACAATATGAAAATGTTGTATACATTGATTTACGAAAAGAAGTTAATTTGCATAGTGCTTTTAGCGGCGATTTTAATATAGATGACATTATTTTTTCTATTACTGCTAAAAGGTTAGATGCAGTTTTTATCCCTAATAAAACATTAATAATATTAGACGAAATACAAGATTGTCCAGATGCGAGGTCGTCTTTGAAATATTGGGACATAGATGGCAGATATGATGTAATAGCATCAGGAAGTTTTTTAGGAGTCAAGGGCTTTAGAACGATATATAAAAGGGGAATACCAGTTGGCTACGAAGAAGAAATACAAATGACGCCTATGTCTTTTAGAGAGTTTTTAATAAATCAATCGATGCCAAAAGATATATACGATAAAGCTGTGGAATATATAAGCGATAAAAAAAGCATTCCGCAAAGTTTAAATGAGACCTTTTTAGACTATTATAAAAAGTATCTAATGATAGGAGGTATGCCAGAAGCTGTAAGTTCGTATATTAGCGATAAAAATATGGGTCGAATTAGACGAATTCAACAAAATATAATTCATTCTATTATGGACGACTTTGGTAGATATAAAGATGCAAAAGGTAATGATAAGATTAATGAAAAGTTAAAATTGAAAGCAACAAAAGCACTACAATCACTACCCGCGCAATTGTCAAAAGAATATAAAAAATTTCAATATTCTTTAATGGATTATAAAGGAAGCTCAGATGAAAAATCTGATGGAATAGAATATTTAATAGATGTAGGATTGGTAATCCCGGCTTATAACTTAAAAGAGATTGCTTTCCCGTTAGAAGGGCTAAAAAAGGACAATGAATTTAAATTGTATTTAGCTGATACCGGGCTATTATGCGCGATGCTAGAAGAAGATATATATGCAGCAGTGTTAGACAACATTTTAGGCGCATATAAAGGGGCCATGGCGGAAAATATGGTTGCCGTAGCGCTTCGCAATAAACATAAATCTTTGTATTATTATAGAGATAAGACTGGATCCCCAGAAATTGATTTTGTTACGGCTATAAATAATAAACTAACCATAATAGAAACAAAAGCATCAAATGGGGCATCAACTAGTTTTAATTTTGTGTTGACTCATCCTAATAGATTTGGGAGACTTGATGGAATTAAGTTAATAAATGGAAACATTGGAGTTACAAATGCATTTGTATCATTTCCACTTTACGCATTGGAGTTAATGAAAGAAAATACAATTGTGAATTTGGAGTAATAACATAATGAACTGCACGATTTGTCCAAGAAAATGCAATATAGATAGAAGTAAAAACGTAGGTTTTTGTGGAGCCCCTAGCGAAATAAAGCTAGCAAGAGCTGCACTTCACGAATGGGAAGAGCCAATAATAAGCGGCAATAAAGGAAGTGGCACAATCTTTTTTAGTGGCTGCAATTTAAAGTGCGTTTTTTGTCAAAATTATAACGTTTCTCGTGGCTTTGGAAAGGAAGTTTCCCTATACAGGTTCATAGAAATCATGAAAGAGCTAGAGGAAAAGGGCGCACATAACATTAATCTTGTAACGCCAACTCATTATGTAGATAAAATCATCGAAGCTTTGGATATCTATAGGCCAAAGGTGCCAATTGTATATAATTCATCAGGATATGAATCGGTAGAGACAATAAAGAAATTGAAAGGATATGTGGATATCTATATTCCAGATTTAAAATATTCAGATAACATTCTTGCAAAGAAATATTCTAAAGCTGACAATTATTTTGAAATAGCAACAGCTGCCATTTTAGAAATGCGTTCTCAAGTAAAAGATGTTATAAAAGATGGGTTAATGAAATCTGGACTTATTGTTAGACACTTAGTTCTTCCAAACGCCATAAATAATACAATGGGAGTTTTAGATTGGATAGTAAAAAACCTAGATAAAGAGACCTACGTGTCTTTAATGGGTCAATTTACCCCATATGGTGAAGCTCAAAATTATCCGGAATTAACAAGGAAGATAAAGCCACTTGAATACAAGATTGCAATAAATAAACTTATTGAAAATGAGTTTAATAATTCATTTGTTCAAGAATTGGATTCTGCATCAGGAGCTTTTATCCCTCCATTTAATTTAGAGGGAATATAGGTCATTTTCCTTGATAAACTTCACGTATTATTATAAAATGTGCGTGTTATATAAATATAAAGGTGAAAAGTGGACGTAAAATATATAGTACTAATCTGTATCGCAGCATATCTTGTAGGATCTATAAATTTCGCAACATTAATTGCTAGATTTAATTCTAAAGATATTCGCAAAATGGGTTCTGGAAATCCAGGAACAATGAACGTTTTAAGAACGATGGGTAAAAAGTGGGGTATTTTAACATTCGCACTTGATTCTCTAAAAGGCGTTGCCTTTGCGTTAATTGGAAGATATCTAATTAATGGCGTAGATAATTACCCAATGGCGATATTACTTGGTGCTTGTGTTATTTTAGGGCATGTCTTCCCAATCTTTGATAAATTCAGAGGCGGAAAAGGCGTAGCAACAACAATTGGTGTATTTGTTTCAATATCTCCAATTGTAGGCTCAATAACTTTAGTTGTTCTAGTTATTATGTTGTTGTTCTTAAAATACGGGTTCATCGGATCTTTAATTACTGTTACTGCTTTTGCTGTAAACGCAATTATCCTTTGTCAAAACAGCGTATGGGCAATAGTAATTATATGTGTATGGTGGGCACTAGTTGCCTGGGCGCATCGTGGAAATATAATAAGACTTATTAAGGGCGAAGAAAACACCCTAAATATATTAAAAAAGAAAGAAGAAGACTCTAAAGAGTCTGAAGATGTAAAAGAGGAAACAAAATGAAATTAGGTGTAGTAGGATTACCAAATGTAGGAAAGAGTACTTTATTTAACGCTATAACTCAAGCTGGGGCAGAATGCGCTAACTATCCATTCTGTACAATTGAGCCAAACGTAGGCGTTGTAGCAGTACCAGATGATAGACTAGAAAAGTTGGCTGCTTTATATGATTGTAAGAAAATCACTCCAACAGTTTTGGAATTCGTAGATATCGCAGGCTTAGTAAAAGGTGCATCTCATGGCGAAGGTTTAGGAAATAAGTTCCTATCTCACATAAGAGAAGTAGATGCTATCGTTCACGTAGTTAGATGCTTTAAAGATGAAAACATTACTCACGTAGATGGATCAATCGACCCATTAAGAGATATTGAAACTATTGAACTTGAACTTATCTTTGCTGACGTTGAACAAATATCTAAAAGAGCTGCTAAAGCTCATCAAATGGCAAAGAGCGGTGAAAAGAAAGCTCAAATCGAGGCAGAAAAGATAGATGCTATTCAAGCAAAGCTTGAACAAGGTATACCTGTTAGATTAATGGATTTGTCTGAAGAAGATCATGATTTAATTAAAGACTTATGTCTTTTAACAGAAAAGCCAGTTATCTATGCTGCAAATATATCTGAAAAAGAAATTGGGCAACCAGATTCTCCAGAAGTTCTTGCTGTTAAAGAATATGCTAAAGCTCATAGAGCTACAACAATTGTTCTTTGTGCAAAGATTGAAGAAGAAATTGCATCACTAGATAAAGAAGAAAAAGCAATGTTCCAAGAAGAAATGGGAATTACAGAATCAGGCTTAGATAAATTAGTTACAGCTTGCTACGATTTATTAGGATTAATAAGTTATCTAACAGCTGGCGAAAAAGAAACAAGAGCTTGGACAATTACAAAGGGCACAAAAGCTCCTCAAGCTGCTGGCAAGATTCATACAGACTTCGAAAAAGGATTTATAAGAGCTGAAGTTGTAGATTGGCAAACTTTACTTGAATGCGGTTCATATAACGCTGCTAAAGAAAAGGGTAAAGTTAGATCTGAAGGAAAAGATTACGTAATAAAAGATGGAGATGTGGTATTATTCCGCTTTAATGTATAATCATGGATTACAAGAAAATTATTAGTGAAACTATAAATATAGAGGGAGTATCTCAAGAAGAAATTATATCTTCTATAACTCTTCCTAAAGATTTATCTTTAGGGGATTTCGCACTTCCTTGTTTTAAATTTGCAAAAGCTCTTCATAAAGCTCCTAATATGATAGCTGAGGATTTAGCAAAGCTAGACTATAAGGGCGCTTTTGAAAAAGTAGAAGCAGTTAATGGATATCTAAATTTCAAAGTAGATAAGAAAGCTCAAGCCAAACAAATATTGGATGAGGTTATAGAAAAGGGAGCAGAATACGGAAAATCTAACATAGGCGCTGGCAAAACTATTTGTATAGATTTTTCATCTGTAAATATTGCAAAGCCTTTCCACATGGGCCATATGTTAAATACATCAATTGGTTCAGCTTTATATAAAATATATAAAGAACTTGGATATAACGCAGTTGGTATTAACCACCTTGGCGATTGGGGAACACAATTTGGAAAACTAATCGTAGCTTACAAGAAGTGGGGCAATAAAGAAGATATTGAAGCAAGAGGCGTTAGAGGCCTTTTAGATATCTATGTTAAATTCCATAAAGAAGCAGAAGTTCACCCAGAACTTGAGGATGAAGCAAGACATTGGTTTAAAAACATCGAAGATGGCAATAAAGAAGCACTTGATTTATTCTACTGGTTCAAAGATATTACTTTAAAGGAAGTAGACAAGATTTATAAAAGACTTGATGTTACTTTTGATAGCTATGCAGGCGAAAGCTTCTATAACGATAAAATGGATGCTGTAGTTGAAGAGCTAGAACAAAAGAAACTTCTAACAGATTCTGAAGGTGCTAAGGTTGTAATGTTTGAAGATGACAAGATGCCACCTTGCATTATTAAGAAATCTGATGGCGCTACTCTATATGCTACTCGTGATTTAGCAGCAGCATTCTATAGAAAAAAGACTTATAACTTTGATAAGTGTCTATATGTTGTAGCATATCAACAAAACCTACATTTCAAGCAATGGTTTAAAGTAGTAGAAATGATGGGATATGACTGGGCAAAGGATCTATATCACGTAGCTCATGGTATGGTATCACTAGAAAACGGAGCCCTATCTACAAGAGGCGGAAATGTAGTATTTTTGGAAGATGTATTGAATACATGTGTAGAAAAAGCCAAAAAAGTTATTGAAGAAAAGAATCCAAACCTTGAAAACAAAGATGAAGTTGCTGAACAAGTTGGTGTTGGCGCAGTTATCTTTGCAATGCTATACAATTCTAGGATTAAGGATATTACATTCTCTGAAGATAAGGTATTAAGTTTCGAAGGTGAAACTGGTCCATATGTTCAATATACTTACGCTAGATGTAACTCACTTCTAGAAAAGTGTGGAGATGTAGAAGGCGATATTGATTTTGAAGGAATTAATAATGATGCAGCAGCTGAAGTTATTAGAACTATTTCAAAATATCAAGATACTTTAATGGAAGCAGCAGAAAGATTTGAGCCATATCTAGTTACAAGATTTGTAGTAGAACTTGCTCAAGGATTCAATAAATTCTATTTTGATTGTAATATTGCAAATGCAGAGCAAGGTATTAAGAATGCAAGATTGCTATTAACAAAAGCAGTTAAGCAAGTGCTACAAAACGCTTTAAAACTCCTTGGTATTCAAACGCCAAAGAAGATGTAATGGATTAAGAATAAAAATGGCAATTACTTGACAAATAGCAAGTTTTATGCTATTTTGTTCTTATGGAAAAGTTTCAAATTAATAAATTTAAAGATTTAACAAAATTATCTTGGACAAAGACAAGAGAGTCTTCTGGTACGGCTGGTTCGTACTTGAAGAGTTTTTCATATCAAAATGGGAAAAAGGTGTATTATAAATTGTCTTATTTTGATCCTCAAAATGAGTTGTTTGGATATGAATCCATAAATGAAATTCTCGCAAATCGTATAATGGAGCAATTAGGATATAATAGTTTGAAATATTATATTGTAAATGCAAAAGTACTGATAAATTCAAAAGAATATATAACATCTCTTGTTTACTCATATGACTTTAAGGGACCAAATGATAGCAAAATTACATTTGAAAATTTCTATGAGTTAAATAAAAAAGATAATGAATCAATTTTAGATTTTGCAAAGCGCTATAATTTTGATGGCGATTTGTATCACATGATTGTTATTGATTATCTTATTGTGAATCGAGATAGACATGGTGCAAATCTAGAAGTTATATATAATTCTAAAACTAAAGAATATAGAGTAGCACCTTTGTTTGATCAAGGATTATCTTTCATTTCTCCATCATATCTTGAATCGGATGTAAAAGCTTTTGATGTTAAATTGGACAGAAAAGTAAATTCGTTTTTGGGGCAAAACGATTTAGATGAATTAATTAAACTTGTTCCAAAGAGTGTTTATAATTCTATAAAAATAAATATTGATGATATTTTTAATGGTTTATCTGAATTTGCTCCAAAATATTATTTAGACAAGTGCAGAGAATTGTTATTTTATAGGATAAATAAAATTGAGAGTATTTAAAATTAAAGAAAAAAGCGTATGTTACGGGTACTTATTCGTAGCTCAAACTATGAATAAAGCTTATATTGAATTAATTAAAGGAGATTTCGATTATCCATTGTTTTTCAATGAGTTCGCAAGAAAAGATATTTATACAATAAATTGTGATCAGACTCGAATGTGGATTTTAGAACGTGTTATTCCATATGAACGTCAAAACATAGCAGCAATCTTAAGAGAGAATAATTTGAAGGCATACAATGAATATGAGATGTTTATTTTAGCTAAAGGAAAATCATCGATGGATGGCACTTCGTTAGAAGAAATATCAATGCAAGATATTAATGATCAAATTAAAGCACGACACCAACTATTAATTCAAGACTTTATTTTAGATAAATCAAGTCTAATTGTTTTCTTTAGAAATGGCGCAACAAAGATGTTTAATTTACCTACTGAAAATTCGGATAATCCATTTTTGAGTGAATTTAGAGATGAAATAATTTTTTCTCAAAAAGAAAGATATTCATATGTTACATTATTCAACAGAGGAAAAGATATTAACTTTAGTTACGATTCGTTAAAGGCATATTTAGCTAACAATCTATTAGACGCAAGTGAGGTTGCCTCTATTAAGGGAGTTACTAGACAAAACATATCTTTACAAAAAAAAGAGGGAAAGATACACCCAATAAAAGATAGGTACTATTTAAAGAATGATGTGCTGTAGATGTTGCATGTTTTAGCTTTACGTCTATTTGGTTGACAAAACTTTAAATATATAAATATAATAAATATACAAAATTTGAAGGCTATAACCTGATAAGAGTAGTTTAAATTTAGTCTTAAAGAGAAAAATGGTCACCGGCTGAGAGCCATTTAGACAAACTTAAATGAAGTGCGATTAGGTTGCTGGTGGAGGAAATGCCACACGTGAATCTGCGAGAAAGATGTAATGAGGGGTAGAAATACCTAAAGCAAAGTGGAACCACGAGATGCTCGTCTTTGACAATAGCATCTCGTTATTTTTTTGAATAAACGGGGAAGGATAAATAATGAACAAAGTAAAAATGGATTTAATCGTCGCAATGGAAAAGGACCCAGCAGCTCGTTCAAAGTCTGAGGTGTTCTTTACGTACGGTGGTTTTAAAGCACTATTTAGATATAGAATTGCTCACTGGTTCTATACTCACCATATGAAAACTATAGCTACTATTATTTCTGCAGGCTCTAGAAGAAAATATGGTATAGATATTCACCCAGCCGCACAAATTGCAGGCGGTGTGTTTATTGACCACGGTGTTGGTGTAGTTATTGGCGAAACAGCAGTTATTGGTACAAATGTATTAATCTATCAAGGCGTAACACTTGGTGGTACTGGTAAAGAGACAGGAAAACGTCACCCAACTATTGAAGATAACGTTATGATTTCATCTGGTGCTAAGGTTTTAGGAAACATTACAGTTGGCCATGATTCAAAGATTGGTGCACAAAGCGTTGTTATTCGTGATGTTCCACCTCATACAACTGTTGTTGGTGTTCCAGGAAGAATAGTTAGATTAAACGACGAAAGAGTAAATGATCTAGATCAACACTTACCAGACCCTATTTTGGAAGAGTTTGCTAGATTAAATAAGAGAATTGAAAAACTAGAGGAAGCTTTGCATATTCAATCT
>JAEEGL014528477.1_pt1 | contig 12278 bp, 4 predicted proteins | sample 9134231 | NCBI WGS metagenome assembly JAEEGL01 (sample SAMN16246548, study PRJNA631951) | gut metagenome | biome: gut microbiome; feature: rumen; material: fiber-attached | host: Bos | place: Iran: Karaj | collected 2018-10 | reverse complement strand
CATGAGTTTGTAGATGCATAAGAGTCGTGTCCACCTTCGCCATAGTTGTCAACATAATGCTTTGGCGTTGCCACGATGCCGTTAGTCTCCAATGCTTTTACATACGTCGAACCCATCTTAGAGTTAAGAAGTACATCCTCTCCGTAGCTCTCCTGACAGCGTCCCCAACGCTGATCGCGGGTAATATTCACCACAGGGGCATATACTTGTCTCACTCCCACAGCACGCAATTCTTTTGCCACCACTTCACCTTCTCTGTAGTAAAGCTCGTCGTCGAAAGAGGCAGCCATCGCAATACTCTGTGGGAAGCATGTAGCATTACCCCACTGGGCACCATGAAGAGCTTCACCATGTTGCAAAACAGGTATTCCCCAGCGACTTGCAGCAATTGAGCGGCGTGTGTCTTCATTGATATACTTCGCCACATTGCTGGGGTTGTTCTTGATGTTTCCCTCCCATAGAAAGTGACCGATATTCCTCACATGCCCTTTCTTGTAGTCTCTCTTCTCGAAGAATTCATCAAAGAAGAGCAGTTGAGCACTTATCTGCTCCACTTTTTCCTCAAGTGTCATGCGGCTAAGCAAGTCGTTAGCTCTTTCTTCGGCACTCAGACTCTTGTCTTGGTATTTGTATTTTACCTTCGCCTTTTCTGCTGCTTGTAAAGCTATAGGCAACAATAAAAGGAGTAAAACAAAAAGCTTCTTCATAGCAGAGATATTATTGTTCAACATTCATCTTCACCTTGTGATTTCCGCCACTCAATACAATTGTTTTCCCGGTGTGCTTCTTGCCGTCAACTTTTAGCGAGGAGAAACTCCAAGGTATTGTTACTTTTGCCTTTGTACCTTTCGGTATTTGCAATTTCCATTGGATAGTGTTTCCACTTCTCTTGTGAGTCATACCGACTGTTCCCGACACAGTAGGGAAGGAGAGCGAGGCATCGTCGAAGATATTGGCATCGGGTGTCATCGCAAATTCTTTCCATCCTGCGGCAGTGGGGTAGATGCCGAACATCTTAGATGGTAACACCGACAATGTGCCACCACTCCAAGCATGGTTCACCGAACCGATATCCCAGTTGTTGTTTATACCTACATCCCATCCCTCAAACAGAGTGTCGAAGTCGGGATGATTCACTATGTAGGTGAAACGTTTGCGGGTGCGTTCAATTGCATAATCACCATGCCCAATCTCAAACAATGCCTCCATGACAAATTTCTCCATATATGGACTGGCGTGTTCTTCAGTCTTAAATACCTGATATAGGGCATCGTACTTGTCAGATTTTGCTAACCCTGCAAGCACGGCAAGAGCCTGAACACGGTCATCAGTCATGCCTTTGTAGTCGGGATGACGATACCCGTTGCCAGTCCAGCAGGTGCGGTTAAGTGCGTTGATAATTGTCTCACGGCGCTGACTATAATATGCGGCATCGTCATTGTGTCCTAACAACTTTGCCATATTCGTTATGCTTTCGAGTGCAAGGCAATACCATGTGTTTTGCAACAGTCGCATATCTCTGTTGTCACCCCAATCGCCCCAATTCCAATCACCATTATGGAAAGCCACGATACCAGAATCGTCGAGGGTATACACATCAAGATATCGCTTCACAGCAGGGTAAACATGCTCTATTGTTGCACGGTCGCCAGTGTTCATGTAGTATGTCCAAATGCCGTATTTACCTACTGCGGCAAGCATCTGCACAGGTAGTTCCACACCATAATTGCCTGGGATGGGTGAGAAGAGAATGCTGTCAGGGCGTTGCCAATCAACAAGCTCATGTATTCCCTTTCTTATTAGTGAATGCAGACTTGTTGAATATGTGTAGAAACACTCGCCGAGGATAACGACAATGTCTCCCCACCATTGTCCACGCTCACGTTCGGGGCAATCGAAGAAATTATCGCGGGCATTGACATATATCGTTCGGAGTCCTTTTTTCCAGAAAAGGTTGAAGAAATCATCATTGCAATTAAATGTTCCTTCAGGGTATGTGTCGAAGCCTGTCTCACGATAGGCAACATTAGTCACTTTCGCCCCATGCTCCACAGTGAGGATTATCTTCATGCCATTGATCCACCCCAACGACTCATGCACCTGCTGTCCTTTGCGGGTGATGTAGTCGGCACGCAGACATTCTTCTCCCACCTTTGCATGATCGGTTTCGATGAGAATACGATGTCCCCCAGTCTCGTCTTCAACACTTAATATCGGAGTCATTTGCATGTTGTGTGGCAGATATGCAATCACGGTGTCGCAATCTGCACCATATCGTGTCTCCATCTTAGCTGTCTTAATGCCATAGTCTTTCCAATATGGTATCGGACGTTTTACCAGATTACCGAGAGTGCTTTCCATCTCCACTGCCTTTGAAAAACCTATTGTAGCTGTTGTTTGCCAATCAGGAATATCTTTAGTCGCATCAAAGCGAATGCTTGATTCCGATAGACGATAGTTTGGTCTTGGGCAGTCGGCAGTACCATAAGCGGGATGGATGCGGCAAAGCCAATTGCTGTCGGTGCTGATGCCGAGAGTGGGGCATTCGAAAAGCATTTGCGCACACTTGCTGTCGTTGTGTGAGAATCCACTCTTGCCGAAATACCACAGCAGCAAGGCAATCTTGTTTTCTCCTTTTCTAAGATACGGAGCCAAGTCAACTTCATCGTAATAGCTGTCCTTGGGGTTAGGGCCACGCTTCAGTTCTCCTTCGAAGACTACCATCTCGCCATTCACCCAAAGCCAATACTTGCTGTCCACGGCAATCTTTGCCAAGGCGTGCTTGGGTAGTTTACCCACGTTAACATCTCTCCTGAATGCTATCCACTGATTCTCCTGAGCTGGCAAGGCGTCTTTGCAAGTGATGGTTTTATCTGCAGCTGTTGCAACGATAGACACAAACAAGAGCGAAATCAATAATGCTGCTTTTCTCATAGTTTTTCTTTTCTAACTACTTCTATTTAATCAAACGTATATCAGCCGACGAAGCACCTACCATTATCTTTGGAACACCTGCGGGATGTATGAATTTAGATTTACTCTCACTCCAATATCTCAAATCTTCGCGCCGTAGACTTACAGATACTCTTTGTTTCTCACCTTTCTTCAGGTGAACACGCTTAAACCCTCTAAGCTCTTTCTCTGGCACGACACCTTCATATTCCGACAATTGGACATATACCTGCGCCACCTCGTCGCCATCATATCTGCCGATGTTCTTCACATCGAACTCAACATCGATAGTGTTTTCTTTTTCGTTAATAATCAGGTTGGAGTATTTGAATTGAGAGTAGCTCAGTCCGTAACCGAATGGATAAAGCACACCGCCTTTGAAATACTTATATGTGCGGTTTGAGAGATCGTAGTCATCGAATGCCGGTAGGTCATCTACACTATTGTAATAAGTCAGCGGCAGTCGCCCGGCAGGATTATATTTACCGAACAACACCTCTGCCACTGCCGTGCCTCCCTCTTGTCCGGGATACCATGCATTCACGATAGCTGGTATGTTTTCGTTCTCCCATCTCAAGTCGAGTGAGCTGCCGGCAACAATAACGAGCACGACATTCTTGTTTATCTTATACATTGCTTTAATGAACTCCTTCTGGTCGGTGGGAAGATTGATGTCGCTGCGGTCTTTTCCTTCACGCTCAATACTTCTGTTTATTCCCATCACGGCAATCACCACATCGCTATTGTGTGCTGCCTCCTTTGCCTCTGCAGTTATGTTACCACCGATGCTGTCGCCAGCCGATTCCCAAGGAGCGTATCTGACATTCACTTTATCCCCTACATAGTCTTTTATGCCTTGCAGTATCGATATCGGCTCTGTCATCGGCTGTCCGCTGTAGTCACCGAACTCACATGTGGCAGCATTAAGTCCTACCACAGCAATAGATTTCAATTTCGATTTATTCAGCGGGAGTGTTCTGTTGGCGTTTTTCAGCAGAACGATAGCCTCTCTTGCCGCTTCAAGTGCCAACTGACGATGCTTTTCTGAACCAATTACGCTTGGCGATATCTTGTCGTATGGGTTATTGCCGCTCGTGTCAAAGAATCCCAGTTTCATGCGGGCCGTAAGTATCCTTCTTGCGGCGCGGTCGATGTCGCTGTCGTCAACCATACCCATCTTATATGCCTCGTGTAGAGGCTCGATGTAGAAGTTGTCGCCACATTCTAGGTCGAGTCCTGCCTTTAGACATAGAGCAGCAGCTGTCTCGGTGCGTTTGGTGAAGTGATGATCTTCCCACACATTGCCCACAGCACCGCAGTCAGACACCACATATCCCTTGAACCCCCATTCGTCGCGGAGCACTTTGTTCAACAGCCACGGATTGGCAGTGCAGGGAATACCGTTTATGGCATTGTATGCTGACATTATTGACTCGGCATGTCCTCGGCGTATACATGCCTCGAAGGCAGGGAGATAATATTCCCTCAGCCATCGCTCCGATATCTTCGCGTCGCACTCAAAGCGGTTGTGCTCCTCGTTGTTGGCGGTGAAGTGCTTGGGAGTTGACACCACCTTCAGGTATCTCGGATGGTCACCCTGTAGTCCTTTCACGAAAGCGGCACCCATCTCACCTGTCAGGAACGGGTCCTCGCCATATGTCTCTGGAGTACGTCCCCATCGTGGGTCTCGGGCCATGTTCACCGTCGGCGACCAGAATGTCAGCAAGTCGCTGAACTGGTTTGTTTGTTTCTTACCACGCTCCAACTCGTTCCAGCGTGCGCGTGCCTCGTCGGATATTGCTGTCGATATTGTGTTCAATAACGTTGGGTTCCATGTCGAAGCAAGACCAATTGCCTGCGGGAAAACGGTAAACTTACCCGGGCGCACCACACCATGCAGCGCCTCGTTGCCGTGATAGTACTTCGGGAATCCCAATCGCTCGTTTGCAGGCGATGTGGCTCGCATCAAGTCGATCTTCTCGTCAACAGTAAGCCGACTGAGCAAGTCTTCTACACGCTCTTCTATCGAACGACTCTCATCAAGGTATGGCAGCGTCTGAGAATTGACCGATAATGCCATTGCAAACGAAATAACTACTAATTGTATTCTTCTCATATTACTTTAAGGATTTTTATTATATTATTGATTGTCAATAGTTTTTATTTGTTAGTTGTGCGGTGCTGACGGTATTGGTATCTCGTCGTTATACACTCCCGTGAGTTTCGAGTCGGTTATCTTCATGTCCCATCCCATCTGCCTCAGGTGAGTATGCACCAGATAGCTGCTGCCAAACTCTTTTATCTTCATCGATGCGTTTGTGTTCCATGAAATGTTCGACAGTGTGAAGAATATCTCGGCCATCGTGTTGCCTGTGAAATGATGCCATAGCGTTCCGAGTATTCCGTACATTCCATGCTTGCTGGCATATCTCCCTTGCGCTTCAATACCACCAATGTTATCCCATGGGCATGCCAGCACATCGAAGCCCTCTTGTTTGAAATAGTCGAGGGTAGGGTAGGCTGTTGTGGGAGCACCGTAATACCAGTCGCACACTACAATGTCGCGTGGTAACTTGCTCACTGCGCTTGCCAGTGCCTTGTCGGCATGGGCATAGAATCCACTCCAACGCTTATCGTCTTTGCCCAACAGCATGTCGTGCCACATCATCGGTCGTGCACCGCGTTTCTTAAGAGTTTTTTCTATCTCACCTATATGATTCAAGAATAGCTCCGAATATGGTTTCTTCGTGCACTCCGGACAACTTGGCGGTGTAGCCTCGTCGCATCCTATGTGGAAATATGGCGGGTTGCCGAACGCCTCGTGCATTTCTGCTATTCCCCCCTTCTGTAGCTTCAATGTCTCGGGGTTCGATAGGCACCAGTTCCATCCTGCGAAGGGTTCGAAGAGTGGTTGGTATTCTGGTCTCATATCCAGCGTGGCATGTTTTCCAGCGCAATGGCGAGCCATGGTTGCATGTCCGAACACATTCATCTGCGGTATGAGTGTTATGCCCAGATCGTCGGCGATTTCCCTAATTCGTCTCATCTCCTGTTTCGTCATCGTACCGTCTTGCCATCCCAGCCATGGAGCAACGTCGCTGCGGAATGTGCCCCACGACTCAATCACTGCGTAGTTGAGCTTGTAGTATGCTGCCAGACGCACAAAGCGCTCTATCTCCTGCGGCTTGCTTTCATGAAACCAGCAGATGTGTATGCCTCGGAATGCCATGCTGGGCTTGTCTGATATCTTCGTCCGCGGCACTATCCATCCCTCTGTCTTCAGCGTTCCGCGCTTCGGTATTGCTATCTGTCGCAGGGAGTAGAGGGCATACCTTACCCCTTGCAGTGTCGATGCTGCCAACTCTACATCCTTCGCGATATTCAGTGTGTACCCCTCTGCTTCGATTGCCGGTTGTTTCCCACGCTTTGTCTCTGCCTTCGGTGCAAATCTCCCATACCATTCGCGCAGATGCCTCTGTGCCCACTCCGTAGCTTTCTTGTCGGGACAAGTTATGACAACTCTTTTCAACGTGTAATACTCATCACCAGAGATGTCGCACTCCGTAGGTTCAGGGCAGATGGTAGGTGGTACTCTGCTGCCGTCAGCCCACGCCGTGGTGACACACATGATGAAAGAAACAATTATCAGCTTTTGTAGTTTCATGAACGATTTTAGGTTTATTCTGCTTTATGATATGCAAAAATAAGAAAAAAATCGAACACGCCAAAGCAAAATAGAGTAATTATACCCTGTTTTTGATGTCCTTATGACCTGGTTCCGTGAAGCCTTTTGCTAACCCGTTGACAATAAAACATTTATAATACTGCATAGTCTGTCATTTAGCTTCGAAGCCTGTCGTTGCCGATGATTTCTTAACCTCCCCCTTGGTTCTCGAAGTCAATCGGTGTATGTTGGTTTACTGCTTCTCAATGCGACACCACGAACATCAAAAATGTCATAGCGCCTTTGCCCTCATGCGACGACCTATACGCTTATGCCTTAGCCTATGATTATGTAAACATGTAAAAGAACTCTTATGCCAAAGATAAAAGCCCCTTTTCTTTAACATAAAAGCCTCTTTTCCCGGACATAAAAGGTTCTTTTAGTTTCGCTGAAATTCTTAATGCCTTCTTTAAAATTCCAGCCTCCCCGCGGGGCAACATCGGCTAGTTTTAATATCGGCATTTGCGAACTTTGGGGCAATCCTTTGTCACTACAAAGATAAGAAATAGGATTGAAATAACCGCGAAAGGTGTAGTTAATAGTTGTTAAATATGATATTAAAAAGATGTTAAAGTTATTCAAGTTAAAAAAATATGCATAGATGCAAAAATATTTAATTGGTTACAACGGTTACAAGGTTACAAGGTTACAATAATAGGGGTGCAAGTGTAATAATAATAATTAATTCTTATATATAATAAGGTACGCGCGATGTACAATTATTTTCATTATTTCTAAATAGGGGTTTTAAATGGGTATTTTTGTAACCTTGTAACCTTGTAACCATTGTAACCCCTATTTTGAAAGGCTAAACAAATGTTAAGAAAATTAATTTGAAAATAATTGTATTTTTTCTTGCATTTTACAACGATTTTTTGTATCTTTGCAAGTAGAATTTGTGTAACCACATGCCCCTCTTCATTCCCCCAAATGAGTGGCGGTGGAAAAACAAAACGAAGACAAAAAACTAGTTTCCATTTTCTTGTTTCCATTGATTTGTCTTATACATAGCGGAAGTTGTAGATCGAATTTCGGGCGTTTCATACATTAGTGGTACTGTCAACCCAATCCCGGGCAGTGGTCGGTAGTTTCCACATGTGTTAGATGAACGCACTTGACTCCAGGTAGATTGGAATAAATGTGACGCGATGTCACGGTATCCCAGTGTCCTGGTGTCCCCAATATGGGTGTAAACGCTCCACTTGCTCAAAAGCAAAAAAAAGCCCTGCACGTTGATGTGCAGAGCCTTGTTGAGTGAGTGGGAGAGTAGGGTTAGAGAGTAACCTTGTGCTTTCCGCTCTCGTATTTCTTCGATTCAGTCTCGCCTGGCAGTGTTACTGTTGCCGTTGCTCCCTCAGGGATGGTGAACTCCCAAGTCCACTTGTCACCCTTGTAGCGCCAAGAGCTCTTTATCTTTCCTGCTGCGGAGTTGTACACTGCATCGAGGTGTCCGAGACGTTTGTCGGGCTGTGGGCGCATGATGATATGCTTGAATCCTGGCTCTGCCGGATCGGCTGCAATACCGGCTGCTGTCTCCCATATCCACTGGCACACACATCCGTAAGCGTAGTGGTTGAACGAGTTCATGCCCTGTGGCCCCATGCCCTTGTCCTTCATGTAACTGTTCCAACGCTCCCAGATGGTGGTGGCACCGTTATCGACAGAGTAGAGCCATGACGGGTTCTCGCGCTGGAAGAGGAGTTCGTAGGCGATGTCGTTCATGCCGTTGTCGGTGAGTGTCTGCATGAGAATCGACGTGCCGAGGAATCCGGTCTGCAGGCAGTTGCCATGGTCTTTGAAGTTCTGTTTTAGACGCTCTATCATGTTCTCCTTTGCCTCGCCTTCAACGAGATTGTTCTTCAGAGCGAAGAGGGCAGGGGTCTGCATGGTGTTGAGTATCTCGGTCTTGAATGTGCCGTCGGGATTAAGGAATGTTTCGCGCAGGTAGTTGCGTGCATCCTCTACCATCTGCTCGTACTTAGCAACGTCTTTTCCTGTTGCTGCTGCCATGTCGCGCATCATGCCGGCATCGATAGCCCAGTAGGAAGCTGAGAGATAGTTCCAATAGACAACCGTCTCAGGACGTTTCTTCCCGTTCTCCCATGCGCGTCCGCTGCAACTCTCCAGAGGTTCGTAGCTAAGCCAGTCGGCCCACTGGTAGTCACCGTTCTCAGCGGCAAGTGCTTCGTGACTGTACTTGGTGTCGTTGATGTGACCGACATACTTCTCCATTGCCTCCCAGTTCTCCTCGACAATGCTGTTGTCGCCGAACTGCTTCCACACGGTCCATGGTACGATGACACCTGCATCGGCCCATCCGAGACGCATCATCTCTTGGTTGCCAGAGCCATACTGTGCCACGGGAGCCACGCCTGGGAATCCTCCCTGCTCGCTTTGTGTGTCGCGCATGTCGCGCATCCATTTATGGAAGAACTTGTCGGTGTTGGCAAAGAATGTTCCTGTCTCGGTGAACACCTGTGTGTCGGCAGTCCATCCGAGTCGCTCGTTGCGCTGTGGGCAGTCGGTAGGCACTGAGAGGTAGTTGGAGCGCTGTCCCCAGATGGTGTTGGAGATGAGTTTGTTGATAGACTCGTCGCCAGTGGTAATGGTACCAATTTCCATCTCCTTGGTAATTGAAGTGACGGGGATTGACTCTATCGACTTGATGACAACCTTGTCTGTAGCTGTAATCGATACGAAGCGATAGCCGAAGAAAGTACAGTGAGGATGATAGTCCACAAAGTCGTCGTTGGCTGCGAAGGTGTAGATGAGACGTATTCCGTCGTCGTCCATGCGGAGATTGTCGCGGTGAACGCTTCCCTCAGGACCGTCCATGCCACGGCTCTCGGCACCATTGCCATCGTTGAGAAGCTCGCCAGGCAGACATGTGAGCACAGTGCCTTCAGCAGCCTTGAACTTGAATGACGGGACGGCAGCGCAGTTCTGACCGAAGTCCACGACGAGAGTCTCCCCTGGATTGATGGTTATTTCTGCACCAGGAGCGTAGTCGTTAACGATAACAACTTTTCCGTGCTCTTTCTGTTCCTTTGTTCCATCTTCCTTCGTTACCTCGTCTTTTGCACCTTCAACATCTTTCCATGTGTATGCCTTCACTGGCTTCAGTGTGAGGTCGGTGCGCAGATAAACCTCTGCACCGTCAGATGGCAGAATCTCGCCAGCGAACTCAGTGTTCTCCTCTGGTGCTGCGAGTTTTTCAGGGGTCTCGAATCCTAACGGCTCACGGGCATCGTATTCCTCACCGTCGAAGATAGCTGCATGCTTCACCGGGCCTGCGATACCAGCCTTCCAGTTCTCAAGATCTGTGCCGTAGAGCTTCTTCGTGCCATCTGCAAAAGTGAGCTCGAGCACACCGCGGAAAGCACATTTCTTACCAATCATGTTGTCTAGTCCTCCGGGAGTGACAATCTTGTCAGCCCACCATCCTGGGGTTACCTGTACGGCAAGCTGATTGTTCTCACCGGCTTTGGCAACGAACAGATCGGTGACATCGTAAGTGAATGAGCGCTTTGTCTTCTCACGATGTGTAAAACCAGGCTTCAGAAACTCATCGCCGACAGGTTTGCCATTGACATAGAGTTCATAGACACCCAGTCCGGCTGTCATCCATACTGCCTGTGTCACTTGCTGCTCGTTATCGACATCAGAGACGAACCAGTTTGCTCCATCAGCGGCACGGTCAGAAGCATTAGGACCTCCTGATACCGGTGCGTCGACAACAGAGATCCATTTAGATACATCCCAAGCTGATGCGTCGAGAGCATCAACTCGCTTTCCATTCTGCGATGTGGCTTTTGTGCTACATCCCATTACAACTGCCATTGCAAAAGCAAGGCATGCGTAGATACTTGTTTTTTTTGTCATATTGTTTGGTTTATAATAAATAATTATGGATTCAGGTATTCCGGTTTAACTCTACACACTCCGGAGTTATGGCTTGAAAACAAACGGCACTCCGCTATGGAAACTCACTTTCTTTTTCTTCGTACCGATTCTCACAGTGTATTTCCCAGTGTGCTCGGGTAGTATTGTTGCCTCTTGCAGTTTGTCGTTTACCCACTTAATATCGACTGTGTATCCACCTCGTGCACGCAGTCCTTTCACCTCACCGTCTTTCCACGAAGAGGGTAGTGCGGGGAGTAGATGAATCTCCCCAGCATGCGACTGCAACAGCATCTCGGCAATGCCCGATGTGCCTCCGAAATTGCCGTCAATCTGGAATGGTGGATGAGTGTCGAACAGATTGTTTTGAGTTGACTTCGACAGCAGTGCGTTGACATTTTCGCCTGCTTCTTCGCCATCCATCAGTCGTGCGTAGAAGTTAATCATCCAGGCACGGCTCCATCCTGTGTAGAAGCCACGACGAGTAGCGGGGTCTTCGTTGTATTTACGGCGTCGCTCGATAGTCTTCCGTGCTGCAGCAAACAGTTCGGGATTCTTGTCGGTGAGTGTTGTTCCAGGGTGGAGTCCAAAGAGATGTGATACATGACGATGGCCAGGTTCCACCTCCTCGTAGTCTTCAATCCACTCTTGTATGGTGCCATAGCGCTTGCTCACCTTTATCGGAGGCAGTTCACCCAAAGCTTTCCTAACCTTTGTCGTGAAATCACTCTTGTCACCGACAATTTTGGCAGCCTGCAGACAAGCATTGAACAGTTCGTTTGTAATCTCTATATCCATTGTGGCACCATACGTCAGTCGGTACACTTTCCCGTTTGGCATCTTATAGGAGTTCTCTGGAGAGTTAGACGGTGCTGTGACTAGATGTCCGTACTTGTCTTTCACCATGAACGTGAGTAGAAACTCTGCAGCCTCTTTCATTGCCGGATAAGCCTCTGTGGCAAGATATTTCTTGTCGCAAGTAAATTGATAATGCTCCCACAAATGCAATGTAAGCCATGGTCCTGCAATGGGGAATGTACCCCAGCTGACACCGTCGCTAATCGAAGTGTGACCGAACAGATCACTTACATGATTCACAGTCCATCCTTCAGCACCGAATGTCTTCCGTGCTGTCACACGACCAGGCTCACGTATAGCGTTTATCCAATTAGAGAAGGGGATTACTGTCTCTGACAGATTGCATACTTCTGCAGGCCAGTAGTTCATCTGAATATTTATGTTTGTATGGTAGTCGGAATTCCATGCCGCAAACATATCCTGGCACCATATTCCCTGTAGGTTAGCTGGTAGTTGTCCCGGAGCACGTGAACATCCGGCAAGCAGATAACGTCCGAACTGGAAATAGAGAGCTGCGAGAGCAGGGTCTTCTTTCCCTTCTTTCATTCTCGCAAGTCGCTCGTCGGTAGGTATGTCGTTCATAGCCTGATCGCCCATCTTCAGCGACACCCTGCCCATTATCTTGCTGTGTTCTTCGACATGTCTGCGCTTTAGTTCGGAATATGACATCTGTTTTGCCGCATTTATCTGATCGTTGCATTTCTTAGCGATGTCGATAGCGTGATTGTAGTTAAGCATTGAGATGTCGTAGTCGGTATTCATTGCCACGAGAACGACAACTTCATTGGCTTTGTTTACAAAGATGTAATTGCCACCAGAGGTGATTTCTCCTCCTTTGTTGATT
>JAEEGL014132860.1_pt1 | contig 12278 bp, 10 predicted proteins | sample 9134231 | NCBI WGS metagenome assembly JAEEGL01 (sample SAMN16246548, study PRJNA631951) | gut metagenome | biome: gut microbiome; feature: rumen; material: fiber-attached | host: Bos | place: Iran: Karaj | collected 2018-10 | reverse complement strand
GTGATCGCGGACAATTGCACGGTGTATGTCGATCATGTCTTCTCGACTTACCAGACGCAGCGTGCCAGTACACTTCTGGTGGCAGCCGTTTTCTTCGCTTTCCAAATCTACTGCGATTTCTCCGGTTATTCGGACATGGCTGTCGGCACGGGGAAGTTGTTCGGTTTTAAAACGATGCGCAACTTCAATGTGCCCTATTTCAGCCGCAATATCGCTGAGTTCTGGAGGCGATGGCATATTTCACTGACGTCCTGGTTTCGGGACTATGTGTATATTCCGTTAGGGGGAAGCCGCTGTTCGAAGGCCAAGATTATCCGGAATACATTCGTGATTTTCCTGTTAAGCGGACTTTGGCATGGCGCAAACTGGACTTACATCGTTTGGGGCGCCTTTCATGCCGTGCTCTTCCTGCCGCTAATTCTGATCGGAAAGAACAGAAAGTATCGGGACACTGTCGCTGAAGGCAGGTTCCTCCCGTCCCTGCGGGAGACAGGACAAATGTTGTTGACGTTTTTCCTGGCTACTGTCGGATGGATTATCTTCAGGGCTGACAGTATCGGGCAGGCGTGGTCATATTGTCGTAGGATGATTGACAAGAGTCTGTTCACGGTCCCATGGATTGACAGTCCGACGTTCATTTTGAAAGTGCTGATTGCCTTGTTGGTTCTGATCGTTCTGGAATGGTTTGGGCGCGGCAAGGAATGCCCCATCATCTTCGATAGTATCTCCAGGTTCTGGCGGTGGACGATGTATGTGTCATTGTCCATATTGATTTTTATTTTCGGGACTTCTTCTGAGAGTTTCATTTATTTCCAGTTCTGATGAAGGATTTCTTGAAAAGAACTTTGGGCTTCGCCCTTTTGATGGTGTTATTGGCCGTTTTGGCCGATTTGGGTGTCAGCCGTGGTTTAAGAAGGACGGAGAGAGGGCATTTTTATACAATGAATGCCCTGATGAACAAGCGGATGGACGCCGACATCGTCATTCTGGGGAACAGCAGGGCGGCAGGTTCCTATCATCCTTTGGTATTGGATACCGTCCTTCATGTCAACTCTCGTAATCTGGGCGTTTCCGGGCAGCCGTTCGGCGTCAGTTTTCTGCGATGGGAATTGTATCGCAGGAATAATGCTTTACCCAAACTGCTCATCATCAATATCGATTATGCCGAATTGAAAATGGTGACGAATGGCTTTGAGAAAGAACAGTACTATCCATACATGTCTGACACATTGGTACAGCCTTACCTCGACCTATATGGCTTCTCATGGGCGGATAAGCATATCCCGATGTACCGGTATCGCGGTGACTATAAACTGATTGGTATCGGGTTGATGGAATTGTTGAGAATCAGGCATGACAAGAAAGGAAACTATTACAAGGGATATTCCAATCCCAACGATAAGTGGAACGGACATAATCTAGACGTCAAACTGAGGAATGGAAATGTGAAAGGAACTTTCGACTCTTGGGCAGTTACCTTGCTGGAAAGATTGCTGGAACAGTCCAAGAAAGACGGTTTTCAAGTTTTATTTGTTTATGCCCCCCTCCATGAACGGCTGAAGAATCATTTGGATGAAGAGGATGTCCTTGGGGTGTATCGGGATCTGGCAGATCGGTATGATGTCCCCATTCTGGATTTTTCCCAAATGGATTTCTGTTCGGATACAGACTATTTCCGGGATGGTAATCATCTGAATGCCGAAGGGGCCCGGTTGTTTTCCATGGGCCTTGCACATGCGATTGACTCTTTGAATATTTTACATTAAGAAACCCATAGCGATGAAGAAGATAATGCTTGTTTTCGGAACCCGCCCCGAGGCCATCAAGATGTGCCCGCTGGTGAAGGAGTTCCAAAAGCATCCGGAATCGTTTGAGACCGTGGTCTGCGTGACGGGACAGCATCGGGAGATGCTGGACCAAGTGTTGCAGATCTTCGATGTGAAGCCGGATTATGACTTGAATATCATGAAGCAGGGCCAGGACCTGTATGACGTGACCGCCCGAGTACTGGTCGGGATGCGGGATATCCTGGATACAGTCAAGCCGGATGTTGTCCTTGTTCACGGTGATACGACCACCTCGATGGCTGCGGCGATGGCTGCGTTCTATCGCCAGATCCCGGTCGGTCATGTGGAGGCCGGACTCCGGACGCACAATCTTTACAGCCCCTGGCCGGAGGAGATGAACCGGCAGGTGACGGGAAGGATTGCGGAGTATGATTTTGCGCCTACGCCTTTGAGCCGGCAGAATCTTTTGGATGAAGGAGTTTCAGAAGAGAAGATTACTGTGACAGGGAATACGGTGATTGATGCGCTTCATTGGGTTGTGGAGAATGTGATGAAGAAAGGATATGCACCGGAAGATCCGTTGGTCGCATCGCTTCCTCAGGATGACAGACGAATGGTATTGATTACCGGGCACCGGAGGGAGAACTTCGGGGAAGGATTCATCAGCATGTGCACGGCGATACGGGATCTGGCGAGGAAGTATCCGGAGGTGGATTTCGTGTATCCGATGCATTTGAATCCGAATGTGAGGAAGCCGATCAGGGAGGTGTTTGGAATGGAGATTTCTCGACAAGCTCGAAATGACAAAGAAAGGAATCTGTTCTTCATCGAGCCGCTGGATTATCTGGATTTTGTGTATTTGATGTCCAGGAGTTACATCGTTCTTACGGATTCCGGTGGCATTCAAGAGGAGGCACCGGGACTTGGAAAGCCAGTGCTGGTAATGCGGGATACGACGGAGCGGCCGGAGGCGCTGGACGCTGGTACGGTGCGTCTGGTGGGCACGGATTATGACAAGATTGTGGCCGAGGTTTCCGCTTTGTTGGATGACCGGAATCACTATGAGGCGATGAGTCATGCCGTTAATCCATACGGAGACGGAAAAGCTTGTCCCCGAATTGTAGAAAAGTTGAAATAATTTATCTATCTTTGCAGATTGAATAATGTTGCCGAATATGAATAGCAAAAGAATAATCCGGACGGGTATCGTCATCGCGCTGGCCGCTATGTCAGCGGTTTCTTGTGTTACCAATAAAAAGGTGGCCTATCTGCAGGATATGAAGCACGAGACTCAGATCGAACTGGAAGACAAGTTTGAAGCAGTCATCGCTCCTTATGATGAACTGGATGTCATCATTACGAGCTTCGACTCGGAGCTGGCGAGGCCGTTTAATCTTCGAAATGCCAACAATGCCAACTACAATACAAACACTGGCATTGCTTATTTGGTAGATGTGTATGGTAACATTGAACTTCCAGTGTTGGGCAAAATCCATGCAGGAGGTCTTACTCGTTTGAAATTGCAGGAGGAAATCAAGAATCTTCTCATTTCAGGCGGATATATCAGTGATCCTTTTGTGCTGGTCCGTTTCCGAAGTTTCAAAATTTTCTTCCTGGGTGCCAATGGCGGGAGATCCATCAATGTCTCCAATGAACGTTGCACTTTCTTGGAAGCGCTTGCCATGTCGGGTGACATGAGCGTCTATACCAACCGCGACAAGATTATGGTCGTGCGCGAAGTTGACGGAAAAATGGTTTCCCGCTATCTGGATCCTCGTTCTTCCAAAGTGTATGACGATCCGTTCTTTATGCTCCAGCAGAATGATTTCATCATTACGCGTAACACCGCTTACCGGACCTTCCAGCAGTCTTACACTCAGTTTGGAACGGTTCTGTCAGTCATCTCCTCGCTCACGAGTCTGGCGTCGACCTATTTTGCCATCAGAACTCTTGTGAATAACAAAAATTAGTATTCGCTATGGCTAACAATACTCAAGATAACGATTTTTCTTTCCTTGAAAAAAAGGATGCCAACACCCTTTCCGGGAAAGATATATTCTTTACTGTCGTTCGCAATCTGCATTGGCTTCTTTTATGTGCCCTGGTATGCGGTGGCTATGCCTTTTTTAGGAGCGACCGGCAGGACCGTATCTATGAGAGCCATGCCAAGGTCCGGTTGACATCCGTCACGAGAAGCCGGTTGGAGAGCGGGATCCAAACGATTGAAAACATAACGAATCGTCGTGTTGCCATCACGATGAATGCGATTAATGATGAAATCATCGTCCTTCGTTCGGAAACACCGATGCTTGAGGTCGCCAAGCGCCTTGATTTAGGAACATCTTATTCATACCATACTAAGTTAGTTAAGCGACAGCGCGACTTGTACGGCGAGTCTCCCATAAATGTCCGTATGCTGGATTTGAATGAGGAAGATAATGCTACGGCAATCATTACCATTGACAAAGATTCAACTTTTGTTCTTCAAATTGAAGAATTCGAGCCTGTAAAGGGCCATTTGGGAGATACGGTCTCAACCAGCTTGGGACGGATTTCCGTGATGCCTACCTGGGCACTTAGGGATTTGTTTTATGGTAATCCCATTACGGTCAGGCATCAAAATATCAGAAGTGTTGCAGAAAAGTATCGTTCAAAGGTTCGCGTCAGTCGCAATAGCACATCCGATGGCATTATTAACTTTTCTCTTCATGACACTTCCCCGAAACGTGCTGCAGATATTCTGAACGAGATGATTGCTGTCTATAACGAGAATACGATTGATGAAAAGAAAGAAATCATCCGTCAAACTTCCGATTTTATCAATGATCGTATTTCCCAGTTAGACAGGGATTTGGGAGCTAAGGAGTCTCAGATTGCAAGTTTCAAGCGTGAAAACCAGATCCTTAACCTGAACGACTACGGGAAGTCCTATCTGAATCAGAGTATTGAGACCCGCGAAGAGATGGAACGGCTCAACGCTCAGATTTCCCATGCCCAATATCTCCTGGACCTGGTTGCATCGAATACCGAGAATAAATTGTTTCCGGTCACTGTGAATATCAACGATGACCATATTAAGAGTACAATTCGTCATTTCAACGAGTTGGTATTGAAATTGGACAAATATAAGGAGTCTGGTACTACCAACAACCCTGTTGTTCAGGATCTGTTACGGGAATTGAGCACCCTTAAGAGTAATTTGAATCAGTTGTTGGTAACATATATCGGTTCTATCCAGCAGCGGATTGGTGGTGTCCAGGCCCTTAGCCAGGTTGCGGCCGACAAAATCCGTGAAGTACCTACGGGCCAGCTCTATATTGATAATATTTCCCGTGTCCAGGGTATTAAAGAACAGTTGTATGTGACCTTATTGAGTCGTCGCGAAGAGATGCTCATCAGCCAGCCTTCGCTGGTCGGAAATGCTAAGGTAATAGACAAGGCTCGCGTCAATGCGTCTCCTATTTCTCCGAATACTAAGAAGAATGTTCTCTTAGGCATTCTAATCGGTCTCCTGATCCCCGTTGCGGTCTTCTTCCTGCGCCGTCTTCTTGACACCAAGGTCCGTTTCCGCAAGGATGTCGAGGCTTACACCGATATCCCTGTGCTGGGTGAGATTCCGGCCAAGGACAAAAAGGATGATCGCAATATCGTCGTGACCGACAAGGGTCGAGATACGCTTACGGAGGCATTCCGTATTCTCCGAAGCAATCTCGATTTCACGCGTGTTCCCAGCCAGAAAGCGACAAGCTACTTGTTCCTGTCCCTGATGGAAGGTTCCGGTAAGACATTCCTCACTACCAACCTGGCGGCCAGCCTTGCCATGGTGGAGAAGAAGGTCATCCTCCTGGACCTTGACCTTCGCAAGGGAACATTGACGCACAATATCGCTTCCAGGCGGCAAATCGGTTTCTCGAACTATCTTTCTGGTAAGACCAACGATATCGAAGAGATTATTTCTCATGATATCGTCGCTCCAGGCGTGGACACCATCCTTTCCGGTAGTCTGCCCCCAAACCCCGCTGAGCTTCTTGCGAGCAAGCGTCTGGACGAGATAATGGATTACCTCAAGGAACGATATGACTTCATCCTTATTGATGCTGTCCCTGCCGGTATTGTAGCGGATGCGACCATTCTCAAACGTTTCGCCGACGTAAGCGTCTTTATCCTCCGCTCCAAGCTTGTTGATAAGCGTATGTTGCCTGACCTTCAGGAACTTAAGAACAATAACCAGTTCCCGAACATGATGATCATCCTGAACGGTATTGAGTTCAAGAACCATAAGGGCTATGGCGGCTATGGCTATGGCTATGGTGCTGGGTATGGCTATGGATATGGTTACGGCTACGGCTATGGATATGGTTACGGTTATGGCTACGGCTATGCCAATGATGACGAGGACGGCAAGAAGAGAAAGCATCACAAGCTTCTCGGAAAGAGCAAAGACAAAAAGGTTGAGTCCCAGTCTGAGGAGAAAGAAGCATAATCTATGGCAAACTTTGCATTGATCGGGGCGGCGGGTTACATCGCCCCCCGTCATTTAAAAGCGATCAAGGATACAGGAAACAACCTGTTGGCGGCCTATGATCGTTTCGATAGTGTGGGGCGTCTGGACAGTTTCTTCCCGGAATGTTCCTTCTTTACGGAGCACGAGCTTTTCGACCGCTTCTGCTCCAAGCAAATGCAGAGCGAGCAGCCACTGGATTGGATGAGCATTTGTACACCTAACTATACGCATGATGCTTTTATACGTTATGGTTTGCGTCTAGGTTGTGATGTTATCTGCGAGAAGCCGGTGGTGCTGAATCCTTACAACATTGACGCACTTCAGAAAGTGGAGGAAGAAACTGGCCATAAGGCATATAATATCCTCCAGCTTCGTCTTCACCAGGCCATAGTTAATCTCAAGAAGAAGGTTGATGAAGGCCCTGCAGACAAAGTGTACGATGTAGACCTGACTTACATCACCTCCCGTGGCAAGTGGTACTATACTTCTTGGAAGGGCGATGTCCACAAGAGTGGTGGTATCGCTACCAATATCGGTGTACATTTCTACGACATGCTTCAGTGGATCTTCGGTCCGGTGCAGGAGAACATTGTCCATGTGATGAGCTTCGACCGGGTGGCGGGTTACCTCGGTCTCAAGAAGGCCCGTGTCCGTTATTTCCTGAGCATCAATGCGGATTGTCTGCCGGAGAATGCCGTGCAGGGAGAAAAACGTACCTATCGGACGCTGTCCATTGATGGTAGCGAGTTCGAATTCTCCCAGGGCTTTACCGAGCTTCATACGGAGAGCTATCGGCATATCCTTGCTGGCAACGGTTTCCGCATCAGCGAAGCCCGTCCTTGCATTGAAATCGTAAGCCAGATTCGTAACGCTACGCCTATCGGTCTGGTCGGCGATTATCATCCGCTTGCCAAATTACCTTTGTCCCACCACCCTTTTGGCTGGGACGACCGCAGATAATTCATGCATCCTTTCCGTAGACTGCTTCTGATCTCGCTGGGGCGGGAGTCATCCTTCGAGAAGAACCCGGCACCGGGAGATTGGAAGCAATTGTATTCTTGGACGGTTCGCCAGGCGTTGGTCGGCTCTTTGAATGAGGGAGTCCATCGGCTTCCGGCGGAGCAGATGCCTCCGGAAGAGATTCTGAAGGAATGGGATGAGAATACGGCGAAAATAGCCCGGATTTACCATACGCACGAGCGGCATGTCACCGAACTCGAAGCGCTGCTGAAGCGTTTGGGCCTTCACGGCTGCATTCTGAAGGGAACGGGCCTGTCGCATTTGCATCCTATTCCGGAGCGGCGGATGTGCGGCGATATCGATCTCTGGGTTGCCGGTGACCGGGATGCCATCATCAAGGCTTTTGAGGATGCGGGCATTCCCATTTACGACGTCATCTATCAGGAATGTAAGGCGGGTGTCTTCCTGGACACGGAAGTGGAAATCCATTTCCATCCCAGCAAGATGTACAATCCTTTCCAGAATGCCCGTCTGCAGCGGTACTTTGAGCGGAATTCTCCTTTCCGTGAGGATACGGTCATCACTTATCCTGATGCCAAGTTCAATGCTGTCTTCTGCATGGCCCATATGTTCCGTCACTATCTGGAAGGCGGAATCGGGATGCGGCAGATGCTGGACTACTATTATGTTCTCCGAGCGTTGGAACCCGCCGATCGGGCGTCGGTGATGAAGACGCTCAAGCGGCTGGGAATGAAACGCTTCACCGCCAGTGTGATGACTTGCGTCCAGTACAACTTTGGATTGGAAGATGAATTCCTTCTTTGCCCTCCGGATAAGAAACACGGAGGCAGACTGGTGAACGACATCTTCAATATGGGGAACTTCGGGATAAGGGACAAGCGAAACTACACCTTTGACGGCGAAACCAAGTGGGCCAAATTCCGTCGCAAGAACCGTCGCGTCCTCTCCAACCTCCGCTACTACCCCCGCGAAGTAATTTGGTCGCCCTTTGCGCGTGTAAGCCAGTTCGTCTGGCGTAAGGTAAAGGGGTATTTATAATAATAGCTTCACGATTCGGTCAACGAAAGCAACGCAGACGTCTCCTTTCCATATAAAAACACTCTCGGGCTCATTTTTGAGCCCGCTTTTTTTGAAATCATAGATCCTTTCCCGCTCCAGTGTCTTAAGATTCAATACGAAGAAGACACTGGCTTCACCTCTTTGGGGAACACCCGAGGCGACAAGGATTCTCCCTTGATGAAAGAGCCGGTCTTGATTCCTGGATGATGCCATCCAATCCGGTTGAGGAGTGAACTGATATGTTTCAATGGCATCCTCCCGACTGATTATGTGGTCCCCATCTTTCAGTTTAGGCATAGGAACCTTGTAGATCACACGTTCCGATGTGTAGCAAAGATAGGCAAATTCATCTCCTATGACGAACTCTGTCCATGACGAATTGTCTTCAGGAAACTTGATGGTTTGGACCAAAGTGATGAAAAACAGACCTTCGTGCTGTGTAATCCGATAGACCAGAACTCCCGTGAAATCGTCGGATGCATAGCCTGTAGAGACATATACGAGTGGGAAGATGTCTTCAGCTTCGTAATATTCGTGTCCAAAACAAACCGTGTTGCTATGACAGTTGGGCACAAAGCCTTTTTGGGAACTTGGAATTCTGAGAGACTGTACCAGTGTTTTCGTGGAGAGGTCATAGATTCTGACCAAAGAATTGTTTGTGACGAATTGAAAGAAATAATCTCCCCAGCAGTCACCTCCTTGTTGATGCGGTGACAGATGACCGGGCATAGGCATGATTTCTTCAAAACGGAGCCGTTCCGGATTCTCTTTCGACGATGATTCATCCCCAACTTCGATATCTATAGTCCACTCTAGTTTTTCCTGGCACGCTCCCAGAATGAGCGGACCTATCAAGGCGACGATAACAAGTGCAAACCGCTTCATATCTTCGGAACATTAGTTTCATTATTCTCCACCGGCACGACATCCCCCCTTGCAATCGTAATCCTCGCGCAGATCACCGACTGGATCCCCACAATCAACTGAACCCCGTTCGGGGTCTCTTCCACTTCTCCTTCAATACCCTTTAATGGCCCCCGCACCACTCTGACGCGGGTTCCTTTTGTAATAGGGAACTCAGAAGTCACGGGCGTATCGGGATACTCCGTCACGACCTTGATGAAGGCGTACATCTGCTTGTCGGGAACTTCAAGGATGGAGCGGGTGCTGTGGTCGACGATGAATCGGCCTTTGATTTCACCGGAATTGACCAGATTTAGGGCGCAGGGTTTCTCCGTCTGGAAGAACACGAGGGTATTGTAGGCCGATGGGATGAAATGCCGGACCCGCAAAGCCGTGAGCCGCTCGGATATCTTTTTCCACTGCCCCCATCGGGTGATGATGACAAACCAAGTGATATGCTGCGGCCTGGAGTCCATGCTTATGCCAATTGTTTAGCAAAAATAATTAAATCTCCATTACCTTGCAAGCATCTTTATTTTGACAGTCTATTGGTATTCGTCGAATCCGGATTTGCGTGCAATCTCTTCTGAAACCTTAGCCAGTTCCGCCGTGACCTTATGGGCGATTAGAGTCATTCCTGCATCATTTGGATGCAAGCCATCGACTGTAAAACTGGATAAATTGTCAAAATCGATTCCACAGTCTTGCAGATCAATAGTATAGCAACCAAGGGATGAGAATAATTCAGTAAGGCTTTTGTTCCAATCGTCAACGGAAACGCCTCTCCTGTTGTCGGAAGGCCATCCTGGGGTATAATCTCTCTTGGTGTCGTCAAGGTTTGTAAGGCAGAAGATCAGACAGGAAGGATAAAACTTTCTGATTTTGGATATCATCAAGGCATATGCTTCCCTTGATGTAGAGATGATACCGTCTGTCGGTAAGTCGTCGGAGAGTGTCCAAAATCCCAGGGGAATACTGTTCGCCCAATCGTTGCATGAAATGAAACAGAAAACGATATCCGGAACAAAACCTTTGGAGGAAAGGTCCTTGATTCTTTTGGTTGAACATCCGACTGAAGCACTTGTCGTTGATGACGAATTGCCAGTAACGCGGGATCCACTCCAGGAACAATTGCAGACATTGTCGATAGAAACACTCAATGCGCGGGCGACTTTATACCACCACATACTCTCAATGCTGGTCACATCACCTTGAGGGTAGAAGTATTTGTAACGAACGCCATCATATCCCTTTAAATCGGAAGGTGAACTCCCCTTGAATGATGAGATACTATCGCCGATGATAGCGATCTTTAATGTTCTCGAGATGGAATCCGGCAGGACAATCTCTTCTGAGGGTGATTCAGACTCCCAGCCAAAAGCCTCAGCCTTGGTGCAAGACATAAGCAGTATCGGGCAAATGAGCGAGAGAAATAGTGACCGGCTTAATTTCATAAAGCGGAAAAATGAAATAAACACAGGATTACAAAAATAAGAAACAATTAATAAGAATCCAAATAGGAGAGTTTACCGAAAAAGCATTATCTTTACCTTAACCTTTATTACTGACATTACCTACTGTTATTCATGGGCAAAACAAGAGATTTGCGGTTTGATGGATTGAAGATCCTTCTGATTTTCTTGGTCGTTTTGGGGCATTTAACTTTCAAAGATTACGGCATAGGGGTCAAAAGGATGATTTACTCATTTCATATGCCTGTATTCGTTTTCCTATCCGGTTTTTTCTGCCATTGTCTTCAAGTAGAGAAGAGTTGGGAAAATGGCTGAAGAGGACATTTTCCATTTTTCTTTTTGCTCATGTTTCGCAACATGTTCTGAAAGTATTAATAGGATATGTGTCGTGTGTAATGAATGGTAATGCTTTTGATTTCTCTTCTTACCTGAGTTGGAATCTATTGATTTCCCCGGGGTTCGCTCTTTGGTATCTAGTCTGTTTGATGTACTGGAGAATAGTGGTCTGGATGATGGGAGACAATCTGAAAGACACTGTTTTATTAGTGGCCTCCTTGTTTTTTGCCATTTTGGCGGGTTTTGTTCCACTGGATTATGCTTTCTCGTTCCAGAGAGCATTTGCCTTTTTCCCATTCTTTGTGCTGGGAATAGTTTTCCAAAAAAGACAACTGATATCCAAGTTAGAGAAAATCCCTGTCTTGTATGCTTTCATCGGTGTAATAATAGGCCTTGTTTTTGCTCGGACAATGACTCCATATTTACCCGTCCATCACTATATGAACCGTCAGGACATTTTTCTCAGAATCACACAGACACTTCTCGGTATGTTTTTGTGCCCGTTGGTCATTAGAATCTCACGCTGTAGGTTTACGGAGGTTTTTGGCAAGTGTGGATCCAAAACGCTATGGGTTTATATCGGACACACATATCTAATTATTCTGGGGAATCGTTTTTATCATTATTTTGGTGTGTCATTCAACTTGTTTTCCGCAGTTGTAGTTGCTGTCATTTACTGCGTATTCTTGATCTTCATTGCAAACAAGTATCAAGAAATCAAAGAAAAAAGAATGATTGTTGCAGATTCCCCCAACGATACCCATACACAGAGAGAACCATGAGCGACGTATTGAAAGAGATTACCCCGCTGTCGGAGAAGGACTTCTTCTACATTGTGGAGCGGCACAAGTCCGAGTTTACCTACCCGGTGCATCAGCACAAGGAGTTCGAGTTGAACTTCATTGAAGGCGGGGCCGGGGTGCGGCGGATTGTGGGCGATAGTGTGGAGACGATAGGGGATTATGAACTGGTCCTGATCGGCGGTCAGGATCTTGAGCATGTCTGGGAGCAGGGGGACTGCGAGTCCAAGGACATCCGGGAGATCACGATCCAGTTCTCCCGGGACATGTTTTCTCCGGAGCAGTTGGCCAAGAACCAGTTTACCGGCATCCGCCGGATGCTGCAGCAGGCGGAGCACGGCCTAGCGTTCCCGGTGTCGGCCCTCATGAAGGTGTCCCGCATCATCGAAACGCTTCCATCCCAGCAGGCCCGTTTCCGACCGTTCCTGCAGTTCTT
>JAEEGL011650818.1_pt1 | contig 12278 bp, 3 predicted proteins | sample 9134231 | NCBI WGS metagenome assembly JAEEGL01 (sample SAMN16246548, study PRJNA631951) | gut metagenome | biome: gut microbiome; feature: rumen; material: fiber-attached | host: Bos | place: Iran: Karaj | collected 2018-10 | reverse complement strand
GGTTGTTTTTCTGGTCCAGGAAAAATCCTGTCTTCTGTCCGTCTTCAACATCCACGATGTAGCGCACACCGTTCTCAACTATCTCCACCTTAGTGTCAAAGGCATCTCCTATAAAGCCCTTGCTGCGCTCCATCCCTTCCTGCAGACGCACCTTGGCATCACTGCGCTCATACACCCCACGGATGTTTATACCGTCCTCTGCCAGTACTTTCTTAAGCTCATCGATAATCACGCCCTTCCACCTGTCGATACCCAGCGCCAGCGATTCCACCACCAGTACATCCGAGAACTTGTCTATAACTATTCCCGGCAGGAAATCCGCTTCGCCGAATATTATACGGCAGCTTGATGTATCGATCACCTCTTTACGGTAATTCCATGCGTCTCTCACCCTCTGTCCGATAAACTTATCATCTATCGTAACATCCTTTTTACGGCACAGCATACGTACCGTGATCTTCGAATTGGTATTTACAAAACCCTGTCCCATAAAATACCCATCAAAATCCAGTACATCTGCCACATCACCGTTTGTGAACTCTCCTTCAAAACGGTCTATCTCGTTATCATATATCCAGGCTCCGCCGGACTTGATCGTACGGCCCTCACCTTTTTTTAATACAACTTTGCATGCGTTCATTGTTTTTCTCCAAATCCGGTTTTAATTAAGATCCTTCGCTTCGCTCAGGATGACAGGAGCGGCTCAGCTTACGAAGGCATCTTAAAGCTCTTAAAGAGCTTCTCTACCGCATCAGGCGTGGTGTTGCCCACTTCACTTCCCAGTCCCATTACTACCATTACTGATGTAGCCATGATCTTTGTCTCCATCAGCGGGTTATAATTACTTGCCGAAAATACTATGGACTGCGCCATCTGCATTGCGGTATCTTCCATCAGCTCACTTGTGTGTTCATAACCGTTCGCATCGGCTATTATATCTACAAGTCCCATGGCATTCTTATCCGTTATGTTCATCTTGTAGCTTTCCATGGCTTTATCTATCTTGTCTACCTTATCATACTGCATGGCCTTTGCAAAGCCGTTCCTTATCTTTTTAAGCTCTTCTTTTCCGGCATCCGTTTTAAGGAAATAATCTGTGAGCGTATCCCTGTCTTTTACCACACGTATTGCATACATCGCAAACTCAATACCATCTTTGACGGCCTTCTGGATCGCATCCTGGGTTACATTCAGCTTAAGCCCCGCATAATTTGTAGTCTCAAATACCAGGTTCATAACATCTTCCGCAATATTCAGATTCTGGATCGTATTGCTTACCTCTTTTCCAAGACCAACCTCGGCTATATTTGCCTTATGCTGTTTTTCCATAAGCTCTGCGCCGTGCGCATCCAGTCTGTTCTGTTTTGCGTTTTCTATCTTCTTACGGTCCTGTGCCTTTTTCTCCCCGGCCTCTGCCTCACTCCTGCTTAATATTGTCTTATTCTCCAGGCAGGCTGCAATATTGCGCACATGCGATACACATTTCTTTGCATACTTGATACCACCCATTATCGATTTGGCGGTCTTTGCCATAGTATCCTTTATATTATAGACAGAATTCTTCGCATTGATCAGCTTCCCGGCGTTTTCCTTCCCGACCACTGATATCACAATGTCATCAAATGTTTTCTTAAAATACTTATCTGCAGCCGACTGCAATTGTTTCAGTTCATCACCATCTTCTTTTATCTCAGCTCCCACCAGCCTGTTATTTATAAAGCGGTATACCAGAAGATTTGCACCATATTGCGCAAGCTCTGTAAGCTGTGCCATTCCCGGCACAGACGTCGCTATATTATAATACCCCTTTACTTTCTTCTGATAACTCTCTACCTTTGCCTTATAATCCCTTACATCGCCGTATGTGGAATCTTTTGTCACGCCCTGTGTCATTTTCTCCACAATATTATTTTTATCGGCCACGGCTTCCTTCTTACCGGCAGACGACAGCTTCTTTTCGTTAACAAACTTAGCGACAAGGTTTTTCTTTAAGAAATCAGCCATCTCTGTTGCCGCTTCCTGAGCGCTGTTCTTCATGGAGATTATATTATCGATCCCCTCTTTCATGTGCTGATAGAACAAAAGATCCTCTCTGCGCTTTGCTTCTTTTTCCTTATCCTTTGCCTTCTCTTCCGCAGTTTTTTCCTTTTCCTTTAACTCTATAGCGCTTATCTCCATCTGCGCAGGGTTTTTATCTATAGCTTTTGAGATCTTTTTCGCCTCAGCGGTCAAATTTTTTATCTTGGCCCCCGCTTTCCTTAAGAGCCCGTCTTTCTTTAATCCCAGGTTACCTGTAACATTGTCTGTTGTACCCACGTTACTGTCTATCATATCAAGGTACTTATCAACACCCAGCTCATTTTTAATATCTTTAGCCAGTTTTCGGCCTATATAGCGTGTCCAGCGGTTTCCTGTACGGTGGAAATTCTTGCGCAGGAAACTGTAATCCATCTTCATTGGTCCACTCGCTTCCAGATCACCCGCACCACGGTATATCATTGCATTTCCTTCGGTCTTCTCAAGTTCCTTGGTTGCCCTGGTAACGAAATTCAGCGCGCGCTTAAACAGCTTCCAGTCTATAGCCGTGTTTCTTGAGAATAAAAGTCCTCTTTCATAAGAAAATATGGATTCCAGATCCTTTTCCTTCCTGAAATCTACCCTGTCACTGAGCTGCGTGCTCAACAGATTCTCCATAGCTTCATAGACGGAAGTCTCATCGATCTGAACTCCTATATTATCATTAAGATTAGCCAGTATATATTGATCGATGAGCTTGTTACGGTCTGCTTCATTAAGATATCCGCGTTCATCCAGGCCAAAGAAATTCGATACATAATTTTTCTTTGAAATATCCAGAAGATCACGCCTGCCCAGCACTTTATAGAAAAGCTTCTTCTCGTTTTCGCTCAGCTTCTTAAACCCTGCATAGGCATTCTTTACGGATTCATCACCTTCCGAATCCACCCTGGAGCTGATCATCATGTCAAAGCGGTTTTCACTAAACTGCTCCTTTTTATTCTTATAATCCTTCTCCAGCTGCTTATGGGCCTCTATCGCTTTTTTGTTGCCGCTCGATCTGATGAATTTCTTTGCATTGCGCATAGCGTAGATCTCGTTACGCTTAGCTTCTATCTCATCCAGCATATCCAGCGCATTCCTTATAAGCTTCCAGTCTACCAGCGTGGTTCTCTCAAACGATTCCTTTTCAAAGTATTCTTTGGTAAGCGGCTTATCCTTAAAGTTTATATGATCCTTTAACTGGAAACTCAAAGCCGTTGCCATTGCCTGATGGCAGCTCTCGTCACTGTCAAAACCGTCCAGTACTTCCGAGCGCACTTCCTGTCCGCCGCTCAGTGCATCCGTTAATGCATCTCTTTTATCCTGATCGGCATGTTTGTTTTTATCCTTGCCTTCTCCGGTGGTAACATCTATAACAGACCTCTCCTGGAGGATACGCAAAAACATCTTAAGCTGTGTATCATCCAAAGCTTTCAATCGTTTCTGAATACCTGCAAGGTCTATATTAAGCGACAGGTCTTTTTCAAAACTCACCAAAGAAAGACCGGGTAATGCACCTCCAACGGTCACTGCCGCGTCCTTTCCCTTCCTCTGACTTGACACTTTTACAGTCTTACCTGTTTCCTCGCTCTGTTTTGCAGCCTGTGCATCTGCCTGGGCATTCTGTATCATACCCGCCGCTGCGACAGCCACCCCCACAGCACCAATGGTCCCTTCAACTGCCATAGTCTGTATCGACACTTTATCATTCTCGGCGTACTGCAGAAGTCTGTCTCTTACATCCTGCACGGTAAGGCTTACTCCCTGCAGTTTATCAACTTCATTCTGCTGTTTTTTATCATGGTTCGCATAGGCCGCATATATTGAGGAATAACCGTCACTTATACGCTTCACATCCTTTTCGCCATATGCCTGTCTTTTTTCGGTAATTCCCTTTACAAAAAGCATAGCTTTTTCATAAGCCGTATCCGACATGACATAACTGTCCGACAGTCCCAGGACCCCGGCATCTCCGAAGTTGACCAGTTTAAAGAATGCTTCCTTGTAATCGATCTTTACATCGATCGTCCCGCCCTTCACATATGCGTCGATCTTACGGGCCATTTCTTCGGCCTGTTCTTTCTTTACTTTCTGCGGAGCCAGAAGCGCGGATGTACCGGCTGTCCCCATACCGATGGCGCCTTTATCCATCATCATCAGTGCTATGGCAAAAAGCTTCCTCTGTTCAATGTCCAGTTTTTCATATTTGTTTTCTTTACCTTTAAAGAAAATGGTCGAAGACCTGATAACATCCTCTATATCCTTTTCACCAAGCCGCGTATCAGAGCGCTCCTGCGCCAGCTTTTCATATTCCTTATTTGAATTACCTGCTCCTTCCAGATTGTCCCTGTTCTTTTTGTCTTTGATGAATTCAAATATCCTGTTGTTCCAGGTTTCCTCGCTTATTTCCTTTCCTTCTTTAAGTTCCCTGACAAGGTCGCTCATAAAGTATTCCTTGAGCGCGTTGACCTGTCTGTCAAGAAATTCAACAGGCATCCTGTCGTTTTCATATATCACCGTCACATGCGCCCTTATCAGTTCCGAAAGCCTCTGCGAAGCATCCATGAACGCAGTATTTCTCGTTATCATTTCTCCCAGTTTTTTCTGATACTCAAGTTTTTTATCAGCCTTAAGCCGGTTGAACTGTACGGATTTACCGTTTTCATCGATAAAACCTACACCCGTTATCAGCATGGTCCTCAGATTCCGCGCCAGTTCTGTCTGCTCATTCTTTATATAAAGCTCATCATAATCCTTCTGCTCCAGAGCTTTGAGCTTTGCATAATTGTCCCTGAATACCCTGTAGCTTTCTCCTTTCCGCAGCGCTGCCACATCCAGCGCTCCCTGTTCGTTAAAAAGCTTTCTGGAGGATATATCACCATACAGGCTTACTATATACATCTGGGCTTCTTCATCCGACATGGCTGCATCATCCGGCCCTTCGCTGCGCAGCATCGAATACAGTTTTTCCATAGCTGCCGCATGGCGATACAGGAGTTCGCTGTTCTTATATATACCCCTGCGTCTTTCAATAAAACGTGATGATGCACCTTCCTCTATCAGCGCATCCTTAAGCACCTGCGGAATACGGATACTACCGATATACTTATCCAGCTCGGCTCTCATGGTATTTACCGTACCATGCGTCAGTGTAACGGTTTCCCTTCCGTTTTCCGCCACACGTACCAGCGAACCCGCCAGACGTGTTTTATCCAGCCTGACGTTGTCAATGCCTAAATATTTCTGTCTGCTTTTCCTTCCTTTTTCTCTTACCTTCTGGATGGTCTCCCACAGCTCCTTATCCGGATCGGAAGAAGCACTTTCAAGGTCTGCCTTACGCTTCATATTTCCTATCAGCTCATTGCGCTTTACTGCCGCATCCTTCCGGATCTCTTCATTTTCTTTTTTAAGCTTCTCAAACAGATCATTCGCCAATATCTTAAGCTTTTTCTTATCCATAAATACAGCAAACTCATCCATGCTGTTTACGGAATATTTAAGGCTGTACTCAAATGAAGCCGTGGCGGTTTCGACATCAAACTTACTCAACCCCCAACCCTGATACTTCTTTCTCGCTTCGTTTACCGCTGCTCTGATATTCCCGGCTACACTGTCACCGTCGCCCAATCTGGCCGCAAAAACTTTTTTGGTATAGTCTTCCAGTCTCCCCTGATAGAATTTAGCATCGCCTTTTATTACGCCGGTATATATATCTTTAAGATAGGAATATGCATACTGTTGCACTACAGCACCTATAACCTGCTGTTTTCTTCCCTTTTGTGCCTCTGCTGCCCCATCCATAAAATCCTTAAGTTTAGGTGCCATAACATTTTTAAGATAATCCTTAAAAACCTTCTCATCTTTATCCATCATGGCCTGATAAAACTCAGGGATACCGGCAAGCCTCTCCGCTAAAAGAGCATACTTACCTTCTTCAAATTCCTTTAACAGATCTTTCCTCTTTTCATACAGCTCTTTCGTTGCGGATATGTCTTTATGCGATAGAGTTTTGGTCAGATCGCCCCCATAACTTTCAAGCCGTACAAGAGCTTCTTCCCAGCTCTTTACACCAAAGGTTTCCAGATTGATACGCATATTCTCGGCACGCTTGTCGCTGCTGAGCTCATCACCCACTTCACGCATCCCACTGATCATCCACCGGAATTTATCAACATATCCTCCCCATTCCTTCCGGGGGACGCCCGCCTTCTGAAGCATACGCTTGATATGCGCGGTACGCTGAACCACCATATCCTCATCAGCCTTTTGCGCGAGTTTTCTTTTCGTCCTGTTGCCTCTTAACATATCATCGATTTTTATATAAAGCTCATCCGGATCGCTTCCGTCACCGGAAAGCGCCAGAAGGAATTTCGAATCCATCGTATTTCCGAGCTTTTTAACAGCTGCTTCTTCTTTCTTTCTCCGCTGTATCAATGCGGGCATTTTCTCCGCATCGTCAAAGTCTCTTTTCGAGATATACTCTCTGCGTGAATAGGATTTTTCGCCCTGAACATTTTTTTCTTTTATGATGTTTTCCACCGCACTTATAAAGTCCGCATTTTCCCATTCACCGCTTGAGCGATTCATCTGCTCAAGCAGATCCCAGCGCTCTTTGGAAAGCATCACGCCTTCCTTTTCGATCCTCTTTAAATAGGATTTTGTGTTTTTCTTTACGCGCTTTGCATACTCCTCACCCTGTTTCTTCCACCAGGCCGTATCACGCAGGACATCTTTTTCTGTTTGCTGTTTCAGTACAAATTTAACAAAGCCGTCCTTACGCACGCCTTCAAGCTTCATGGACTTCATAGCCTTATCAAGCATACGTTCCTGTTCGTATTCCTCAGGTGCTATGTATCGGAGCATATCGCAGAATATATTAGCCTGATCTATTATCTGCTCGCTTGTTCCGAAAAGGCGCAACGCCCCCATATTGCCATGCAGCTTCGTCTTTATAGCATCAAATGCGATCTCTGAATATCCTTTTGCTTTAAGGATCTCATCAACGGCCGCATCACATTCCTCAACCTTAGTTTTTATCGCTTCGACCTTTTCTGTAAACTGTTCATCACTGTCTGTCATGATCAGTTCCTGTATCTTCGGATTTTCAAACAATGCATCACCGGTCATTGAGCTGCCCAGTACCAGGTGCTTCTTAAGCGCCGTTTTACGTTTCTTATATTTATCCAGGTCTTTCTTGTTTTCCTTAAGATACTGCTTTATCGTATCTTTGACCTTAAGCGCAAATTCCCGTGGCTGCAGAGTTTTAAACTCTTCCTTAAGATTCTCATATATATATCCTGTCAGCTTATTTTTTAATACAGGCATATCGAGCAGTTCTTTCCTGCCGGCGTCCACCAGCAGCCCCACTGCCATCTTGTTAGCCATCTTTCTGTTATTATCGTTCTGAAGATATGCTATAAAGCTGTTTTTCTCTTCTTTTGAAGCCTTCTTTCCGGCAAGCAGTTTCTTAAGATCCTCCGTATAGCCGCCCTCAAGCCACTCTTTTTTTGCTTTTTGAGCAGACTTTTCATCCATCACAGGCCCCTGATCCATATTCTCCAGCACAGCTTTCATTTCGCCTGCCAGGGAATCGATCTTTTTTGCATCCTTAGCGACCCTGATCTCTTCACTGTCAAGGCCCATCTGCGCGCCTTCTATCTCCTGCTGCTTTTCCGCAGGAAGCTGCATCTTTGCTTCAATGATACGCTCTCCCATTGCATTTAAGAGCGTCCGGACCCTGGATGCTATCTGGAACCTGCGCTTGGAATTCCCCATGAACTTAAAGCCGTCATGGGTATCCATATAGTGCGATACAGCCTGTTTTGCACTAAAGTATGTCTCAAAGAAATCGGCGGTCATATCGGTAACCTGCCCGTTCTCATCCACGATCTTTCCCTTTGTTACCGAAAGATTGATAAGCTTATTGAGCGAATCAAACATCTCATTGAAAGTCTCCGATTTTGAATAGGTATCAAAATAGAGTTCATCACGCAGTGATGAAAGAGTCATATCCCCCAGATCGCTGTATTTTAAACCCTCTTTAGTGGCAACTATACCTGTAGTCATATCAAATTGCTCTACAGTATCCCACCCCAGCATCTGTCTTTGTTCGTACTTACTCTGTTCGGTCTTAATTACCTGTTCGGATTTCTTTTTTTGCAGTTCCTTGTTTTCATCGCCCATTTTTAATCCTCCTCTGCCAAGTATCAAAAAAGATCAAAGATCATATTCATGATCCGATATTTCCGCACTAAAACTCTGCTCCCCCAGACATTCTTCCATAAACTTAAAATATTCTTTCACGCTAAATCTTGCAAAAATACAGCTCTGCATCCCCATACCGCTCAAAGCTCCCGAAAATGCCCCCGCCAAAAGGGCGCGGAAAGCTTTTCCGGCAGCTGCCGTATCTTTTATATATACACCGTCCACGATACATCCGCTGCGTCCGTAGTATTCCATTGTCATGACACCCACCGGTGTGTTTTTTTCCATGTAAAAGAAACTGAAGGGTGAATACGGGATCAGAGACATATCCTTCTGAGACACTTCCTTAAAAAGTTTATCAAGATATTTCCTGCATTCTTCTTTTGAGCACGCTCCGAAACTTAAAAGATGCCTATTCTGCGATGCCTTTATAGCGTCACTGCGCATAAACAGGGTATCATAGAAATCCGAAAGTATATATCCCGCCGCTTCCTCCGGTCTGTCTGTTTTTACAGCCCCTGCTTCCTCAAGCATGCTTTTTGTCAGGTAGCCATATGTATTATTGTTAAGCTCAGCTACCCTGAAGCATATCTTTATATATCCACGCACTTTTAACTCCCTTATATATGCAGGCAGTAACTCACTTAAGATCTCTTTGGCTCCGCTGCGGCTTTTGCACCATACATAGGGAATATGAGCTATCTTATCATCTGCTGCCGATACTGTGCCTATCATAAGAGCGGCCGTCCGTGAGTCTTTCTCATCGGCAGCCCCCATTATCAGGGGCACTTCGTCAAAACGCCTGGTATAATACTCCGGTATCTCCGGATAATAAGCATAATCCTGTGGTTCAATTATAAAACATTGATAACTCATGATATGATGATAAGCTCCCATCTTTACAGCTGAATGCTGAGTATTATAATCCTCCGGCTTTCGTCGGGATATAACCATTATATTTTATAATAAAATAGACCATATATCAATATTTTGTGTATGTTATCAGGCTTTGGGAGCCAAAATGTATACATATATTATAAATTGACGCTTTTATATAGAGGGTGTATGATTAATAGTGGATATTTATATATATGAGAGGTGATAAAATGTCTGATTGGATCGTGGTAGTGGATGATGATAAAACCAATCTGAAAACAGCCGGTATGATGCTGAGTCAGAATAATATGCGTGTTTCGGCCTTTAAATCGGCCTTTACCCTTTTTGATTTCCTGCATCAGGGTAATATCCCCGATCTGATACTGCTGGATATCCTTATGCCGGAGTGCGACGGTTTTGAAGCCCTGACAAAGATAAGAAGTATCGAAAAAGAGCTTAATATAAAGCAGATCCCGATCATTTTCCTTACCGCAAACGAGGATCTGGATGCTGAAACAAAAGGTCTGTCCATGGGCGCCATGGATTTCATAAAAAAACCCTTTGTTCCCGATGTACTGGTCATGCGTGTAAAGCACATCATCGAGCTTGTAAGGCTGCAACGCGACCTTGCCACACAGGTTGAGGCCAAGACAAAGGAGATAGCCGATCTGTCACTGCAGGTTGTGCAGGCCATGGCCGATGCCATAGACGCAAAGGACACCTATACGAACGGTCATGCCAGACGGGTTGCCAAATATTCGACCATGATCGCCGAAAGATACGGCTATTCCGAAAAACAGCAGGCTGATATACATATGATGGGGCTTTTGCATGATGTAGGTAAGATAGGTGTTCCCGACGAAGTCATAAACAAATCCGGAAAGCTCACTCCCGATGAGTATGAACTGATAAAGCAGCATCCTTCCGTGGGAAGCAAGATACTTGAAAATATAAAAGCAATGCCGCGTCTTGCCGTGGGTGCACGTTCCCATCATGAGCGTTATGACGGCAGCGGATATCCGGATGGATTAGCCGGAAAGGATATCCCCGAAGAGGCACGTATAATCGCTATAGCCGACGCATATGACGCCATGTCCAGCTATAGAAGCTACCGTGACAAGCTGCCCCAGGACAGGATACGTGCCGAGATAGTAGCCGGTAAAGGCACACAGTTCGATCCCGATCTTGCCGATATTATGATCGCTATGATAGATCAGGACACTGATTACACTATGTGCGAAAGAAAGGATATATCTTAATGGATATCGAAACTTTCATCAATATATTCACATTGGTCGTTACGCTTGCCGGTCTTCTGATCAGTCTGTTTAAGTATATTGACAGCCCCAAACGTGGCTGGCTGTATATTACTTTTTTCTTTCTGGCTGATATTCTGAGTGAATATTATTGGACAGCTTATACTCTGATAATAAAAGAAGATCCCGATGTCTCTGCTCTGCTGGCATATTTCGGATGGAACATAGCCTATCTGATACTTGCTTATGCCTCTGTTAAACTCAAACCCGCGGATTGCAAGCGTTTCTTCCACCCGCTTATACTGCTGCCCATACCTGTCAATGCGATACAGTTCTTTATTTATATCCGTTACGGGGGACTCTTCAATAACCTGTGGCAATGCACCTTATCCACGGTTATAGCCTGTGTCTGCATGCAGGTCATCCTTCACTATATCAAAGAAAAAAAGAACGGAGCGCATTTTCCTTATTTTCACACAGCCGCACTCTTTTATATTTTTACCCAGTACGGTTCCTGGACATCAAGCTGTTTTGACTTTGAATCTCCTGCAACCGATCCGTATTACTATTTCTCGTTCGCTACATATGTAATAACGCTGTTTTTCTGCAGTGCGATAAATAAAGATTACATTGCTGAAGGACACACATCTCCCGGCAAAGATCCTTCCTCCAAAAAAAGCAACTTTTCTCTCAAACTGATAGTATCCCTTCTGATAATAGGCTGTTGCACGGCCGGCTTCTATCTGGCCGGATGGATGAAAAACACCGTGCCCGAAGGCGGTGCTACCGTTGATACCTACTTATTTATCGCTTCCGTACTGTTCATGATATCCGTATTTCTTGCCATTATCATTCTGGCTATCACATACGTTATAGCATCAAGGAACAAAAACATAAACGATATCTCCAATGATCAGGGAAAACGCAGCAGGTTCAATCTGATGTTTACCATACTCATCACACTGGTACTTATGGTCATTTCAGTACTTTATAATACTATAATATATTACCGCGCTTCTGTTTCTGCGATATACGACAGCTTTGAGGAGAAATCATCCATAGCAGCTACAGATCTGGAGAATTACCTGACCAAAGCCATATCAACCCAGAAGGTAACCGCAGACACAATAGAACTCATGCTGCATAAGGGCAGTTCCCAGGAAGATATCCTGCAATATATACTCGATCAGACCGAGATGCAGGCCAAGCATCTGGACGAAAACTTTACAGGTCTGTACGGATATATCCGTGGCGAATACATGGACGGCCTGGGCTGGGTCCCCCCCGATGATTATGTTGCAACGGAGCGTGGATGGTATAAGGCCGCAGTGGAAGGTAACGGCAATACCGTAATCGTATCTCCTTATGTAGATGCACAGACACAGTCCGTAGTCATCACGATCGCCAAGATGCTCCCCGATATGGAAAATGACGTCAGCTACGACAGTCACAATGTAGCAGCGCTTGACGTTATCGTAAATCATATCCAGAATACCACCGAAAATATATCCATAGGCGGTAAAGGCAATGCAATGATCGTTAATTACGACGGTTTTATAGTCGCGCACAAAGACCATGAAAAACTCGGTGTAAACGTCAGGGATATCTATGGCAGTGAACTCATGGACCACATAATAGAAACGCAATACGGAAATATTAAAACCGATGTTTCCGGTGAACCTTCATCACTGTTCATAAACAAAGTCATGGACCAGTGGTATATAGTGGTCATGGTAGGTAATGACGAGCTGTTTAAGGATGTATACTCACAGCTGGGCTTTAATATAATCGTATCACTGGTAATATTCTCACTGATCACTTTCTTCTATTACATCAGTTATATAAATGAACAGGCATCAAGTAAAAAAATAGAGGAGATGAGTG
>JAEEGL011462570.1_pt1 | contig 12278 bp, 9 predicted proteins | sample 9134231 | NCBI WGS metagenome assembly JAEEGL01 (sample SAMN16246548, study PRJNA631951) | gut metagenome | biome: gut microbiome; feature: rumen; material: fiber-attached | host: Bos | place: Iran: Karaj | collected 2018-10 | reverse complement strand
TTTCGCGATCATGTCAGTTTGCGGGAAGAATTGTCGGTTTCACGCTGACACTTTTTTTGGCGCAGTCAGCGCCATCCGCTCAAAAAGGCTTCCACGCTGACACTTTTTTTGGCGTGGTCAGCGCCATTCGGTCAAAAGGGCATTCTGCGCTGACGTATTTTTTGGCGCGGTCAGCGCGATCTGCCCAAGAGCACCTTTCGCGCTGACATATTTTTCGGCGCGGTCAGCGCCATCCGTCCTAAAATGGCTTACGCGCTGACAGGTCTCTTGGCGCAGTCAGCGTCATCCGCTCAAAAATGGCTTACACGCTGACAGGTCTCTTGGCGCAGTCAGCGTCATCCGCGCAAAAAGGGCATCCGCGCTGACTTCCCCCGGCTCGGCCTCCCTTTACTTCTTCTTTCTGAAAAATACAGCGGGCTTGGCGGCAGGGATGAGCTGCTGTCCGGTGTAGGCTTCGAGCTTCTTGCGGTTCGAAGGCGTCGCTTCGACGCGGATGAGCTTTTTGGCGAGTTCTTTCTGGCTCAGGCCGCTGTAGCTCGCGGTATTGTCGCGCATGCGGTACACGGATTCGCGGAAGCGGGGATCGTAAAAGGGCTCCACGAAGAGATTTTCCTTTTTGACGAACAGTTTGCCCTTGCGGACGCCTTCTTCGGTGAGTGTGGGCGCTTTGATGACAAAATAAAAGACCAGGAAGCCTGCGCCGATGAGGATGAGGGCGGAGATAATGATCGCGGCGATGCCACCTTTGAGGGCGTAGTAACCGAAGATATACAGAAGAAGCGCCACTGCAGCCAGCGCGACGATTGCCATTCCTGCGGAAAAATCATAGAGTTTCGTCTTCAATGCGGCCTCCTTTGTCCCCTGTAAGGCACTGAAGTGCTTTGGGCTAATTTACCATCCGGCGCGGAAAGATGTCAACCTGGCGCCGCGCCGGAGCCCTTCCCGGACTTCTATTTCCATATATATAAAAAAACGCAATTGACAAATCTGTTTTTAACGAGTATTATGGGAAAACTTCTTACTTTTTTGGAAGATGTCAGAAGTTTTCTGTACAGCAGCATATCCCGTGAGTTCCTCGTTTTCCTATTAAATGTTGACAAAGGTTGACATTGGTCGGGGACGTGTTTATAATTACTCCAACTGTAATCTTGGGAGCATATCTTCCAAAATGCAGAGAAGGCAGAAACGGCGGAGGGTACAACAGCGATGACCAAAACAGGTAAAGCGATGAAGATCCTGGTCTCTTCCTTGCTTCTATGTTTTATTTGCATAATCCTTACTTCCTGCGGCAAGACGACGGATATCGATACATCCGGAATGCTGCTGGTCGTTTATGACGGGAACGGCGGCTATCTTGGCAACAAGACTGCGACGACCCGTAAGCTGTATGCAACGTCGGGCTCGAAGATCCCGGATTATCCGGTCGACTATACGACCAACCAGTATACGGTCCCCTCGCTGGGCCTGGCTATGCGTGAAGGCTATCAGCTGCTTGGCTGGTACGCGACTGCGGATTACAAGAAAGATCCCGAAGGTGAGTATCTGAAGCTCACACAGGCCGAGGGGAACGGCATCTACGAACTGTCCTCCGAAGGCACCTATGTCCGCAAATACATCCCCCAGGAAGACGGCATCTACGTTTACATTTCCATGGAAGAGGCTCCCGAAGCTGAAGAAGGCGAAGAGAAGAAGCCTGTCACTTATATTTTCCTGAAAAATGATCCGGAAGCCCCGGCGGAAGAGCAGATCGCCCTTTCGAACGGCGCGGGCTATTATATCTGCCTTGGCCAGGAAACCTTCACAGAGATCGATGACGACGTGCTGCGCGCGGCCTATGAGAAAGCCTACGCCGAGAAGACCTATTCCGAGGCTGAAGCAAAGGCGAATTCGGGCTACCTGATCTATGACGACCTGAACGATACGCTGAAGAAGCTGTACGAAGGCCTTGAGCATTATGAGTATGCTTTCGGCGAGGCGACGGAAGCGGACGTCGGACTGGACCGTTACAGGATCGCGGACGGCTACATTTCCATGTACACGCTGTTCCTGGAAGACGCAAAGGGCGACTTCATTGAGAAGGAAGGCCAGTTTGTCCGGGCAGAAGAAGGCGAAGAAGGCCAGCGCTATGCGGTAAATGATACTTGTATCTTTACGCTGGATACCACGGAAGGCATGGATCGCTACCTTGGCGAAATGGACTACTGGGATTTCACGGAAGACCGCGTCACGGAAGACGTCTGCGTGAAGGAAGGCGAAGGAGAGGATGCGCATTATGTGCTGACGCTTCATGCGCACTGGGAGAAGAAAGCAGCCGTCAATTTCCATTATAACAACGGCACCGGCCAGGTGGACGTCATGACACGCTACCTGCTGTCCGACAACATCACCTACACGCCCATCGCGCCCGGCAAGATCATCGGCAAGAAGGAGATCGTCCCGACCTATATGGGACACACTTTCGTGGGCTGGTCCCGGAGCGAGACGGAATATGAGCCGTGGCATTTCGAAACGGATCTGTATCCGGAAGGCACCACGGAACTGAACCTCTATGCCTACTATGCGGAAGGCACTTACGAGCGCATCAACAACATCAGCAACCTTGCGAAGATCGGAGCCAATCCGGAAGGCAAGTACCTGATCGCCGGCGACTTCGACTTCGGCGGGAAGGAGATCACTTCTTCCATCTTCGGCCTGAAGGAAAACACGCCGTTCGTCGGCGAGATCCTGGGCTTCGGCTCCAGCATCACGAACTTTGTCTATGCCGTCAAGGGTCAGAACTCCCAGATTGGCACGGGCCATAAGATCGGCGCGGCGCTTGTGCCTTACGCGGGCGACGGTGCGGTGATCAGCGGCTTCAAGGTGGAAGGCAAGGTCACGATGACCGGTATCGCGAAGGCCATCATGGACGACGTGACGCATGTGCCGCTCTACGCTTCCGGCATCGTCGGCACGGCTGAAGGCAATGTCACGATCGAGGACTGCGACGTGACGCTGACGGTCGAGAGCAAGAACGACAAGGCCCTGAAGAGCGATGCGTACATTTACGACATCACGCTCGGCGACGTGGTCGCATACGGTACGGCCAAGATCTCCGGCTGCACCGCGAAGATCGACCAGAGCGGCCTCAAGGGCGATATCAGGGTGACCGAGAACAAGCTGAAGTGATCCCAAGTGATCCCGGTCCCACAGACATGATTTATTGGCGCTCTGCGCCTTTAAATAAGAAATGCACTAAGTGCAAATATTTAATTAGGAGGAATGTGAAATGAAGTCAAGAAAGCTTTATTCTGCGCTTCTTGCTCTGCTTCTGAGCGTTGCCATGATTTTCTCGTTGGCAGCGTGCCAGGGCGGCGAGACCACCAAAGCGCCGAGTGAAACGACGACGCTTGCTCCGAGCTCGGAAGACGCTACGACTCCGGGCCCGACCGAACCCACCCCGCCCGAGAAGGAATATCCTTCCACCGGTGAGCCGGATCCGGCTGAGAGCGACGACACCCTGAAGAACAACACTCAGACGCTGCTTCTTCAGGAAAGCACCTTCGACGGCAAGTTCAACCCGTTCTTCTATACCAGCGCGTATGACGGAGACGTCTGCGGCCTGGTGAACGTTGGCCTGCTTACCGTTGACGCGACGGGTGCTGTTGTGGCTGGTTATGATCATGATACCGTGGCTCAGAGCTACGAGATCTACTACACCAACGATCTGACCAACTACACCCGCAAGGACACCTACGAAGAAGGCGACTACGTCGTTTATGACATCACGCTGAAGCATGGCATGAAGTTCAGCGATGGCACCGACATTACTGCTGAAGACGTCCTCTTCAACTACTATGTCCTGCTTGACCCGGCTTATGTCGGCTCCTCTACTCTGTACACCCTGCCGATCCTCGGCCTTGCCGCTTACAGAACGCAGATCGCGGACGATGCAACCCGTGCTGCGCTGTATGAAAAGGCTGCGAAGATCTTCGAGGCGGGCCGTGTCGAGTATGCTGCGAACGATGACTACACCGAGGAAGACTACAACCTGTACTGGGAGAGCCTGGACAAGGCCGGTATCGCATTTGCGCAGGATATCATTGACTACGTGTATGCGAACTACGGCGGACAGTCCTACTCTCAGGGCGGCAACAAGTACTCCGGTGAGACCGCTCTGGATCTGTCTGTCGAAGGCAACCGCGTTGCGTTCGGTATGACGATGTGGGGCTTCGGTGCGTTCGACAGCGAGACCGAGTATGTCGCCAATGAATTCGGTGCGAAGGGCTTCGATCCTGAGACCGAGAAGTACAAGACTCTGTACACCAAGAGCGAAGAAGCGACCCAGTTCTTTGATGCTGATGGCAACTTCTACGCGCAGGTCAAGGAGTCCATGGAAGCCACTGAAGTCTTCACGCTTGGCGAGTACGAACAGACCGATGACGGCTACAAGTGCGTGTTTGAAGCATTCTCTGGCGAGCGCTTCCAGCAGAACACCCTTTACAAGGATACCTTCACCGCCGGCAACGGCGAGCAGTTCGACATGGTCAACAGCTTCCCGACGGTCGAGACCTACTGGGCTTCCCTGCAGGACGGCTACACGAATGAGGAAGGCTTCATCGACTATGCGGACCTTGAAGGCACCGAGTCTGCCAACGTTGAACTGATCTCTGTTGCTGACGAAGCTTTCGTCATGGGCAACGCTGAAGTCGGTTCCGTGAAGAGCATTGCCGGTCTTGTCGCCGGTACCACCACTGTTGACGATCTCGAGTATGAGAACGTCAAGATCATCCTGACCGAGCAGAACCCCAAGGCCATCCTTTCCCTTGGTGTCACGGTCACCCCGAAGGCCTACTACAGCGCCGGTTACGAGTACAAGGCTGATGCCATTGTCAACGCCGGTGTCCCGCTTGGCCTGAACGACACTTCCTTCATGGATCACCTGAACAGCCTGAACTCCGCTCCGATGGGCGGCGGCGTTTACAAGTTCGTCGAGTTCACCGATGGTAACGTTACCCTTGTCCGTAACGATTATCACTACACCATGGGCGACGAGACTGTTACCAACGCGAAGATCAAGAACGTTGTTCTTGTTGCTATCGAGTCCGGTAAGGAATTTGACGCGCTGAAGGCTGGCGACGTCCACTATGCGAACCCGTCCGCCACCGCTGACGTTGTTGCTGAGATTGCGACGATCGACGACCTGACCTCCATCCTTGTCGACAACCTGGGCTATGGCTACATCTGCATCAACCCGGCTGCCGCGCAGGTCGAAGAGTTCAAGTTCAACAACATCCATGCCCGTATCGCTCTGAACGCTGCTCTGGATATCTCGAAGTGCCTTGACTACTATCCGAACGGCCTTGCCGATGTCATCTGCCGTTCTCAGTCTCAGGTCAGCTGGGCATATCCGGAAGGCGCAGAACCGATCTATCCGTTCGACGAGAGCCTGAAGACCACCATCGATGAGCTGCAGCTTGCGGGCTACACCTTCGACGAAGCGTCCGGCAAGTTCACGGATGTTCCGGAAATCGACTTCTACATCCCCGGTGCAACTGATGACCATCCGGCCGGCGGCATCTATCTGCGTGCGCAGGAACTGCTTGCCACGATCGGCGTCACCATCAACATCAAGAACGACAGCAACCTTCTTGCCAACGTTAAGGATGGTAAGCATCCGGTCTACACCATGGCATGGCAGTCCTCTCAGGATCCTGATATGTATCAGGTCTACCACTACAAGAGCGCTGCAGAATCCGTTGTTTCCAACGGTATTGCCTGGCTGTATCAGAACGGCGGTTCTGACGATCTCGGCACCATCGAAGTCACCAAGCTTGATGGCTCCAAGGAGACCATGAACCAGAAGCAGGCGCTTGAGTACCTTGCCGAGCTCATCGAAATGGGCACGAAGTACATGAGCGTTGAAGAGCGTAAGCCGATCTATGAAAAGGCTCTGGAAGTCCTTGCGCAGCTCTCGATCGAAATCCCGACCTATCAGCGCAAGAACATGTTCGCATATAACAACAAGGTCATCGATGCGACGACTCTTTCTGACGTTGTCACTCCTTACTGGGGACCGACTGCTCAGATCTGGAAGCTGTCCTTTGCTGACTGATCCTGACACACATTTGCCCTTTGGGCAGCCAGTTTACTGACTTTGACCTAAGGAGGTAAGGCCTGTGCGGTCGGGTTTAAAACCCCGGCCGCACAGGAGTCTGGAAGCGATATGTTAAAATACATCATTAAAAGAATTTTACTTTCGGTCATCATTCTGCTTGGTGTATCGCTGATCATCTACATTCTGGTCCGCATTAAACCGGGCGAGAACTTCGTGCGCACGAAATACAACATGGCGCTTGCGCAGGACTCGACCGGCCAGGTCCGCGAGATGGTGGAACGCATGGAGGCCAACTACGGCCTTGACGTTTCTCCGATCGAGGGCTATGTGAAGTGGCTCGGCAATGTGGTAAGAGGCGAATGGGGCGATTCCTTCATCTTCTCCGTGGACAGCGGCAGGGTGGAGCGTTTCTGGATCGACACTTCGGACGGGACAACAAAGTACATCCCCTTCGAGAATGATTCAGAAGTGCCTGAAGGCGCGAAAATCATGGAGCGCCCGATCGCCACATCAAGCGTTTTCTATATCATCTACAGCAAGGCCGGAATCTCGTTCATCATTTCTCTGATCGCGACGATCTTTGAATTCCTGATCGCTATTCCGCTGGGCATCCTTTCGGCCCGGAAGCAGTACGGCGCACTCGACTACACCGTTACTGTCCTGGCCATGATGGGTATTTCCCTGCCCACCTTCTTCCTGGGCGCCCTGATGCTGAAGATCTTCTCCATTGACCTTGGATTATTCCCGTATGCGGGCCTTACGAACCCGAACAGCGGCCTGCCGCGTATCATCGACATTGCCCACCATCTTGTTCTGCCGCTGACTACGCTGATCATCCTTTCGATCGGCGGTCTGATGCGTTACACCAGAACGAACATGCTGGAAGTCATGAACGCGGACTACATCAGGACCGCCCGCGCGAAAGGCCTTTCCGAGCACACGGTCATTTACAAGCACGCTTTCCGCAACTCCCTGATCCCGATCGTCACCATGCTGGCCGGCATCCTGCCTGGTCTCTTCGGCGGCGCCATGATCACGGAGACGGTGTTCTCCATCGACGGTATCGGTAAAGCGGCTTATAAAGCTGTTACACAGGGAGACATTCCCTTCATCATGGCGTACAACATGTTCCTGAGCTTACTGACCGTTATCGGTACGTTCTTCTCGGACATCATGTATGCCGTTGTTGACCCGCGCGTCAAGATTACTGAGTGACGAAAGGAGGATCTTCAATGGAAACGATGAAAGATAACAACATCGAAAATCGCGAAGCCGAAGAACTCCTTGAGGAACAGGTGAGCCCCATGGATGAGGAAAAGGAAGTCTTCGAAGAGCAGATCGCTTCTGAGGCGGCAGCGAAAGAAGAAGAGGAAAGCCTTGCGGACCGCGTCAAAGTGCTGACGCCCGGACAGCTGGTCGCAAAGCGCTTCTTCCGGAGCAGCCTGTCCATCACCGGCCTGATCATGATCATCGCGCTCTTCATTTTCTCCTTCCTGGGTCCGGTCCTTTCGCCCTACGGGGAGACGGAAAATGTTCACGCGACAAAGTGGATGACTTCCAAGATCGCCCATGACATGGTCACGACGGACAAGGACGAGAACGGCAACAACATTACCTATCACTTTATCGAGGTCTCCGACCCCTATATCGTACACACCAAGACGGCCCCGGACGCCAAGAACCTTCTTGGAACCGACCAGTACGGATATGACGTTCTGACACGCCTTATGTACGGCGGCCGCGTCTCTCTGTCGCTGGGCTTCGTGGTTATCTTCCTTGAGACCTTCCTCGGCACGGTCATCGGCGCCATTTCCGGCTACTTCGGCAAATGGGTCGACATGATCATCATGCGTATCGTGGATATCTTCAACTGTCTGCCCGGCCTGCCGATCCTTCTTCTGGCGGCGTCGCTTCTGGATGGCTGGGGAGTACCTCCGAACCAGAAGATCTACTGGCTGATGATCATCATGACGGTCTTCGGCTGGTCCGGCATCGCACGTGTCGTCCGTGGTCAGATCCTCTCGCTCCGCGAGCAGGAGTTCATGATCGCGGCGGAAGCCACCGGCCTCTCTGTCAGACACAAACTCTTCAAGCACCTGATCCCGAACGTCATGCCTCAGCTGATCGTTCAGGCGACGCTGGGCCTCGGCGGAATCATTCTGTACGAAGCCACGCTTTCCTACCTGGGACTGGGTATTCCGTTCCCGTATGCGGCATGGGGCACGATGATCAACTCGACCTCCGGTGCTGGCGGACGTGAGATCCTGACGTACTTCCCGAACCTCTGGGTGCCGGCCGGTGTCCTGATCGTTATGGCCGTTCTTGGCTTTAACTTCATCGGCGACGGCCTGCGTGATGCCTTCGACCCGAAGGGCAGAAGATAAGGAGGCGTCAGATGGCATTACTGAAGAAGAAAGAAAAAGATAAACACTACATTTCCCGCGCGGACGCCCGCAAGATCGCAAGATCCAACCGGAAGGTCACGAAGGCATTTGAAGAGCGTAAAGCCCGGAAGAACGTTCCCGAGTCTGAATATCTCACCGAGATGAAGGACAACGGCAATATCGTGGAGTTCGATGATCTTCACACCTATTTCTTCACGGACGTAGGAACGGTCAAGGCTGTTGACGGCGTCAGCTTCAACATCCCCGAGCAGTCCATCGTCGGCGTCGTCGGCGAGTCCGGCTGCGGCAAATCCGTTACCTCGCTTTCTTTGATGCAGCTGGTGCAGGGCCCCTCGGGCCAGATCGTCAGCGGCAGCATCCGCTTCAAGAACACGGAAGGCAAAGTCTATGACATTGCCAAGATGCCGACTGAGGCGATGAACCGTATCCGCGGCAAGGAGATCGCGATGATCTTCCAGGAGCCGATGACTTCTCTGAACCCGGTCTTCAAGATCGGCCAGCAGTTGGATGAAGTCATGGAGCTTCACGGCGGCGAAGGCACCACGAAGGAAGATGCAAAGAAGCGTTCGATCGAAATGCTGAAACTGGTCGGCATTTCCGACGGCGAGCGTATCTACAACCAGTATCCGCACGAACTGTCCGGCGGCATGCGTCAGCGTGTCATGATCGCCATGGCTCTGGAGTGCAACCCGCGTCTGATCATCGCCGATGAACCGACGACGGCTCTGGACGTGACGATCCAGGCCCAGATCCTGGACCTCCTCCGCGAGATCAAGTCCAAGATCAACGGCTCCATCATGCTGATCACACATGACCTGGGCGTTATCGCGGAAATGGCGGATTACGTGGTCGTCATGTACGCAGGCCGCATCATTGAGCAGGGTACCGCACGCGAGATCTTCAAGCAGCCGATGCATCCTTACACGATCGGCCTGCAGAAGAGCAAGCCCGTCGTCAACCAGAACGTCGACCGTCTGTACTCCATCCCCGGCGCCGTCCCGAACCCCGTGGACATGCCGAACTACTGCTATTTCCGCGACCGCTGCAACATGCGCTGCGACAAATGCGACGGTGAGTATCCGGAGATCCGCACGATCAACGGTACGCACATGGTCGCCTGCCACCTGTACGCAGATCAGACGAAAGGAGAGTAAAGAGAATGTCAAAGTTTGATTACGATCTTCCTTTTGTCGAAGAAGAAGACGATATCGTCGTACTGAAGCACCTGACAAAGCATTTCCCGGTCAAGACTTCTCTGACAGGCAAAGTGCTCGTAAGCGTCAAGGCCGTCAATGACGTCAGCCTGCGCATCAAGAAGGGCACCACGCTTGGCGTCGTCGGCGAGTCCGGCTGCGGCAAGACCACGATGGGCCGTACGATGCTTAGGCTGTATCCCATCACCTCCGGCGAGGTGATCTACCGCGGACTGGCGCTGGAGCGCCTCTCCACCGGACAGTTGAAAGCGCTGCTTTCCGATGACGATGCGGCTTACAAAGAGAAATCGCGGGAAGAAGTGCTGGACAGACTGAACCACACCGGTTTTGACATCAGCAAGGCGACCCCGAAGATCCTTCAGAAGATCCGTCCGGATATCCAGATCATTTTCCAGGATCCGTACTCCTCGCTTTCACCGCGTATGACGGTCGGTGAGATCATCGGCGAAGCGGTTCGTGAACACAACATCGTTCCGAAGGCGGAATACAAGGAATACATCCTGAAGATCATGAAGGAATGCGGTCTGCAGACCCATTACTTCGAGCGTTATCCGCACGAATTCTCCGGCGGACAGAGACAGCGTATCTGCATCGCGCGTGCGCTGGCGCTGAATCCGAAGGTCATCATCTGCGACGAGCCGGTCTCCGCTCTGGACGTTTCCATCCAGGCGCAGATCATCAACCTCCTGAAGGACCTGCAGGAACAGCACGGACTGACCTACGTCTTCATTTCCCATGACCTTTCCGTCGTGGAACACATCTCTGACGAAGTCGCCGTTATGTACCTCGGCCATCTGATGGAGAAGTGCCCGAAGAAGGAAATGTTCCAGAACCCGATGCATCCTTACACGAAGGCGCTTCTGTCGGCCGCGCCTGTGCCGGATCCCGACGTGAAGATGAACCGCATCATTCTGGAAGGCGACATTCCTTCGCCGGCCAACCCGCCGAAGGGCTGCAAGTTCCATACACGCTGCAGGGAGTGCATGGAGATCTGCAAGGTCGAAGAGCCGAAACTTGTAGAGTACAAGCCGGATCACTTTGTGGCCTGCCACCTGTACAAGAAAGAGGAAAATGAGCAGAAGTAAGGAGAACAAAGAGCTTCTGGAAGCCTATAAGGACGTGACCGTTGCCGATATGAACGTCGACGGCATGCCCGGGTACCGGGAGAATAAGCCGGAAGAGGACGAAGGCCTTGATACGGTGAAGCTTTCGAAGGCAGAAGAGAGAGCCATGATCAAAGGCGCTTATCAGGCATTGATGCCGGCCTTCTTCATCGGTCTCGGCGTGTTCTGTCTGGCCTTCGGCGTACTGATGCTTCTGTTCTGGCTGAAACTCAGATAAGGTTACAAGTGAGTGACGCGAAAAGAATCCCCGAGTTCTCTCGGGGATTCTTTGATAAGAGGATGACGAAAGAGAAGAGAATCAAGCATCCGATCCTTTTGGTTTTCCTGGCGCTTTTAGGGGCGCTGCTGCTTTCGTGCGTGCTTTCGCTTGCCCTTTCCAAGTGGGGGCTTACGACGTCGCATTATGAGGTGGAATCAGAGAAACTTACCGCCTCTTTCCGCGCAGTGTCGCTTACGGATATCCACGGCACGGTCTTTGGAACAGACAACCGGAGGCTTGTGCGGCGGGTGCGCGAAGCGAAGCCGGACGTGATCTTCCTCCCGGGCGACCTCATCAACAAATACGACGAAGACACTTCTGACGAGGAGCGGCTGATCGCGGAACTCGTGAAGATCGCGCCGGTCTACGTGTCCCCTGGCAATCATGAGGAAGAGTATGACATTGAGCATGAGCTATGGGGCGAGGCCAGTGTGCTCAGCCGCTTTCAGCGTGCAGGCGCCACGATCCTGAACCGGAATTATCTGGACGTTGAGATCAATGGAAACGCGGTCCGTCTGGGCGGCATCTACGGCTACTGCATGCCGGAGGACGTCGCTGACGGCTGGATGCTGGAGGAACTTCCGTATCTCAAGGAGTTTCAGGACACAGACCGCTTCAAACTTCTGTCCTGCCATATGCCATACAGTTTTCTGATGATGAAAGGTCTGGACAAATGGAACTTCGACACGGTGCTTTCAGGGCACGTGCACGGCGGCCAGGTGCGCTTCCCTTACTTCGCGAAGCTGAGCAAATACCTGATCGGCAGGGAAGGCACGAAGTTTCCTTACTGGGGCGGACTCTGGGCCCCTGACCAGGGCCGTTTTCCCGGACGGCTTCAGGGCATTTACCGGTCGGACGACGGGCAGAGAAGCCTGGTGCTTTCCAGAGGCCTGGGAAGCACAGAGAAGCTCCCGAGATTTAACAACATTCCCGAAGTCCTCGTCGTGGACTACGTGCCGAAGAAGTGAACGGCACGGGGAAACAGACAGCAAAAGGGGCTGTTAAAAAAGTCCGATAGGCACGAGCTCGTCGAAAGACGGGCTCGTGTTCTTTTATACGGAGATGAAACATACAAGAAAACCCGCCGTGGTCATAGCGAACGCGGCGGGTTTCTGGTAAAATTATGATATGCCTAAACACAAAATCACCGAAAAGAATTATACCGTAAAACAACTGAAATTG
>JAEEGL010925187.1_pt1 | contig 12278 bp, 18 predicted proteins | sample 9134231 | NCBI WGS metagenome assembly JAEEGL01 (sample SAMN16246548, study PRJNA631951) | gut metagenome | biome: gut microbiome; feature: rumen; material: fiber-attached | host: Bos | place: Iran: Karaj | collected 2018-10 | reverse complement strand
TACAAACAAGGTTAACGGCCGTTACTATACAGTATCTGAAGGCATCGCAACTCAGGTTGATCGTAATGATGAGCCGGTTGAGGGCGGAGAGGTTATCAATCTTGAGGATTTTGAGGAGAAGGATCTTCTTTGCTTTAAGGTAGTTGCATTCAAGGCTCCGGATACAGTTCCGACTGGATATACTGTTGTTGACGGGATTCTGACAAAAGACGGAAATCAGGTGGCTGAGCAGGGAGAGCTTGTTCTTGATAAGGTTGTCGGTAACATCGTCGGTCAGGTAATCTGTCTTACCAAGGCTGAAGACGGCGTAGCTTCTCTTGTGAAGTATCTTCCGGACAGAAACATTTTCCAGTTCCTTACAGATAGGGTACCGGCAGATCTTAAGGTTTTGATCGCCGAGGATAACAGGCTTGTTCTTGGGGCAGAGATTCTGGAGGCTATTCAGAATGTTTCCGATGCTCTTAAAGAGGTTTATGCGGGCCTTTCCTATGGCACGATCATTCTTGAGGTTTCAACCTGCATTCCTACAGCTGTAAGAACGGTTCAGCCGGTATATGCTGATTTCGATGGAATAAAGGATGTTAAGGGCACAATCTTGAATGTTTTCCCGGCTAAGACGGTTAAGGATGTCATTGATGAGGAGACAGGAGAGATCATCGGCGCTGAGGTTGATAAGGATGTTACCATTCTTTACCAGGGCAGCCAGACAGTGATTCTTGACTTCACAGTTGATGCAGCAGCATACAGCAGATATCTCGGCACGAATGTTTATAAGTCTGGCAATGTTATCAGGACAGGCTATGATGAGCTTGTAAACAGCCCTAAGGTTGCTGAACTTGACGGCTTTGATTACCTTATCGACGGCGGAAACGAGAAGAACGGCGAGGTATTAACCTACTCATTTGCGAATGAGGAGTACAAGGTTAAGACCGTTCTCATTAAGATCGTTGACGGCCCGGTAGGCAGGATCGTAACTGTTCAGTAATTTTCTACCCCTTTTGTTCTTTATAGAGCAGAAGGGGTTTTGTTTTGCAGATTTTTACAAAAGTAGCAAAAAATAAGATATAATATAAATAATCGAATTAAAAGAAGAAAAAGAGCAGATATTGTGTTTGTTCTTTTCTTCTTTTTTATTTTTAAACGAAAGGGAGAGAAAAATGAGACTTTATGAGATAGTAGGAGTTCAGTATTCAGAATTGTGCGATACCGTATTTGGCCAGTTTTTAACAAAGGAGCTGGCAGAGGAAGCATATGAAGAACTTCCGGAAGAAATCCAATATGAAACCGAGATCAGGAAATCTAATCTTGAACTTAATACCATTGAAACTGATGGTGTAGTAAAAAGATTTCCCCAAAAGGTAAACAGTTTCGATATTGCATTGTTGGAAAAGCCCGGAAATAACGGACTATCATTACTTGAAGTAGCAGGATTGTATGCCAAACTCAACGACACGGAAGGATTCCCTGTAGAACTGGGTGATGACAATGGAAATAGTTTTGCATTAGGGTTTATTACCCCTGACGCAGCAGAAACTATCCAGTATTCATATGATTATGGTTCAGAACTGGGTTCTTTTGTATCGTCAATTCTTGGAGATATGGACAAAGAATCTGCAGACGGAACATATGAATTCCAGGGGCTTAGAATCTGGCTTAACAGAAATTTTGATTAAGAAAAGGAGAATAATTATGAGTTATTCAGAAAAAAAAGAAAGAACACGTCAGCTTGCTAAGGATTGGCAGGTAGAAGACAGTGATTATCCCTACAGCTACGAAGGATTTATTATGGTACAGAATGTTTTTTATAAACTTGGCAAACGTTATGGTTTGCTTACAGAGTTTAGGGAAAATGGCATTCCATGCTAATTGTGCATCTTATAATTTTAGGGTGAGAGGGGCTTGTTCCCTCTCTATATATTAAAGGAGAAATACATGACTGATATATGGGAACTTAAAGAAGGAGTAGACGAGATGCAACGCGTTGCTACATACTCTTTGCCACCTAAAGCAGCATTGGTTGCATATATTATGCAGGCTATAAAAAATGATTGGTCAACCTGGCAGTATCCGGATGTTATCAAAGGAATGAGAGAGTCCCAGACTGTTTCAGATCACTGGTATTACGATGATTTTGCCGGAAAAAGAGTATTGTCGGCATATCCAACCAGCAGATAGGAGGGTATATGAGCAAATCAGAAAACTGTCCTGTATGCGGTTCATCTAAATATCGCTATATCTCATATCAGGAAGAAGGATGGGGTATTGTAGAGCAGCATGGTAACTGCGATAGATGTGGATATATGATTGAACAAGCATACAGCAATCCTATTGTAGGGTTTAAATTTGCGCAGACAAAAGGACGCAAGCTAAAAGGAGTATATTATCCTAAAAACTCACGCCACATGAAAAGAATGCGCAGAAAATACGGAATCAGGCACAATTCAACAGATTGGGTCTTAAATCTTATATAAAGAGGAAGAAAAGGAGAGAAAAATGAGTTGCATAAAGATTGATAAGGCAATTACCGAAAAACTCGGCGGCTATTTTAGCAAAGAAGATGGCTACGGAATGTTGTTTTTTGATCCTGCAAATGATTGCAGCATCAGTATTTCTGTTAGAGATGAAAAGGATAATATTATATTTTTTAAGCCAATAAGCAAAGAGGCAATAAAAGAAAATAATATTATCATTGCTTATGATATAGACTGGGATATTAATGCTTCGGAGATAACAGAAGCTTTGGATGTTATGCGCGTCTTTGATGCCGCAAAAAAAGCTTCAGAAATATTTGGCATATCTGAAGCCCAGTATGTAAACATGCACACGGCCGAAAGGCATGATGCAATATATGTTGCGCTCCACCACAGTCCCGGAATGGGAGATGATTTCTTCGATCTTCCCAGTGCGATTCTTATACCTGAAGAGGTATGGATTGAAGGAGCGGACGACAATGATGTTATTACAGATTGGCTCTCAAACGAGTATGGCTTCTGTATTAACGGATACAAATTATCTGCAGACATCTAAAAGGAGAAAGAGATGACATTTAACGTAGGCGATTATATTGGCGACGAATTCGATACATGCTGGAAAGTAGAATCTGTCGCCGAAAAGGAATATACCGTGGTGTATATTCCCGAAAATATCCGCAAAACCATTTCGAGGGAAGAAAAACCGCATAGATGGTCTCATGATAAAGATTATGCGGAGGACTATCATCTTCTCAGAACGCATGCCCATCCAGATGTTATCCACTACCCGATTGGTTCTGTATGGAAATGCAATAAGGAAAGCGGGCTTAATAATCCTGTAACAGATACAGTAACTATTCTGGATTATGCTCTTAGTAAAGGTGTGTTTTGGGTATGTAATACTGAAAAACAGACGTTTGTATTTATTGCTGATGCAAAGGATTTAGAACCAGTCAGCGATAGGCAAAGCAGAAAGTAAGGGAAACTTTTTTGAAAGAAAAACCGTTAATGAAATCGTGGAGATCTCAAAAGCTATCTTCTTTGTTTTAAGGAGGAAAAATGGAACTTACTGAAGGATATCTCGAATATCTAAAACCAAACAGAGCAAAATTTAGTATAATATAAATAACATATTATAAACCAAAAAAAGAGCTGAAACCGAACAGGTCAGCTCTTTTTCTTTTAATAAGGAAAGGAGATCGAAGAGGATAAAGGATGTTAGATTATACAGATATTTCAAGTAAGGTCGAGGATGTCCGGAACGCCTTGGATAGCTTGTACAATTTGGTCTATAGTCAGTATGATGGCATTTTTCAAGGGGAAGATGCCGAGAAGTATCAAAGGATGCTTCAGAATATTAAAAGCATAGACAAATATATTAATGAAGTAAATGACCTCAACGAGAGGTTGTCAGATGTGTTCGAAGAAAATTTGGACAAATTATAAAGCAGAAAGCGAGGAAAGAATGAAGATTGGTGATGTGTATTACGAAAAACATACTGTTGTCGGTATTAGTAAAAGAACCAACACCGTATCGGAAACTGATGTAGAAATAGTTAATATGTTGCCGATTGAGGTACTTGACGAGATAAGGGCCGAGATAGAGGCGAAGAAGGAAGACCGCTGTTTTGATGATGACGATATGTACATATACATGACGGGTTTAAATGATGCCATTGATATTATCGACATGCACAAAGCAGAAAACAATGTTAAAGAGACTGGCTGCACAACGATAGGTCATTGGATAAAGGATGGGAAACCCTGGGGTGGTATGCAGGGTTGGAAATGTTCTAAATGTAATCAGTCTTACGACATAAATAAGATTTATACAAATATGCCGTATCATTTTTGCCCTAACTGTGGCGACAAGAAAGGAGATATGGAAGAAGGAGAAATCCTTGAGTACGGTCCAACAGAATCCGAAGGGGAAGAGATAAATACTTTCCGTTCTGAATATGCGCTCAATGTATGTGATGCGCATACCGGTGAGTTTTTGTGTCAGATAGATGTTTTTGACACCGTAGAAGAAGCGGAGGCAGGAACAGAAAATTTTCGTATTAGTAAAAACGAAACCTTTGCCATAGTCCGCATAGACTATGATAAAGATGAAAACGAGATAGCTACGGAAACCGAAAAGATTATTCCGTGTGTTTTATCAAAAGAGAATTAGGAGAGAAAAATGTACGCTTATACTATTTCACAAAATCGCATTGTCGGATTCGTAGACAGTCAGGAGGAATTTGATAATTTACCGGCTGTCATTAAAAAAGACCTCGATCTTTGTATGCCAGAACAGGTATATGATGCTACCGATGATGTAGAAACCAAAATGCAGAAGCTTTTCGACAAAGCTAAAGTATATTGGGAGTTTTGGGAAGAGAACGATCAGATCCACATCGACATTGATGGAGACTGGAAACACGACCATCGTTTCTGCGACAATCTGATGGAATCTCTCGGTTATACAAAAATTGACGAGTTCCTGCTTGAGCCGTCAGAGGACGACTGGTACAGTGCCCGCCACATTTATAAGGCAGCATAGAGATTTTTTATTCGCTTTACCGCAGGCAGGCCTGTGGGATTGACAGAAGTCAAGCAAAAACTGAATATCGTTCAACCCCTTTGCTTTTCGGCAAGGGGGTTTTTATTTTAGAAAAAATCAAAAAAATAAATAATTTACAAATCGGTTTGAATCCCACTTTTTCCATTTTATGGCATCAAATACGAAGGATAAGATAGAAGATAGCTATAATTCTTTTATTTTTACGTCTTTTTAATTTCGTTAAAGTGCAGTTTGGCGAAATTAAGTTGACTTTTTTCAACAAATAATGATATAATACATTATAGTGATGATATAATATACAGAAATGATTGAAAGTTATCTAAAGATTAGTAATTTAAAGGAGAAAAAATGGACTATAAAAAGATTCTTGCCGGCGCAGATTACGATTTCTTGAGGATAAATAAAAATCTTGGCAACAATATAATCTGCCTTGGTTTAGGCGGCAGTCATGCTTATGGCACTAATATAGGAACATCGGATCTTGATATCCGTGGTATTGCAATAAATAATGCCGATGATCTTTTACTTGGACATGATTTTGAAGAAGTCATCGACAGGAAAACTGATACAACGGTATATTCTATGCGTAAAGCATTTAATCTTTTGTCAAAATGTAATCCCAACATGGTTGAAATCCTGGGACTTCACAATGATCAGATTTTTGTAACCAGCCCCGCATGGCAAAAAATACAGCAAAACAAGGATTTGTTCTTGTCAAAACGCTGTATTTCGACCTTTGGCGGTTATGCAAATGCACAATTGCGCAGACTCGAAACAAAATCAGCACGGGAACTCGGCGCAGCCCAGAAAGAAAAGTATATTTTAGGCTCTATAGAAAATTCCGGCGAAACATGGGCTGAAAAATACGCCCGTAATAAAAACGATAAATTTAACATTTATATAGATAAGTCTGATAATCCGGATGAAGGAGAAATCCTTTTTGTGGATGCTACTATCTCCCACTATCCTTTTAGGGACTTTGCTACAGCTATAAGCCAGTATAATTCTATTATTCGGGATTATGACAAGATGGGCACAAGAAACAGCAAAGCTATAGAACACGGCAAGCTCGGCAAGCATATGATGCATCTTGTAAGGCTTTATTACATGGTGTTTGATATTTTGGAAAAGGGCGAGATCAACACATATCGCGAAAAAGAACACGATATGCTCATGTCTATCCGTAACGGTGAATATCTTATAGATAAGGTTAAGCCTAAAGATGAGTTTTACAGGCTTGTGGATCAGCTACAGGAAAGGCTGGAAAGAGACAAGGCCACTACTCTCCTGCCTCCGGATCCGGATATGGACAAAATATATGCCCTTTATCTCGATATTATGCATTCATATCAAAAAATAGGAGGAAATATATGATCGACAGCGTAGACGAAATCGACCGAGGAACTCTCACTGAAGGATTTCAAAAAGCTGGAGAACCTTCAAAGCAAGGGATATGGATACTGGCTCGATAACTGCGGGGATGACAAATGGTACTGCGATCACTGTCTTCAGGAAGATTGTCTGAAACGCATGGCACCGCGAAAATAGGAGGATTTTTTGTGAAAAGCTATACTATAAAGAAAACAAAAGAAAAACCCACAGAAAATATTCAGACGCTCGGCGATATTCTCAAAAAGGAATTTGCTGAATTTAGCATAGAATCAACAAAGCCGGTTCATATCACATGGCGGGAATATTGTCTTGTTAATCCTCAAAAAATAAGCAACAATGATGTTGTAGACGGACTCATCTTCTATCGGGACCATTTTTATGAGGATATTTTCTTCGGCGGATGCATATATAACCCAAAAACCGGAGAACTTACTCCCGAAGACGGGGACAGCTATAGTCTCAATGAAAAAATCTATAAATATGAAACACACTACATTGGCGATGTTGCTGGATCTGATCCCGGGACTGGATATAGCTACGAAATGGTTGTATGGGTGCACCCCTGTGAACAGATCGTATGTTTTGAAGACTATGTTGCCGGATATGAATATGGCGTAATGCGAACCCGTAAGGAATGCAAAGAGACTCTGATGAATGCATTGGATGACATAGAAAATGCCACATATAGGACGGATTGCGAAAAAGCTATTCGGGATCTGTTAGAACGGCTTGATACTATTCCTGGGGAGAAGTTAGACAAAACCAAACGAACAGAAAAAAAATAGTCAGGAGATTGAAATTATGAGCAAGGTATTGGTATTGCCGGATATTCATCTTAAACCATGGATGCTCGATAAAGCAGAAGAATTAGCTATAGTGTATAACCCTGATGCTTTTGTATTCATTGGTGATCTGGTTGATAATTGGAAACAGGAATATAATTTGGATCTATACAAAGAAACCTTTGACCGATTCATAGATTTTATTAAAAGACATCCAAACTTTTATTTTTGCTATGGGAACCACGACATTAGTTATGTGTGGCAGGCAGAAGAAACCGGATATTCATATGCTGCAAGGCCTATTGTTCTTGATGGATTAGATAGAATAAAGCAGGAGTTGCCGGCTGATAAAATAGCCTTTATTCATAAAATAGATAATACTTTATTCTCTCACGCCGGTCTGGTTAATGAATATGTACATTATCTGTTTAATAAATTTAGAGATAATCCGGATACTTTGATAAAAGCTATAAATAAAGCCGGAAGAGATACGCTGTGGAATGACATATCTCCTATTTGGGCAAGGCCCCAATTTGTAAAGAATCTTACTCCATATAAGGATTATATGCAAATAGTAGGCCATACTCCTGTCGATAAAACAGGCGATTATCACGGCTTTATAAGCATTGATAGTTTTTCAACTTTTAGCAATGGGGAACCTATTGGTGATGAAAAATTTGTAATAGTAGATACTGTGTTAAAAGAATGGCAAATATGTAGTCTATGCAATTCTTAATGAGGATTTTTTATGATATATAATAAATATTCAGAAGATCTGTTAATTTGCGAATTAACAGACGATGATTGCAAAAATCTGAGAATACAAAATCTTGAAAAAACCGGAACTATTGAATTTGTTAATAACATCCTGGCTGGGTTTATTTTTGAACTTGTAAAAAAGACTGGCTTCTCTAAAGAGTTTGTTATAGAATTTAACGAGCCTTTATTTCCGGGATTTTTTTTGTCTATATTTATATGGAGCAAACAATTTGTTGAAAGCGATGCTTATCAAAAAATGTTACGTCTTGAACAAGAGTTTGAAAATGATAATATAGATGAAGAAGAATATTTCAAGATGATGAATGATTTTGTTCAAAACTCGGTAAAAAAGCCTGATATTTCTCGTCCTGAAGCATTGCCAATATCTAATAACAAAGATGATAATGATATAAAAATAAGTGATGCGGATTATCTCTTGTTGTATTTTTATAATATTTTCGAAGCCACAAGGACATTAATCGATATTTCTATGGGAAAATGGGGGCAAAATTTCGGAATATGCTTTTACAGATTCGGAGAAGAATACCGATTGTTGTTGTTCTCTCTTCTTCCAAATGCATTTGCACAAATAATATTAACTGCTTCAGAACAAAATATATACTGTGAACGACTTAACGAAAGAAATGTACGAGTAATTGCTGAACATGGGGAACTACTATTAAGGGGAATCATTAAAGCGACCACTCCTGATACACAACCCAGGAGGGGCACCAATGATTAAGCAAAAATTGCTCGGATACCTTCAAAATCATATACCCGCAAAAGACATAATCGAAAAACTATGTAAATCCGGGAATATATATCTGGTAGGCGGAGCTTGTAGAGAATACAAAGATCATTCTGATTTCGAGTATCTTCGGGATGTAGATATAGTCATTGATATTACGGATAAAAAGGCGTTCGAAAAGATAACACACGAATATCCTCTACGAAAAAACAGATTTGGCGGATACAAATTCTTTTGTGAGGGGCTTACCGTAGATGTCTGGAGCATTGATGACACATGGGCATTTAAAGAAAAGATGATAACCTGTCCTCGTGACGAGTATATTGACCGGTTTAAGGATACGGTGTTCTTTAATATAGACGCTATCGTATATGATTGGAATAACGACTCTTGGATAGCTGATAAGTACACAGACGTTGTAAGCCTCAAAACGCTCGATATTGTTATGCCGCCTCACTAATACCCACGGGCAAGCCCGTGGGGTTGCGGTAGTAATACCATAACCCTTGGTGAGTAGCCTAAGTGCTTCGAGCACTACGTTACCAAAGAATATATAGGCACTTCGGGATGTAGTACCAAGTTCCGAACAATGGTCTAAAGAGTAAAAACTTTAGGCATCTGCGGTCTGTGATTAAACAGTTCTGAGGGTAGGAACAGTGTTGCAGGTATAAAACCTTTGGATAACATTGGCGATGGTACACTAACCACTCTTCGGAGTGAGTAATTAACTTTGTTTTTTTGTAAAAAACAGGGTTTGGAAAGGAGGACATGTACATGGTCTATGTACAAAATAGTGATGGACGTCCGCTAACGCCAACAGAAAACCATGCAAAAGTTCGTGTTCTTCTGAAAAACGGTAAAGCAAAAGTAGTAAAAAGATGTCCGTTTACAATTCAACTGCTGTATGAGAGCACGAATCATACACAAAACATCACTCTCGGCGTAGATACCGGCAGCAAACATATCGGATTGTCAGCCACTACGCCTCAAAAAGTATTATTTGAGGCTGATGTAGAACTCCGAAACGATATTGTAGAGTTGTTGTCAATTCGTAGAGCGTTACGTTCATCAAGACGTAACCGTAAAACCCGGTACCGTAAAGCGCGGTTCAATAACCGCAAGCGTAGAGACAAGTGGCTTGCTCCGTCGGTGCAGCACAAAGTAGATACCCACATAACAATGATATGCAAAGTACATGAGATTTTACCAATATCCAAGATCATTGTTGAGGTGGCGGCTTTTGATATCCAAAAGATAAAGAATCCGGATATCGAGGGTGTTGAGTACCAGCAAGGTGAGAAAATGGGTTTTTGGAACTCCAGAGAGTATGTGCTTTTCAGAGACGGGCATATATGCCAGTGCTGCAAAGGTAAATCTAAAGACAAAATACTCGAAGTTCACCATATAGAAAGTCGTCAAATCGGCGGAGATGCGCCTAATAATCTCATAACTTTGTGTGATACATGCCATACAGGTCATCATGCCGGAACGGTGCAATTGCCCAAAACGATACACAGAGGTATGTCATTTAGAGATGCAGCTTTTATGGGTATAATGCGCTGGGCTTTTTACAACAAAGTCAAGGAAATGTATCCGGATGTAAGTCTTACATATGGGTATATCACAAAGAACACTCGTATCAAAAATGAACTGCCAAAGGAGCATATCATAGATGCCAGATGTATAAGCGGCAATCCACTTGCCAAAGGTAGCGGAGAAGTCTTTTATCACAAAAAAGTACGTTGTCATAACAGACAGATACATAAATGTACAATAAATAAAGGCGGTATCCGTAAACGCAATCAGGCGCCATACGAAGTTAAGGGCTTTAGACTATATGATAAGGTCCTTTGGAAGGGGCAAAAATGCTTTATCTTTGGTCGTAGGTCAACAGGTCGTATGGACTTAAGGCTTTTAGACGGAACACATATCAATGCATCCGTAGGATACAAAGACTTAAAGATACTAAGTATGCGTAGCAATTATCTTGTAGAACAAAGAAAGGCAGGTTAAGGCGGTTCCTCCCACAGGCAAGCCTGTGGGTTTCCCGTCGAGAGCTTTATGACAATATGCCAATATCAAGCGTCTTAAGATCATTGGTGTTCATGCATAAATACGACCTGTCTCCGTCTCCTCGGCTTAAAAAATTCATTACTGACGAATATGTGAAGTATCCGTCGGCAGATGCTTTTATGGAAGCGCTAAAAAAGGAACAAAAACGACATTTTAAAGAAACTGTGATTGACGAACCTGCGATGATAACCGAATTGGACAAAGTTAATATAATAATAGCGTAGAAAAGGACAAAACATATGCCATCCGTAAAATCTGATAATTACGCATTTCAGGAACGAATGAGATGCGTAGAAAAAATGGATAAAATACTGGAAAAGCTTCCTAAATATTGTTCGGACTGCCTTTATTATAAGCTCAACGGGCCTAAAAAAGCGCAGCCACGTACAGTTCTTGCATATGCTGGGGATTATTCTGTCTTTTTTGACTATCTTAAAAAGAGAAACCCACTTTGTAAAAATATGGAGATTGTGGATATTTCTACCGATATACTCTCCCATCTCACCGTAGATGACATTGAAGAATATTATGAATATCTTTCCATGTACACAAAAGATGGCAAAGTCTATACAAACCAAGGGCCAGCTCAAAAGCGAAAAATAAACAGCATCTCTTCTCTTTTCAATTATTTGGTGAAAAAATCGTATCTTTCATCAAATCCGTGTCTTTTGATGGAAACAGAACGAATAAAGGAAAAACCAATTATCGCCCTTGCTGCGGATGAGCAAAACAGACTTATAAACATAGTAGAAAACAACAGTGATATTGCAGAAACGTCCAGATCTCAAAAAATAAGAGAAAAATACACAAAATATCGAGACATTGCTATTATATATCTCTTCCTTGGTTCCGGGATACGTGTCTCGGAGCTTGTAGGGCTTAATATGGACGATATAGACCTTGAACACAATAATATGCTTATCATACGAAAAGGCGGCAAAATGGCCAAATTATCGTTCTCAAACGAGGTGTCTGGAGCGATAAGGGAATATATAGATGAATCCCGGATAAAATTATGTCCTTCAGATAATGATGTGGATTCTTCAGCGCTGTTTTTATCTGTTCATAAAAAGCGGATCAGTGTCCGCCAGGTTGAAAATATCGTTAAGGGATATGCAAAGATAGCTCTTGGAGAAAATACAAAATTATCCTGCCACAAGCTACGCAGTACGTTTGCGACACAATTACTTTCAAACAGTCATAATATTGCTCTTGTAGCTGAACAGCTTGGACATGCAGACGTAAATACAACAAAAAAACGATACAGCAAGGTTGAAAACCTTAATAAAGTGCCGGATTATGTGTCTATTAAAAGGGATGAGTCTTAGTATGCTTTTTGTTGTTTTTCCCATTGCTAATTTGTACATAAGATAAGGGTTGTGATATTAGGGATAAAATCTCATTTTCACAACCCTTCTGTTTTTATTTCAGTTCTACAGCTAAATCTTCAATAGAATCAATCTGATAGTGTTTTTTCCCGGTTTTAT
>JAEEGL015718257.1_pt1 | contig 12279 bp, 15 predicted proteins | sample 9134231 | NCBI WGS metagenome assembly JAEEGL01 (sample SAMN16246548, study PRJNA631951) | gut metagenome | biome: gut microbiome; feature: rumen; material: fiber-attached | host: Bos | place: Iran: Karaj | collected 2018-10 | reverse complement strand
CTTCGTTCGACTTGCATGTCTTAGGCATGCCGCCAGCGTTCATCCTGAGCCAGGATCAAACTCTCCAAAAAAAAATATTTATTTTTGAAATTTGAAATTGTTTGTCCTAACTAATTGTGAATTGACATTTTGCTCAGTTTTCAAAGATCATTCACTTCTCTTCACAAGAAGTGATACCATTATATCAAACATAAAAATCAATGTCAATACTTTTTTAAAAGTTTTATTAATTTTTTATTTGATTATGTAAATAACTGTGCCATCAAAAGACACGATTCAAATATAACAGAAATGAAAATTGATGTCAATACTTTTTTTCGTTTTTCAACATTTTTTTAAATTTTGTTATATTTTATATGCAGTTTTTGTCGACTGCCAAATTAATATATCAAATATATATTTTCTTGTCAACACTTTTTTAACTTTTTTTTAACTTTTTTTAACGCTACTGATTAATGCTTTGCTTCTTCAAATCAATATATTCGCGCATGTATATTGCATTAGCGTCACTATTAAACATAATAACCATATTATTGTATGCTTTAATTAATTCATCCATTCCATTATTTATTACAATATGCAAGTCATTTGAATAATTCATAGATTTTCTATGACATTCATATTCTCCTTTATCCAACACTTTATAATCCCCTTTTGGAAAAATGCGAAGATCTAAATCATAGTCAATATATTTAATTGTACCTTCCTCTATTATAAAAGGAGATGCAATATTACAATAGTAGTATATGCCATCAGATTTCATTTGTGCAATAATGTTATACCATTTATTCTTAAAAAAATACATAATAGCTGGTTCTTTGGTCCTCCAGGTTGTTCCTTCTGATTCTCTTACTAATGTTTTATTATTTCCAAAAACTAAATAATCTTTTTTTATATCTAATAATATAGCCTCATCCCAAGACCTATGTATTTTTCCATCATGTTTATAACATTGAATTTGATACTTATCTCCTATATACATTCTCTTCATAAAACCACCAACCGAACCCATTATATCAAAAAATAAGAAAACGAACAAATCATTTTCTTACTTTGTAGCCTCTTCGAGCGCTTTATTTAATTGTGCATCATTATAATTAGTATCCCCGAACGATATTTCTTCTGTATCAATTTCAATATCCGGAATAATTCCTTCTGTATCATTGATCCAATTCCCTTTTGGTGTTAGCCATTTTTTTGTTGTTATCTTATATTTATTATCACTGTCTAACGATACCATTTCTTGCGCAGTTCCCTTACCATATGTCTTCTTACCAACAAATATGCTATTATCATAGTTCTCTCTAATTCCTACAATCAATAGTTCTGATGCCGAAGCACTATTTTCATCACCTAATAAAATTATTTTATACTTTTTATTCTTTTTTGCCTCACCATATGTCTTAGAAACATTGCTTCCTTTCTTTAATTGATACACAACTTGTTTCTTAGTCATAAACTTTTTAAGTATTGAATCAACCGTTGTTAAATATCCACCAGAATCTCCTCTAACATCTATAACTAATGAATCTATTCCATTTTTTTCTAACTCTGTTAACTTACTTAAGAATTGTTCATAAGTATTAGCTGCAAACAACGATATATAAATGTATCCAACTTTTTTATTATTATAATCAATAGTATTAGAATGTACCGAATCTATTTCAACATTATTCTTAGATACAACAATTTCTTTGTTCTCGCCATCTCTTATTATAGTTAATTTAAACTCAGTATTTTTACTCTTAGCAACATAATTACTAAATTCACTAAGCTCCATGCTAGATACATCTTTATCATCTATCTTATTAATGATATCCCCCTCTATAATTCCTGCTTTATCTGCTTGAGATTCTTTAAATACACCAGCTACAACAATATTACCATCAGAGTTTTTACCTATCATAAGTCCTAGTCCCTGATACTTACCATTTAATGCAATATTAATACTTCTATTCTCTTCATCAGTTAGATATACAGAATACGGGTCATCTAATGTTTTCATCATTCCAGCAATTGCATCATCTATCAATTGTTTCTTATCAACTTTTTTGTAATAATTATCAATAATATAATTATAATTATCTATAAAAGTAGTAAGATTCTCATCATACTTAACTTTTTTAACTGATTTTTTACTTGATAGATTAAAACCAAGTACTAGACACAATGCACATGCCGATACCATTAATATAAACTCTTCAACTATACCTATTTTATATTCTCTATTTTTTCTTTTAAGAAATTTTATAATATTCATAAATCACCTTCTAAATCGTTATTAATAGTTTAACACACAATTAATTCTATGTCTATAATCTATTTTGTGATACAATAGTAAAAAGGAGTACAAATATGAAACTATTTAATGAATTAGATGAAAATTTTATTTGCGAGAATTGTGGTAAAAATGTTAGTAAACTTGTTTATTCATCAAGAGATCACTGTCCATATTGTCTATATTCTAAACACGTAGATATTAATCCAGGAGATAGAGCAAATGAGTGCAAAGGATTATTAAGACCTGTAGGCATTGAAAAATTTAAAGATACATTTAAAATATTGTACATTTGTCAAAAATGCAAAGAGCAACATAAAAATGTAATGGCTAAAGATGACGATATAAATAAAGTTATAGAAATATCAAAAAGTGAGTTATAATCAAACTCACTTTTTCCATACATCCTCGTTTGTATCTTTCTTTATTTTAATATCTGGAAGTTCTATTCTATCTTCATCAAATTTCTTTTTGATATCTAATTCATCTACTTTCATTGCCTCAACACTATCTTTAATAGTATTATCAATTAATTTCTTTTTATGAATTACTTTATTAAACTCATCATCTATATCTTCTACATCTAATTCATCATAATCAAGTATTTCAGATGAGTCATCAACCAATTCTTCCTCTTCAAATTTATCATCGCTAGAATTGTCAACAACACTAAAATCTTCTTTATTCTTTTCGTCATCGGTATCGTTATCACAATATTCCTCTAAATCTGCATTCAATTTAGAATCAATATTGTCACTATCACTATCAGTATCAGCACTACCATCATTATCTTTCATCTTACGTATTTCTTTATCTATCAAATAAGATAACAACACTAATAAAAACAAGATAAATGCTACAAGCAGTATCACCCAATAATTAGCTATAAAATCCATACAATCCCTCTTTCAATTCTTTTCTGTTTTTATTCTTTTAAATAATCCGCACCCTTAAACGAATCATATCCAAGTAGATTTGGATAGTTCTGTTGTCTTAACACTTCATACACCATAATCGCTACACAATTAGATAGGTTAAGTGCACGTATTTTATCATTAGTAGGTATTCTAAGACATTTATCAATATTATTTTTTAGTATCTCCTTTGGAATACCAGTGCTCTCACGTCCAAATACTAAATACATATTTTTAGTAGTATCACTATAATCAAAATCAGTATGAGTCTTAGTTCCATATCTAGTCAAGAAATAAAACTCCCCATCATTCTTACTTAAGAAATCTTCATAGTTATCATACACTTTATAATCGCAATTATCTATATAGTTCGCACCACTTCGTTTAATACTTTTTTCATCTAATGAAAATCCTAACGGTTTAATTAAATGCAATTTAACTCCAGTACCTGCACAAGTACGCATAATGTTTCCGGTATTTTGCGGTATCTCTGGCTCATATAATACAACATTTATCATTTAACACCATCCAAACTTAGATTATTAATTGCATCTGTATCAAGACTATAATATATTTTTTCAATAACACCATCACTATATATAATAATTGTAGGAAGCATTCCAACATTTAAATTAGTATTATATGTATTATTAAAGTATTCTAAGAATTTATCATTAAATTCTTTATAATCAACATATACGAAATTGTTATATAAATTTAGTTCAATAATTTTATCTTTTAAATTATCTTCAACATCTTCTTTAGTTAAATCATACTTATCAGATATATATATAACAAGTGACGAAGACTCTTGCAAATACTCTTTTAAATCATTATTACTCATATGATTAGCATATTTGTATAAAGAACTAGTTTTCTTAAGGTTATTGTTATAGAAACTTGCGCCAAAAAGTGTTACAATTATAACTAACATTAACATAACTAATAATATAAAATAATTTTTAACAGGTATCTTCTTCATATTCCTCCCCATTATATCACCAAATAAGTATTTAATCAATTACTCTTCTGGTTCTTTAATTTCATCAATTGTAACTACCGGAAGCACTATTCCTTCTTGCTTACATACATCATTAAATTTAACTCTAAAATTATTAAGTTCTTTAATTATAGTATCAGGATATATTCTTTTACTATTTTTTATTGCATTATATACATCTCTTACATCTACTAAAGGTTTATTCTCATATAGTGCATTAGAAAATGCTGCAGTTAATACCGAAAAGCAAATATCTGGATACATCGCACCAAGACCATATACTCTTTTATAAGGATTAGTAGCCTCAACAATGCTTTCAAGTAACATCTTAACTATATATTCATTATATTTAAACTTTATACCAGTTTGTCTTTCTATCTTAGGAAGAGTTCCCATAAGTATTTTAACAACCGTTTCTCCAGTAGGTTCTAACACATCTATTCTATCAAACCTTCTTAAGAATGCTCTATCGCGAACAACATAAGTATTATATTCAATATCAGTAGTCGCACCTATTAGTTTAACCATACCTCTATCAATAACCGGCTTTAAAATGTTAGCTAAATCCATTGGATTATCACTTTTCGCACCAATTAATGTATGAATCTCATCGATAAATAGAATCATCTTGTTAACATTTCTTAACTCATTTACTAAAACGGATATAATTAACTCTTCTTTACCATTATATGTAATCTTACCCACTAATGATGATGAATTAATCTTTACAACTTTATAACCTAATAATGCATTAGGTACTACACCTTTTTGGATACGATATGCAAGTCCTTCTACAATAGCAGTCTTACCAATACCAGCCTTTCCTATTAATAATCCTGATTTTTCTGGAGTAAGTAAAACTATCATTAGTTTTTTTATCTCTTCATCTCTTGCAATCGCAGGATCTGTTACATATGTTTTACTAGTTAAGTCTTCCCCATATGAATTTAATATACTAATACCACTCATATCCATATTATTCATTCTATCGACCTCTATACCAATTATATAATAATTAAAAAAAAAAGAAAAGATTTATCTAAAACTTTCTTCTCTAAATGTAATGATTTGGTCAGGAGCAAGGTAAAGATTTCTATTCTGTCTTTTTAATCCTTCAAAATCAGTATTAAAGTTCATTAACACTTTATCTATAGTATCGCCATCCTTAGTTATATAGATATTTGCTCTACCTGTTGGCACCATGATTTGCTCACCTGGATAAAGATAATCATTTTTATTAAGCCCATTTAATGTTACTAAATCATCTACTTGTATATTATACTCTTTTGCAATCCCGTATAAAGTATCACCTGATTTAACTATATATGCTTCAAACGCATCATCACTCACAGATGGCACTATAATATAAGAACCATTATCCATATTTATACTACTATTAATCTCTCTTAATTTATCAACAGTTGTATTAAATCTATTTGCAATCATCTCTAATGTATCACCAAACATTACTTGATATATACTATACATAACATCACCTAGTTTAGTATATGCGGGCGATTGTTAAAGTTTACAAGTATTAGTTATATTTTAAATATTCATACATATATTATTTTGAAAGGATGATACTATGAATAAAAAACTACCTAAGGTATTTCAAAATAAAATAGATAAAGATGTTAGTAACAACAATAAATTCTATTATAGCGTGAATAAAACAAATGAAAGTGATGTTAAAGAAAATCTAAACAAGAAAGAAATTAAGCCTAAAAATATCAATAAGAAAATTAATGAAATATTTGCATCACCTACCTATGTATATAAAGCAAATGTTGAGATTACTACCAAAGATTCCACCATCACTACAAAAGTAATAGGAAGAAATAAAAGTTACTTAATTACTATGGATAATAAAACTATACCTATAGATAATATCATTGATATAAAACTAAAATAGCTAACTATCTAGCTATTTATTTTTCATTAATAATCAGTTATAGTAATCTTATTAATATATCCTTTAGAATCATAATCCATAGATACTTCATATTTTTTAAAATCATCAAATTGTTTCTTTAAAACAGTAACTTCATCAGAATTTGAAGTAGTTGTTTCATTATATGAAACTGTAATTATATGATTTTTATTTGTTTTTAGTAATTTAGAAACTTCAGTTAGTAAACTATTAACTTGTGAACCACTTTGTGTCCCTATATACCAATCAAAATTCTGATTAAAATATGTTATTTCATGCTTTTTTGCATCATTATTAAAATCACTGCGCATTCCAATCATTTTTACAAAAACAAAACCAATGAATCCAAATACAAATAGCATCATAATAATATAGAATATTAAATAACCAATACCAATTCTCTTAGCATATTTTAATCCTTTTTTAGCACCCATTTTTATTTTTTCTTGATTATCTTTATCATTAACATAATTTTTAAATTGGCCTTTTAATCCTTCATTAATACTATTATCAACATATTTCTCATCCTCTGGAACATATTCGTCTTGAATTCCTACATATTGTCCATCTTTTTTCATAAATTTAATTCCTCCTTATTCAATTACAACAGCAGTACCACTTACTGTAACCATTAACATAGAACCATTAGGTCCAATAGTTTCTGTATCTACTTTAACTCCAACTATCGCGTTAGCACCTATTTTTGATGCTCTATCCATCATTTCTTTAATTGCATCTGCACGTGCATTTACAACTTCTTCTTCATATTCTTCTACTCTACCACCAGTAAAATTAGTAATACTTGCACCAAAGTCTTTTAGAAAGTCAATACCACTTATAGCCTCACCGAATATTACTCCCATATACTTTTTTATTATTTTACCTTCTAATGTAGGGGTTGTTGATATAATCATATAATCACCTCCCGCTTATCTAACTGTACTAATATTATCATAATTAAAATGTATTTGCAAATTAAAAAGGCATTATTTTACTAATACCTTCACATCATCTACGTTATACCAACCTTCACCAATATTTTGCGTTACATTATCTAAGCAATATGCAATAACATCATATTTTAATTTTTTAAGTTCAGCAATTTTTTCTTTATTATCATTTGATATAAGTTCAGTATCTCCCTCGCTATTTTTATAGTATATAAGTGAAACTTCCCTTTCATCACTAATAGGATAATACGTAGTCATACTATTCTCTTTATTATAAGCATCAGTTGCATTAATATAAATGTCATTTGTTGCAGATACTTTTGTTCCTATTGTAATTTCTTTATTATCTTCTTTTTCATCTATTTCAGCATCTATATTGCTATTAAAACTATTTGATGGCTGGGCATATTCTATTTCATTATCAACAGAATTTGATGTAATATCCTCAATAATATTTTTCTCTATATTAACTTTAACATCTGCATTAACACTATCAATTGTAGATATACTTTTACTATTTATATTATCACTAATCTTTTTATCATAACCTGCAGTTATTGTAGATATTCCAATCATAGTAATACCTGCAAGTAATCCAGCAATAACTTTACCAATATTCTTTTTTAATGATTTTTTTATCTTGCCCCATTTAGATGCTTTTCTTATTTTAGTAATTTTATGATTTTTCTTTTTATTTGACTTATAATCATTAAAACAAATAAAATCACTATAATCATTATTTTCACTAATATCATAATCAATCAAAGCCTTTTTATCATCTTTAATTGAAGACATAAATATAAAATCATTTGTATCTACTTCTTTGTAATCTTCATCTGTTTTCAATTTATTATTCTTTTTTAAATCAGTCTTATAATAATTTTCAATATCTAATAACTTATTATACTCTTTTTTTAGTTTATTAGTATCTATATTAACATTTATATCTTTATAATCATAAAAAACTATACTATATAACTTATTCTTAAAATCACTTATTTTATTTATATCCTCTATATTTTTTTCTTCATATATAATATCATAATTATACTGTTTTATAGTCTTATTAATACTATCTAAGTTACCATTATAATATTGAATATCTGATAATAATTCATTTAACTTATTCTTTTTTAAGAATACTTGATTTAATGCTGTCCCATATGCATTTATTAGCATCCTATAATTAGAAAGTGTTTTTTTAAAATATTCTTTATCACTAGCTAATGTATTATAATCATCTTTACTTTTCGATTTTTTTATTTCTTCATCAGATAAAGATATTAATTGTTCCATTAAATATATTTCTTCTTTAATATTAATAATCTTAGATCTTAATGATTCGATTTTTTCATCATATATATTACTGATATCACTATTTATACTTATACGATATGAAAATTCTTTTACATTCAAATATTTTAATTCTTCCATCCTAATCCCCTCAACGAGTACATATTATAACATTTTTTTAATTAATTGCAAATTGAAATAGCAAAATTTAATAAGAAGAATTATATTTACAAAATAATTACCAATATGTTAGAATAACTTTACAAGATTTTTATGAAATAACTAAGGAGGAAATATGAAATTACCAAATTATAATTATCACTCTCACACATACAGATGTGGACATGCTACATTTGTTAATGATAAAGAATATATAGATAAATATATTAAAAATGGTTTTAAAAATATTGGAATATCAGATCATATGCCTAATACTAAATATCAGTTGCCTGATGAAAGAAGCAGAATGGATATAAATCACTTTAATTCCTACATAAAGAGTATTAAAAAAATAAGTAAACGTAATAAAAATATCAATATACTAATTGGTTTAGAGTGTGAATATTCTAATATACTAGGTAAGCATTTATGCATGTTAAAAGATAAATGTGACTATTTAATACTTGGACAACACTATATAGATAATATTAATCCTATATCAAATGTGGAATACCCTTTAATATATGCAGAAAGTGTATGCGAAGCACTCGATACAGGATTGTTTGATTATATAGCGCATCCTGATTACTTTTTAAAATATCGTGATTCTATAAAAAAATTTGATAAAGATACTTATATTTCTAACTGTAAGAAATGTTTTAAAATGATATGTTCAAAAGCAAAGAAACTAGATATTCCTCTAGAAATTAATCTTAGCTTTGTAAACAATGTTAAAATAATGAAAGATAATGAATATCCTTACCCACATAGTTTATTATTCGATATTGCAAGTAAAATAGGTAATAAATGTGTTGTAGGAATTGATGCACACAATCCAAATGTAATTTCAAAGTATAAAGATTCATTTAATAAAGTATTAAGAGATTTACCTAAGTTAAATATCATTTATGATTATAATCCAGTTAAATATAGAACTAAGCAACTTGATAAAAAGTATGCTATATATAAAAAAAGCATTAAAAGTTTTGAATACTATTACTTAAAGAAAATAATAAAAAGAATACCATATAATTATAATAACGAGACGATAATAAATATGTTTAATAAATTAAAAATTAATCTTTCAAATAGTAAAAATATAATTATTAACCAATTATTAAAAGAAATTGATACTATAAATAATTCTATTCTAGATATTAATGATAAAAACAGTATGATTAATAGGAAGAAAGAATATATTAAACTTACTGAGAAAAGATATAAAGAGCAAGATAAATTATTGACTAATATGATAAAGATACTAAATAAAAACAAGAATAAGTATAATGGTCAAAAATTAGTTAGAAAGTTAAAAGAGTATTACTCATAGATTAAGATAAGTGATATTCTTTTTATTATCCTTAGCAATCTCTTTAAAGAATATTGACGGATTGTTTGACTTTAATAAATATACTTCATTTTTTGATCTAGTAAGACTTACATAGAATAATCTTCTTTCTTCTGCATATTCAAATTGTTCTTTTGGAAATACATAATCTATTATATCTGGATTCTTTATCTTATTTGGAAAACCTAAATTAATATCTTCTAAATTAATAACAATTACACAATCAGCCTCTAATCCTTTTGCCGAATGTACTGTTTTATATTCAATTTTATTTTTATACATATTTTTAATCTCTTCAATTCTATTTATAGTAATATATTTACCTATATCTTTATTATTTCTACCGAGTATTAGTATTTCTCTTTCGTTCTTACTTAAATATATAAGTAATTTTTCTAATTTATCATCATCAATAACTATAATTGGTTTAGGTATAGACTTACAAGAAAATATATCTTTTTTTATTTGACACTTATTTTTAACAATAAACTTATTAGATATATTAACAATCTCTTTACAACACCTATAATTATTTTTTAAATATATAACTTTCGAGTTTCTATTTTTAAATATCTTTAAATATGATTCTAAACTACTTCCAGAAAAACCATATATAGATTGATAATCATCACCTACAACTAATAACTTGGAAGAATTAGTATCTACTATTCTACTTAATAACTTCATCCTAACTTTAGATATATCTTGAAACTCATCTACTATAATACATTTATATTTTAGTGAACAATTATCAACACAATCCACTGCTTTACTAATTAACAAATTCAAATCTATTTCATATTTTGAATCTAACTCACTTATATATAAACAATAAATATCTATAATAATCGATACAATTTTCTTATACTTTTTTATTCTCAAAAAATCTTTTAACTCTTTACCACTAACTATAAATAATTCAATAAACTTTTTAATTATGTATTTTAAATAATTAAAACAACCATTATTTAAATAGTATTCATATTTATCAATATTAACTTTATCTATTAAATTAACCAATTTCTTTTTTATTTTCTTACTATGAATCGCAATACCTAAAAAGTATTCATCTATAACATAAGACAAATAGTTATTATTAATTTTATATTTATCACCTATTATATTTAAAGCTAACTTGTGAAAAGTTATAACATCTACATTATATTTAAGCCTATTTTTTAAATTATTTACTGCTTCATTTGTAAAAGATAAACATAGTATTTCATCTTCTTTAATATTACAATTATCAATAAGATAGTTAATCTTACCTGCTATTAAAGATGTTTTGCCAGACCCTGCTCCAGCTACTACTAGAGTTATTAATTCTTCTGTATATATAGCTTTTAATTGTTCTTTATCTAGTGAATAATTATTTACTTTTATTTCATGGTTACACTTATTTTTTATATACTCACTATTATAATAATCTATTAACTTATTCAATTTATAAATAAGTAAGTATTTAAATAGTATAAATCTATACTTATATCTATTTAAATATAAGGCAATTATTACTATTCTTTTATTATAATCAATATACATATTACCACCTATAATATATATACAATAAAACTCTCTAATTTCCTTTTTTTTTCAAAAAAAATTAACCTTTCGGCTAATTTTAATAATTTTCTTTTTTTATTTCAAAGTATGATTGTGGATGGTTACATACAGGACATACTTTTGGAGAAGATGAACCAATTACAATATGTCCGCAATTACGACATTGCCATATTCTATCACCATCACGTGAGAATACTAATTCTCCTTTGACATTCTCGAGTAATTTTCTAAATCTTTCTTCATGATGTTTTTCAATATTCCCTACACTTTCGAATAAAAATGCAATACGGTCATATCCTTCTTCCTTAGCAACTTTAGCAAATTCGTCATACATATCTGTCCATTCATAATTTTCACCTTCAGCAGCAGCAAGTAAGTTATCCTCTGTACTAGGAATACTACCACCATTTAATTCTTTAAACCACATCTTAGCATGTTCTTTTTCATTGTTAGCCGACTCTTCGAATATTTCAGCAATTTGTTCATAACCATCTTTTCTTGCTTTGCTTGCAAAATAAGTATATTTATTACGAGCCTGACTTTCCCCTGCAAATGCAGTTTGTAAATTTTTATAAGTTTTACTTTCTTTAAATTCCATATATCCTCCTTCTAACCAATTTAATTATAGTAAATATTAATTGAGATTGCAAGAACTAATTACATACTTGTCTCTTAGATATGTTATATTCATTATAGCAATAAACTCCATCTCTTATACCACCATTTGGACAACTAGCCTTATTAGAACCATACTTGCTCTTAGCAGCCTTCTTACACTTACTTCCATCTAACCACTCACCATTAAGAGAATTACAATTTGCATACACTTTTCTATTCCATT
>JAEEGL015505818.1_pt1 | contig 12279 bp, 11 predicted proteins | sample 9134231 | NCBI WGS metagenome assembly JAEEGL01 (sample SAMN16246548, study PRJNA631951) | gut metagenome | biome: gut microbiome; feature: rumen; material: fiber-attached | host: Bos | place: Iran: Karaj | collected 2018-10 | reverse complement strand
TGACATAATTTATTCTCCTTTCTTACGAAAAGACATCTTTGCCTAATTATAGGGAGTTTACTTTAATATGTTCACTAATAAGCGTTAGTTACTAATAAACCTTTTGGAGTAAACACGTTATAAAAATCAAAAATTGCTTAATCGCAGTTATAATTATATCATAATTATACGTAATGTCAAGTAATATATGAGTTAAACTAGTATTAACTATACGTATATAAAATTTATTGTCGAAAATTTATGAAAGTGTGTTATAATTATAATAGGTGATGTTTATGGACAATATAGTATTATTAATGCTATCATTATTCGTAATATGTGTTGGCCTAGTAATAGGAGTATTAAATTTCTTACAATTAAGAAAAAATAAAAAGATTAAGAAAAATCTTGAATCTTTGGAAATAGAAAAAAATAAATTAGCAACTTCTCCAATAGTACCAGAACTTGCTAAGGTAGAAGCTTATTTAAATAATGAAAAATTGAAAGCTCTATATGATGAATGGTCTAAAAGATTAAAACAAATAAAAGAAGTACAAATACCAAAATTATCAGATATGATACTAGATGCTGAGTATTCTTTATCACAAATGGATTATAAGGGTACAATGTATAAAATAGCTAAACTAGAAATGGAAATGTATAAAGTACGTACTAATTCAGATTTTTTATTTGGTGAAATCAAAGATTTAACTTCTAGTGAAGAAAGAAGTAGAACAATAATAACTACTTATAAAGCTAGATATCGTACTTTATATCAAAAATTTATGGATTCAAAATCTGATTACGGAAGATATGAAAACATAGTAAATAATCAATTTGAAGTAATTGCGAAGCACTTTGAAACATTTGAAGGGCTTATGGACCAAAATGAATATACTGAAGTTCCTAAAGAATTACAAATTATTGATGAACTTTTAAATCATATAAATATAGTAGTAGATGAAGTACCATCAATTGTACTTATACTTACAAATGTACTTCCTAAAAGAATGGAAGAAGCAAAATCTATATATGATCAAATGATTAAAGAAGGATATCCTCTTGATTATTTAAATGTAGAATACAATTTATCTGAATCAGATAAGAAAATTAAAGAAATAGATAGTAAAACATCTAAACTAGATATGAATGAGAGCCTAATGGAATTAAAAGTATTAGTTGAATACTTTGATTCACTATTTAATGATTTTGAAAAAGAAAAACAGGCTAAAAAAGATTATGAAGAAAAAGTGGTTATATTTAATAATAAATTAAATAAAATGAACCATGTCGTAGATGAAATATTTGGTCAAATAGATGAGATTAAAAATATATATAATTTAAATATAGATGATTTGGAAACATTAAATGATGTTAAAAACGAAGTAGAGGAAGCTAACAATAATTTCAAATTACTTAAAGATCATACAACATTTAATAGCACATTCGCATATTCTAAATTGGTTAAAGAAATTGAAGGCTTATCAAACAATTTATCTCATTCAGAGGAAAAATTTGAAAGCACTCTTAATCTAATTGGTAGTATGCATGATGATGAACTTAGAGCTCGTCAACAACTTGAAGAAATTAAATTAGTCCTTAAAGATTCTAAATCTCAAATGAGAAATTATAAATTACCAGTAATACCAGAATCTTATTATGTTGAACTTAATGAAGCTCAAGCTGCAATAAGAGAAATAGTAAAAGAGTTAGATAAGAAACCTATTACTATAGAAGTATTAAATACTAGAGTAGATACTGCAAGAGATTTAGTGTTAAAATTATATACTAAATCTAAAGACTTAATTAAAAATGCATTCTTTGCTGAAAAGTCTATAGTATATGGTAATAGATATAGAAGTAGTATAGATGGTTTAAGTAAAGAATTAACTGAATCAGAACAATTATTCTATAAAGGTGAATATAAGAAATCTTTTGAACTTACTATAAATGTTTTAAATAAAATTGAACCTGGTATATATAATAAGATATTAAAATTATATTCATCTAAAGAAAATTAAAAAAACTATTAACAAATATATTTATTTGTGTTAAACTATATTTAATGTTTAAAAAAAGCAATGACTAGGACACGATTATTAATTAATTTTTTAAAGAGAGTTTACGGTTGGTGTAAGTAAATAAAAATATTAATAATTACTACCTACAAGCTGTTATCGAAAGATACACCGGGAGACCGTTATTCAAATTAAGTACAATAAAGGATGGTACCGCGTTTATGCTCCTTACATAGATTTTTCTATGTAAGGTTTTTTATTTTGGAGGTTTTATGGAAGAAGAAAATTTTGAAGAATTAATAGAAGATTATTTAAACTTCGATGAATGTTATGAAAAGATTAAGTTAGATAGAAAAGGTGAAAAAAAATCTAAAGATAACGAAGAGACTCCATATAAACAAAAAAGAGTTGTTTTCGATAGAGATATGTGTATTGGAATTAATGAGTTTGTAAATTATTATTTACTTAGAGATTCAGAAGAAAAAGTAAATGCTCATAAGTTATATCACTCATCACTAAAAAAGCTTACTCATGGAAACTTAATTGGAATATCAAATGAGTTTGCTTATCAAAATCCTAAATATATAAAATGTGGATATTTGGTAGTTGTTTTAGATGGTAGAAAGAATCCTGGCACATATATTAATCCAATAGTACTAAAGAATTATATTGCAGCCACCGACTCTAAAAAAATTATGAGTAAGAAATGGCACAAGAAATCAATAATACATGATAAAAACAAAATAAGAAAAGCATATGTAGAACTAAATAGAGCAATATGTATTTATAGGTTACATTGTGATCTAGTTAATTCGCTTGGTAAATTAATAAAAGAAACAGATTCAGAGAAAAAAATTACAAAGATCAATACAAAGACTTTATAAATATATAGCAGGGGGATTTATGGATTTAGTAAGAATGATACAATTAGAATTACAGGACCATAGGATAGATAATACAATATATTTATTTGATGAGACTGAAACTGATTGTTATGAAGAAACAAAAAATATGGTAAAAGGTAATTATGATTTTTTTGATATAGTACCTGATTTAAGTGATTATGGTAAATTAAAAGAACAAATAGATAAATTAGATCCATCATTAAGATGTAGTGCAGTTAAAGACTATTTACTTTATAAGATTTTTATTGCTGCTAATATAGATAAAGAATTTTATGAAGAACAAATAAAAAAACAATTTGATGGTGATTTTATAACCGAATGCGTTGATATTCTTTTAGATTACGCTAATGGAATTAAAGAAAAAGCAAAAAAAGAAAAAAACGGATATGCAAGAGTACATTTTTTTCTTGATGATATAGATGATATCTATTTACAAGAAGCAATTAATGATTTAATTTATGCTAGATGTTCTATTGCTGTTATGTGTTATACTACAAAAGATTTAATAACATGTAGTACAACTTCTGGTGGTACTGATATTATAGAAAATAGTCATGATTATAGAAAAATCGAAAGTAGAAAAAGAATAAAACGAGAATTTAAAGTATATTTTAAAAAATTTGAAAGGAGATAATAATATGATTAATATTAAAGAAGATAAAGATTTAAGTATGTTAAATCACTCTTGTGCACATTTACTCGCACAAGCAGTAAAACATTTATATCCAAATGCTAAATTTTGGGTAGGACCAGTAATAGAAGAAGGATTCTATTATGATATAGATTTAGGTGATATCAGTTTAACTGAAGAAGATTTACCTAATATAGAAAAAGAAATGAAAAAAATAGCTAAAGATGGTAAAAGAATAGTTAGAGAAGAAATAAGTAAAAGTGAAGCTTTAGAAAAGTTTAAAGATGATCCATATAAAATAGATTTAATTGAAAGAATGGATGAGGCTGATACAGTTATTTCTATGTATACTCAAGGCGATTTTACTGATCTTTGTAGAGGACCACATGTAGAAAGCGTTAAACTTTTAAAGAATTTTAAACTTTTAAAAGTATCTGGTGCTTACTGGAAAGGTGATTCTAAAAATAAGATGCTTCAAAGAATATATGGTATATGCTTTGATACACCTGAAAAATTAGAAGAACACTTAAAAGCACTAGAAGAAGCTAAAGAAAGAGATCACAGAAAAATAGGTAAAGATTTAGGTATATATATGTTATCTGATTTAGTAGGTAGAGGACTTCCAATGTATTTACCTAATGGATTTACTTTATGGAATATACTTGAAAACTATATTAGAGATAAAGAACTTAAAAGAGGATATGTACATGTACAAACACCACCTCTTGGAAATGTTGAGTTATATAAAACTTCTGGTCATTTAGATCACTATAAAGATTCAATGTTTCCTATAATGCAAGTAGAAGATGAGGAATATGTTTTACGTCCAATGAACTGTCCACATCATATGGTAATGTATGCTAATGATATACATTCATATAGGGATTTACCAATACGTATAGCTGAAATTGCAAGAGACTGTAGATATGAAGCGTCAGGTTCATTAAAAGGTATAGAAAGAGTACGTACATTCTGTCAAAATGACTGTCATATATTCTGTACTCCAGAGCAAATAGAAGATGAATTTAAAGGTGTAATCGATTTAATTCTTGAGGTATATAAAGAATTAGGAATTAAGAATTATAGATTTGAATTATCTTTAAGAGATCCAGAAGATAAAGTTAAATACTTCCAAGATGATGATATGTGGAATAAAGCAGAAGATGCTTTAAGAAAAATAATGGATGATTTAAAAATTCCATATGTTGAGAAAAAAGGTGAAGCTGCATTCTATGGACCTAAGTGTGATGTACAAGTTCAACCAGCAGTAGGTAATGAGATAACTCTTTCAACTTGTCAAATAGATTTCTGTCTACCTATGAAATTTGATTTAACTTATGTTGATAAAGATGGTTCAAAGAAAACTCCAGTAGTTTTACATAGAGCAATTCTAGGTTCTATAGATAGAGCAATCGCATTCTATCTAGAAGAAACTAAAGGAAATCTTCCTTTATGGCTTGCTCCAGAACAAATGGTAATATTACCAGTTAATAATGAGTATCACTTATCTTACGCTAAAGAAGTTTATAATAAACTAAGAGAGTTAAATTATAGAGTAAAATTAGATGATAGAGATGAGAAAGTTAGTTATAGAATGAGAGAATCTCAAGTTAAGAAAATACCTATAACTATAATATTAGGTCAAAAAGAAACTGATGATAAAACTATTTCATTTAGAAGACATGGAGAACAAGATACTACTACAGTATCAATGGATGAATTTATAAATTTAATGAATAAACAAATTGAGGAGAAAAAATAATATGGAATTAAAAGATTCAAAGACTTATGAAAATTTAAAAACTGCTTTTGCAGGTGAATCACAAGCTAGAAATAAATATACATATTTCGCTTCTAAGGCAAAAAAAGAAGGATATGAACAAATTGCTGCTTTGTTTCTTGAAACTGCTGAAAATGAAAAAGAACATGCTAAAATGTGGTTTAAATTACTTGAAGGTGGAGAAATTAAATCTACTATAGATAATTTAAAAGAAGCTGCTGATGGTGAAAACTATGAATGGACAGATATGTATGCTGAGTTTGCTAAAACTGCAAAAGAAGAAGGATTCGATAAAATAGCTTTTATGTTTGAAGGTGTTGCTGCTATTGAAAAAGAACACGAAGAACGTTATAGAAAATTACTTAAAAATATTGAAGATGAATTAGTATTTTCTAGTGAAGGAGATTCTATTTGGATTTGTAGAAATTGTGGTCATGTAGTAGTTGGTAAAAGCGCACCACTTGTATGTCCAGTATGCAATCATCCACAAAGTTATTTTGAAAGAAAAGCAAATAATTATTAAAAACAACCAAAAGGTTGTTTTTTTTAATCTTTTTTGATACAATTATTATTGTAAAGGTAGGGGTTAAAATGAAAAGAAACATTTTACGTATATTCGGAGTATTATTCTCAATCCTAATTATTGCGAGTGTATTTTTACCATATGGTAAAAATGGTGTACCACTATTTGTATTAAATAATACAAGTGAAATTATATTACCAGTATTAATAATGGCATTTGGTGCATTATCTATTTTACTATATATACTTAATACACATTGTGAGTTCGCTATTTCTACAAGTGGAGCAGTATTATTCTTTGTAATAATTGAAGCTGTATATGCTATAAGCAATAAGACATTAAATGAATTTAATTTAGGTTATTATGCTTTAGCAGTAGGAGCAGTATTATTGTTTTTTAATACAATATTAATACTATTTACTAAGAAAAAAGTAAAAGAAGAACCAGTTGCAGTCGAAAATACTTCTGTAAATAATAATACAGTAGTAAATGAAACAGTTCCAGTTCAAAATGTTGATATGATAAATGAATTAAACTATGAAAAACCTATTGAGCCTGTAACTCCAGTTATAGAACCAGTAGAGCAATCAATTATGTTTGAACAACAACCAATAGTAGAACCAACACCAGTAGTTGAACAACAACCAATCAGTTTTGATGAACCAGTTATTCAAGAACCACAAGTACAACAACCAGAAGTAAATGTATTTAATACACCAACACAAACAGTTGAAACTCCAATACAAGAATTAGAACCTATAAGTGATATTAATTATGGTAGTGTTGTAAATAATCCATTACCAGAAATACAATTTGAACAAATGCCTGAATATAAGGAACCAATAAAACCTATATATGAAGAACCAAAAGAGGTAAGACCTGAGGATAATCCAGCATTACAATCTTTATTTGAACCATCACAACCGGTAAGTAATCCAGTAGAAATAAAAACGGAACCAATAAACTTTGATGTACCACAAGATAATCCAGTCTTACAACAATTTGATCAACCAATGTCATTTATTAGTCAACCAGTTGAAACGCAGAATACTCAACAAACTATTGATAGCGAAGAAGCTGGTATGAGTATATTTAATAATCATTAGGAAAAGTTAAAATTAACTTTTCTTTTTTTATATTTTATTATATAATGTTTATGGAGGTACATATGAAAAATAGAGATAACAAAATAACAATTAATAATTTAGTATATGCATTACTTTTTTTAGTAATAGGTATGGTATTACTTACAGATACAGGTATAGTAGAATTAGCATCTAAAGTAATAGGTTGTGTATTTATTACAGTAGGTATAATTAAGACAATAATATATATATACATGAAAGGAAAAATTGGAAACTATAGATTAAACAATTTATTAGTAGGATTAATTCTTACAGCTATTGGTGTTTGCTTCATATGTTTATCTGGAACAATAGATTGGGCAATTAGAATAATCGTTGGTTTATGGTGTGTGTTTGCAGGTGTTAATCGTATGATATTTGCATTCACGTATAAGAAGTATTATAACGAAGGTTTTAAAGTATATTTCTTTACTGCAATCTTCATATTATTACTTGGAATTGTAATACTATCAGGTCAATTAATTAGTAAGATAGTGGGTATACTAATTATCATATATGCTATATCCGAAATATATAATTATGTGTATTACAAGATTAAAGGAAAAGAATTTCCTTCAGAAGATAAAAATGAAACTAAATTACCAGCACTAAAAAATGATAAGGTAGTAGATGCTGTAATAGAAGAAGATACAACAAAATAGACACTTTTAAGTGTCTTTTTAATTTTCTAATTTAATAGTTGGAATTAAACTATCAAGATTATTATCAATATATGTAGGTTCTGTACCTTTGATGTAATAAAACATAGTAGGTTTTTTAGTGGATTCATCAGCTATTTCACCAGTAATAGGATCAACTAAGACTCCAACTACATTATTGGGCATTTTATACCACATGGATTCTTTATCTTTTAAATATTTTTCTACTATATCAACCCACATATTCTTAATAAGTTTACCATTAGAGCTTTCAGATGGTCTATTGTCATCATATCCACTCCATATTCCTACAACAATATCATTATTATAGCCAAATATTAAATGATCAGAATCAGTAGTTCCGGTTTTAATAGAGTATTTTCTAGAAAGCTTTCCCGCTATATCATAACAAGTAGGATAATTATAATCAATAAAATTATAATTATACGTACTAGTTAGTAATTCGTTTGTAATAAATGTAATACTAGAATTTAATACTTGTTCTTTAGTACCATTATACTCATATAATATATTACCACTTGCATCTTCAATTCTTTTAATAAAGTGTGGTTTATTTTTATAACCCAAAGAAGCAAGCGTACTATAAGCAGCTACCATGTCTATAAGTTTTATTTCTTTACTACCAAGAGCTAGAGATGGTATGGAATCTAATTTTGCTGTTATACCGACACGTTTTAATGTTTCAACGAGAGTATCTTCACCAAGAAAAAGATGTGTCTTTACCGCATATACATTTTCTGAATAGGCAAGAGCGGTTGCCATAGTAATATTTTTGTTACCATATTTATTATTATAATTAGAGGGACTATAAGTTTGATTATTTGAAAAAACAAAAGTTGTTTCTTCACTAGAAAATGTAGTAGATTCCGTAAAGCCATTTTCTAAAGCAGAGTAATATAGAAAAGGTTTTAGTGTAGATCCAACTTGTCGTTTTGAATATAGAGCTCTATTAAACTGACTTTTGCTGTAGTCTTTACCACCTGCGAGAGCCAGTATTTCACCGTTATTTGGATCGATCATTATACTAGCAATCTGTAGTTCGTCATTCGTAATATTATTTTTTATTGCTTTATCCAGTATTATTTGACTATTCATATCAAGTGTCGTATATATTTTTATATTACCTGTATCAAGAAAAGAACTAGGTAGCTTTAATGTTTCAAGTTCATCCATTACAGAGTCTTGAAAATATCTAAGAGTATCTAAATTATTATTATCTATATATCCATAAAACTTTAATTCTTCGTTATAGGCACTATTCATCTCACTTTCGGTTATATAATTATTATTAACCATTGCTTGTAGTACAACTTTTTGTCTAGTTTTAGCTTTTTCAAAATTAATAATAGGTGAGTAGTTTCTAGGTGATTTGGGAATACCAGCCAGAATGGATGCTTCTGCTAAATCTAAGTCTTTGGAACTCTTATTAAAGTAATAATACGATGCATTTTCTATGCCATATATTCCACCATAATTAATACTGTTTAAATATCCTTCAAGTATTTCATCTTTACTATATTGGCTTTCTATTCTAATAGTAAGCCATGCTTCTTTAAGCTTTCTTTCCCATGTTTTATCAAACTCTAAAAACAAGTTTTTTGCATACTGTTGTGTTATCGTTGAAGCACCTTGTAATGTCTTATTATTAGTTAAATTAATATATAGTGATTTAAGTATACGTGGATAATCAAAACCTTGGTGTTTATAAAAGTTTTTATCTTCTATAGATATAGTTGCATTAATTAAATGCTTTGATATATTATTTAAATCTATATAATCACCTTTACTATTGATTAAGTTGTTTTGCGAGTCATATAAATAATAACCATTAGTCTTTGTAATATCTATTTTTTTTATAGATGCGAAAAAGTATATACCAAAATATGAGAACATCAAAATTAATACAAATATTTCAAAAACTCTTATTATTTTCTTTACCTTTTTCATGTTTCATCCACTTTCTAAATATAGTATTGTTAAAAAATATTAAAATATGAGTGCAAAATAAAAAAAAGTATGCTATAATGTTTGGGAGTTGATATAATGAGTAAAATTAAATTTGATGCAAAACTAAATAGTAAAGATGAAAAACTACATATATATGGTGTAGGTATTAGAACCGGAAACAGAATTAGTTATAAAGAAAATGATGTTAAAGTTAATATATACGTATATCCAAATAAAGTAGAAATGGAAAGAATTACGGATGAGTATGTAGTTAAACTATCTTTTAAGATGATTGATAAAGAATTATCTACATATAAGTTAAAAGGGCATGATGAATTTCTACTTGATGTAGAAACAAAAACTTTATATGTTACTGATAATTGTATCAAAATAAATTATGCATTAGAGGATAATGAATTTTCGTATATTTTGAATGTGGAGGATTTATGATTATAGATGAATTAAGTAATATATTAACTCGTGTTGCTAATACTTTAGGATATAATGAAACTTTAAGAGTTATAAAATCAAATAGACCTGAATTATGCGATTATCAATGTGATGATGTTTTTAAACTTGTAAAGCTATATCACAAATCTCCAATGGATATTGGAAATGAAATAGTTAATGAATTAAATAAACTAGATAATTTAAATGAATATTTTGACAAAGTAGAGTTTTGTAATCCAGGATTTATTAATTTAACTTTGAGTAACAAATTTATAAATGACGAGATTATTAAAATGAATAATAATGATAAATTTAATTTACCAAAGTTAAATCAAGTTGATACATATGTAATAGATTATGGTGGACCAAATGTAGCTAAACCTCTTCATGTTGGACATTTAAGACCTGCTATAGTAGGAGAGTCAATTAAAAGAATAATTAATTATGTTGGTCACAAAACTATTTCGGATGTACATCTTGGTGATATAGGGCTTCCAATTGGAGAAGTTATATATGCATGCTTACAAGATAATAAGAAACCTAGTGATATAACTCTAGATTATTTAAATGAAGTTTATCCTAAGATGAGCGCACTTGTTAAAGTAGATGAAGTAATAAAAGAAGAATGTGCTTCTATTATTAAAGATGTACAAGATAAGAAAAATTATTTAGATTACTGGAAAGTAATTTGTGAAATTTCTAAAAAAGATATTAAAAGATTATATGATTATATGGATGTATCATTTGACTTGTGGTATTCAGAATCAGATGCATATAACTATATACCAAAAGTAGAAGAATATCTTGATAGTAAAGGATTGCTTAAAGAAAGTAATGGTGCTAAAGTAGTATTTATAAATAGAGATACTGATAAGGTAGAGTATCCACCACTTATATTTAAAAAAAGTAATGGTGCATATCTTTATCAATCATCAGATTTAGGTACTATATGGCAAAGAATGGAAGACTTTAATCCAAGTGCTATTTTATATATAACAGATGCTCGTCAATCACTTCACTTTGAACAAGTATTTAGAGTATGTGAATTAAGCGGTATCTCTAGTGGTACTAAGTTACTTCACTTACCAAATGGTACAATTAATGGTATGGATGGTAAACCATATAAAACAAGAAGTGGTGAAACACCAAAACTTGACAGTTTATTTAGTGAAGTTAAAGAAATATTTATATCTAAAAAAGAATCTAATAAAGATATGAAAGATGAAGATATAAACAAAATAGTAAATTCAATAATTAAGTTTGCTGATTTACAAAACAGTCGTGATAAAGATTATATATTTGATATTAGTAAATTCAGTGATACACAAGGTAAAACTGGACCATATATTTTATATACATATCTTAGAATGAATAAAATAGTAGAAAAATATACAACTGATATTAATAAATTAACAAATAATATATATAATAATTATGATAGAGATTTAAGACTCGGAATACTTGATTATTATGAGAGTGTTATGAGTTCATTTAGAGAGTTTAAGCCAAGCTTTATAGCTGATTATATATATAACTTGTGTGTACTTATGAATTCATTTTATCAAAACAATCATATTGCTAACATAGAAGATAACGATAAATTAAATGATTGGGTAAGTATTATTAAACTTGCTAATAACATTATTTTAAAAATGTTAGATTTACTTATTATTAAAGTTCCTACAGAGATGTAGTTAGTTTGGAGGATTATTATGAAACTTAAAGATAAAAGTAAAGAAGAATTAGAGGTATTATCGTATACTGATTTAACAGAATTAATTTTAAAAGAGAATAAAAAGCCTATGTCAACAAAAGACATATTTACAACTATTTGTGAATTACTTGAACTTTCTGATGAAGAATTTACAAATAAGATAGGTGATTTTTATACATCACTTACAACAGATAAAAGATTTATCTTACTTGATAATGCTATGTGGGATTTAAAAGATAAACACAAAGTAGAAATAGTACTTGATGATGAAGATGAAGATGAAGAAATCGAAGATGAAGAATCATTAGAAGATGAAGAAATCGAAGAAGATACTGATGAATCAGTAGAAATAACTGATGATGAAATAGATTTAGATGATGATGATGACATGGATGATTTAACTATAATAGATGGAGATGAAGAAGAGGATATATAATCCTTTTTCTCTTGTATAAAAAGATTATTTATAGTATAATTTAAATGTTTAGGAGGTCTTATTATGATAGAAAGACTACAAAATATAGAAAC
>JAEEGL015315713.1_pt1 | contig 12279 bp, 10 predicted proteins | sample 9134231 | NCBI WGS metagenome assembly JAEEGL01 (sample SAMN16246548, study PRJNA631951) | gut metagenome | biome: gut microbiome; feature: rumen; material: fiber-attached | host: Bos | place: Iran: Karaj | collected 2018-10 | reverse complement strand
TTGGAAATCATCTCTTCCGGCCGGATCTCCCTTGTCCCTTCAAAAGGCCTTATTTCTTCGCTGCTCCTGAAAGCGCCGTCCTCTGATACAATCCCGGCGGCATGGCAGCAAAGCGCGCATTCGGGATGCGCTTCCATATAATCCGCCTGAATCTGCAGTTTATGCGGATCAGACCAGAAATCATCCCCTTCGCACATGGCAATATACCTGCCCCTTGCCCTCGGGAAATTGAAGACCCCGCTGATATTTGAAATTCCTTTGGAATACTGGTTCTCCGACTGCAGCATCGGCCGGATAATATCCGGATAACGGGCGGCATATTCTTCAATAATCTCCCGGGTCCCGTCTGTGGAAGCATCGTCGTGGATCAGGATTTCGTAGCGGAAATCTGTTTCCTGTTCAAGAAAACTGTCCAGAGCTTTTCGAAGGAACCTTCGGTGATTAAAAGTGATACAAGACACAGAAACCAGCATGTCAGAAAGATCTGTGACGCATACGGCATTTTTTCCTGTTTTTTCTTTTCCATCGTTCATATCTCATCTTTTCTGCACTTTGCCTTTATAGTAACCTTTTTCGCAAAACAATAAAGCTGAAACGCATCAGATTCCCTCATCCATTTTAGAAAGCTTCACTGCCTGGTCCGCCGTAATCAGGGCCTGGATCAGTTCTTCCAGGTCCCCGCCGATAATCTGGTCGATCCTGTAAAGGGTCAGTTTGATTCTGTGATCCGTCACCCGTCCCTGCGGGAAGTTATATGTACGGATTTTTTCGGAGCGGTCTCCGGTGCCGATCTGGGATCTTCTCAGGTCGGCCTCTTCCGTCTGCTTGCGTTCCAGTTCCATTTCGTACAGGCGCGAACGCAGGATTTTCATGGCCTTTTCCTTGTTCTGCAGCTGGCTTTTTTCTTCCTGCATGTGAATGACAATGCCGGAGGGATAATGGGTGAGCCTCACTGCGGAGTCCGTGGTATTGACGCACTGCCCGCCATTGCCTGAGGCCCGGAACACATCCCAGTGGATATCATTGGGATCAATGACCACATCCACTTCTTCCGCCTCCGGCATTACCGCCACAGTAGCCGTGGAGGTATGGATTCTTCCGCCGGACTCGGTCTCCGGCACTCTCTGCACCCTGTGCACGCCGGATTCATATTTCAGCTTGGAATAGACGCTGCGTCCGCTCAGCAGAAATGTGATTTCCTTAAAGCCCCCGATTCCGTTCTCATTATAAGACAGAAGTTCTGTTTTCCAGCCCTGCCGCACGGCATACCCGTTATACATACGGTAAAGATCCGCAGCAAACAGCGCGGACTCGTCTCCGCCCACGCCCGCGCGGATTTCCATGATGATATTCTTGTCGTCATTGGGATCCTTGGGCAGCAGCAGGATACGAAGCTTATCCTCCGCTGCGGCAATCTGCTCTTTGGCGTCTGAGAGCTCCGATTTCAGCATTTCCCGCATGTCGGGATCATTTTCATGCTCCAGCATTTCCAGCGCATCCTGCATATCGGCAGCGGCCCGTTCCCTTTTCCGGTACGTATCCACGATGGGCTGCAGCTCCGCCTGCTCACGCATCAGCTGCTGCAGCCGCTTCGGGTCGCCCGCCGTTTCCGGCGCCCCAAGCAGCTGCATGATCTCCTCATGATGGCGCACTATATCGTTTAAACGTTCAATTCCAAGCACTTATTCTCTGACTCCGCAAACTACCCTGTCCTGCCCGGCCAGGTCCTGTATAATCCTGATTTCCGAAAAACCCGCGCCGGTAAGAATCTCCTGTACCGCCGCAGCCTGATCATACCCTATCTCCAGGTAAATGCGTCCTCCGGGAACCATATGCAAATAACCTTCTGAAGCAATCCTCCGGTAAAAATCCAGACCGTCAGGGCCGCCGTCCAGTGCCTGCCTCGGATCATGGTCCCTTACTTCCGGCTCCAGTGTTTCTATAACATCCGTCGCAATATAAGGGGGGTTGGAGACGATCACGTCGAAGCTGCCTTCCAGCTTTTCAAACAGATCGCTCTGCACAAAATCCATCTGCACGCCGTGCAGGGCTGCGTTGCGCATGGCCACATGCAGCGCGTCCCTCGAAACATCGGAAGCCGTAATATGCCGGTAGCCTCCCAGCTTGCCCAGGGCTGCCGCAAGACAGCCGGATCCGGTGCAAAGATCCAGCAGCCGGATGTCCGTTTCTTTTTCATGTTCCAGCACTGTTTCGGCAAGAGTTTCCGTATCCTGCCGCGGAATCAGCACATGGCGGTTCACATTCATCCGAAGCCCCATGAAGAATGTATACCCCAGGATCTGCTGCAGCGGGACATGACGGACCCTCTGCGAAATGCTCGCGTCAAAAGTGATCCTGCCGCCGCAGTCTCCGGGACATCTGGTAATATGGGCAGGTTCCGCGGCTCCCAGCGCGCCCGGGCAGACGTCCCTGTCCATCTCAGCCAGCAGCTCGGCTGCCTCCTTTCCGTAGGCCTCCTGCATCATCAGACGGGCTTCATAAGCCGCGTTGGAGATGCCGGCTTCCCGCAGGCGTTCTTCCCCGCCCTTCAGCATTTCCCGCAGCTTCATACTTGTTCACCTGTCCCGGAAGATACTGCGGATCCCGTTTTCAGATTCTCTTTTGGCTTATCTGCTTCCTTGCGCGCGCTCTTCCGGACCGCGGCTTCGGACGCAAGTTTCAGGCCCAGTGCATCCGGTCCTTCCGGAAACTCTTCCTGTTCATATGTCTTCCAGTCAAATACCGCTTCCACAGCAGCTATCGCCACTTCGATCATACTGTCGTCCGGCTCGTAGACCGTAAGCTTCTGCATCCAGAGGCCGGGGCGGGATAAAAAGCCGATGACGGGATTCTCACTGCGCCCTGCCAGCCTCAGGAATTCGTAGCTGATACCGGCAATCACCGGGAGCAGCAGGATACGTGACAAAAGCCGGAACAGCGGATTGGATACCCGGATCACCATAAACACCAGGATACTGATCATCATGACAATGATAATAAAGCTGGTTCCGCATCTTTTATGCTCTCTGGAGGAAACCGCTACATTGTCCACCTCCAGAGGCAGGCCGTGCTCAATACAGTTGATGCACTTATGCTCGGCTCCGTGATACATGAAAGTCCGGTGAATGTCTTCTGTCCGGGATACGATTTTAATATACGCAATGAAAATGATGACGCGGATAAGACCTTCCAGCAATGCCTGCAGCGCAGAGGAGCCGATCAGGTTTTTCACCAGTCCCGACAGCGCCAGCGGCAGCCACATGAATATAACCAGTGCCATGGCAAAAGCAAACACCAGCGCGCCTGTCATCACTGCCTTGTCAAACTTATCCCCGAAGACCTTCATCAGCCAGGCTTCCAGCTTTCCCGGAGCTTCCTCTTCTTCGTCGTCCTCATAAAAAGAAGCGGAATACATCAGTGCCCGCATGCCGATGACCATGGACTCCACAAAACTGAAAGAGCCGCGGATCAGGGGCAGCCCGGCAATCGCCCAGCGTTCCGCCAGGGGCGGGCAGTCCTTCACATCCACGGCAATGCTGCCGTCCGGTTTGCGGACACCTACGGCATATTTGTCCTTATTGCGCATCATGATGCCTTCGATAACGGCCTGTCCGCCGATTCCGCTGTATTTCATGTGCATCTCCTGTAAAACGAAACAGGACCGAGCATACTGCCCGGTCCAGACCTTGTTGAAATCGATTATTTCATTCCGTACTTCTTGTTGAATGCCTCTACACGGCCGCGTGCCTGTGCGGTCTTCTCCTTGCCGGTGTAGAAAGGATGGCACTTGGAACAAACTTCGACTGTGATGTTCTGCTTGGTGGAACCGGTCACAAAAGTGTTGCCGCAGTGGCAGGTGACGGTTGCCTGGTAGTACTTCGGCTGAATGGCCTCTTTCATCTCTTTATACCTCTCATTCTGTAAGGCGATTTCCGACCGCCCGATTCATATTTCCATTTCCTTATGGAAAATCAGCCTGTAAAGTATAACATGCCGCAGGAGGGAATGCAAGTTCTTTTCAGTGTTTTTTCTGAAGTTCACTGGTCACAATCATATCCGTTACCAGATTGTAGGAAGCAAAGCCTTCACTCAGTCCTTCCGCTTTCAGATAGGCGTCATTTACCTCATGCATGGTTTCCGCTGCCTTTCCTTTATACCGGTCCCAGTAGAGGTTATTATCCTCAAGGTCTTTTGCCGCGGAGTCACATATAGCGTCCGCACATTCCTTCCAGGCTTCCCGGTCCCGCCTGTGCAGTTCATTCCCGCAATAAATCCAGCCCAGCATCGCCCCGCTGTAACGGAGATCGGCGCTTTCCTCCCCTTCATAGGAAGAACAGCATAAATACCCCAGAAAATTAGCCTCTTTTTCAGATTCAAACCCCTTCAGGTGGGACAATTCATGCCCCATGGTGAACGGAAGGTTATAGGGCGGAACATCCCGGTTATAATTGGCTTCCACTGTAAACATGCTGTAAATGCCCGTAATGTCGCACCGGCTCAGCATTTTGGAAAACAGCACCGGCTTGGGGCGCGGATAAAAGCCTGCCAGCTCCGGATATTCTTTGCCAAGCTCTCCCATCGCCTCCCGGATCCTGTCGGGAAGCCGTTCTGAAATCTGCATGATCCCGTCTTCGTTCCGCTCTACCTGCGGTGCCAGTTCATTTATCCTGTCCACCATGATCCGGCAGACTTCCGCCAGTTCTTCATTAGAATAGCTGTCCCGCTCCAGTCCGTAGCGGATGGCAAAACGTGTCCGGGAGAAATAGACATCCTCATTCAGTTCAAAGAGCATCAACAGAAGTGCGGATATCCCCAGCAGCTTTCTGCCATGTCTTAGGCAGAGAGCCTTCAGAAGTGTCTTTTTTTCCCTGCCTCCCCTCAAAAAGATCCGCAGGAAACTCCCGAAAAGAAAGAGCAGATACAGTACCAGCATACAGAACAGGACTTCCGCCAGGGAAAAAGGCAGAAGTCCCGATAACCTGCCGAGTGTGCTGACTGCCAGAGGATTAAAGGTATCCGAAAAGGCGTCTGCAAATCCCGGCAGCACCCTGGAAACAACCCTGAGACAGAGCGCCGCCAGGATTGTTGCCAGACTATACTGGGTTGTGCGCATATAACTCACTCTCAATAAAACTTGATTTTTTCTGCCATACGCAGGAATTCCTGATTGCTGCGGGTTTTGGCAAACAGATCAAGAACTTTTTCCGCTGCCTCCTCCGGCTTCAGGGAACCGAAAGCATTGCGGACGCGGTTGACGGCAGCCATCTCATAGCTGTTCAGGAGCAGGTCGTCCCGCCGGGTACCGCTCTTCAGAATGTCGATGGCAGGGAAAATGCGTTTTTCACTCAGCTTGCGGTCCAGCACCAGCTCCATATTGCCGGTGCCCTTGAATTCCTCATAAATCACATCGTCCATGCGGCTGCCGGTATCGATCAGCGCAGTCGCTAGAATCGTCAGAGATCCGCCTTCCCGCATATTGCGCGCAGCGCCGAAGAAGCGCTTGGGCATGTGAAGGGCGGCAGGATCCAGACCGCCGGAAAGCGTCCGGCCGGACGGGGGCACCACCAGGTTGTATGCCCTGGCCAGCCGGGTGATGGAGTCCAGCAGGATTGTTACATCCTTTCCGTATTCCACCAGGCGCCGCGCTCTCTCGATCACCATCTCGGAGACACGCTTATGACGCTCCGGCAGCTCATCAAAGGTAGAGTAAATAATCTCCACATTCTCCCCCACAACCTCTTCTTTCATATCCGTTACTTCTTCCGGCCGCTCGTCGATGAGGAGAATGATCAGATGCATATTTTTATCCCGGATGATGGATTTGGCCACCTGCTTCAGCAGGGTCGTCTTGCCTGCTTTGGGCGGGGAAACGATCATTCCTCTCTGGCCTTTGCCAATCGGCGCAAGGAGGTCCATCACCCTGAGCGGCAGGGGGACGTTCTCCCCATGGGCCAGCTGGATGCGTTCGTTCGGGAATATCGGCGTCAGGTTTTCAAAATTGGGGCGGCGTTCTGCTGCCGAAACAGGGTAGCCGTTGACGCTGGTAATATAAAGCAGCGCCGCGAAACGTTCCGCTGCGGTTTTTACGCGGCGGTTGCCGCGGATAATGTCGCCTGTTTTCAGATTAAAGCGCCGGATCTGGCTGGGCGCCACGTAAACATCATTTTCACCCGGCAGGAAATTTTCACAGCGGATGAACCCGAATCCTTCCGGCATTACTTCCAGAATACCATTTGCTTCCTGGCCGGAATCCAGCGCGCTGATTTCCGGGGCCTGCTGTCCTGTTGCGAGACTCACCACCGGACGGCCCGTCTTCGTATCCATGGGGATATCCTTCATGTCGCCGGCTTCTGAGGATGCGTCGGTTCCCTTGGGGGACTCCGGTGTTTTATCTTCTTCAGGGGGTTCCGCATTCCTGACAGGCTCAGGAACAGGGGCAGTTTTTTTTGCCCTTTCCGGTGCCGGTGCCGCAGCCCGGCTGTGAATTTCCTGCGGTTTATTCTCCGGACGCTTTTCCGCGGTCTCCACGAGCAGGTCGATCAGTTCCGCCTTGCGCAGACCCGTTGCCCGCAGACCCTGTGCTTTTGCAAATTCCCTTAATTGGCTCAGGGGTAATGTTTCCAGTTTTTCTCTCATGATAAAAATGATCTCCGTTAAAAAAAGTGAATCGGCTTCGGGATATCCGAAAAGGACCTGTAAGACGGATAAAAGAAAGAAGCTGCTTTATCTTTTTTAAATGTACACGTTTTTCATGTGCTTGTCAAATTATTCCTTTTGACACGGCAATCATGTCAATTCTCTTAATTTCCGCCCGGATTCCTTGCTATTCTCCCTTTTTTTTGCTAAACTGCACATGCCGCAAGTATTCTGCATGCAAGGATATGGATCTGCATGCGGACTTTATTTGCTGCTTTTATTTCGCAGAAATCCTTTCTCAAGGAGTTTATATGAATACCAAAAACCGCAAAAAACCATCGGGCGGTACGGGATCCGGACAACGCATACTCTATGATGCCCGGGGCGCCCGCGTCAAACGCAGTCCGCTTTCCAACCGTTTTGTCCGTTTTCTGCTCTTCGGACTGCTGCCTTACGTTGTCATTAACGGCATTATACTGCTGCTGGTATGCTCTACGCCCAGGATTGCCATCCAGGTCAAGGACACCAACGACTATATGTCGACCCAGGTGGATTTCACAGTGCGTTCTCTTCTTCCCCTGAAGGAACTGAATGTCACTATGGAGTCAGTCCCGCTGGAATATACCAAATCCGGGCAAACCTATCACACGACAGTGACACAGAACGGCACATTCTTTGTAGAAGCCACTTCCATCAATAAAATGTACCGGTCCGCCTATGCTGATGTAACCATGCTGGATGACACACCGCCTTCCGTCAATGAGGAATCCGCTGCCATAGACAACAATACGCTGACCTTTACGGTGAGCGACTCCCAGTCCGGTGTCAATTATGATTCCATTGTCGGTATTGTTAACGGTACGGAAACCATTTATCCCTCCCATGTGGACCGTAATATGGGACTGATCAAAATGGATCTTCCCAACCGGACAGAAACTGTGGAGCTTCATTTTGAAGATATGGTCGGCAATGCCCGCTCGGGCCGTATTACCGTCAACACACAGCTGATTGATCCCAACGCCGAAGAAAGCGAATAATCCTATACAAGACTTTTCACAGCAAATAAAAAAGAATCGGATGGTATCCTTTCCGCTCCGCCTCGAGCCTGAAGTCTCCCGGACTTAAGACCGCGGACCGGCAAATGCCATCCGATTCCTTTTTTATTTGTTTAAACAGCTTCTGATGTTTACGGAAAGCCTTAGTAATACACAATTACAGGCATTCCCTTATAAACGATGCCGAAAAGCTCCTTGGCTTTTGAAAAAGGCAGGTTAACGCAGCCGTGGGATCCGGAGTAGACATAGATGCTTCCGCCGAAGGATCCGCGCCATGTGGCATCATGGAATCCTATGCCCCCGTTGAAGGGCATCCAGTAGGAGACCGGGCTTGCGTAATCCAGTGTGCCGTCAGGCTTGAATCCCCGCAGTACCTTATCCTTCTGCTTATACTTGATGTCATAAATACCGGAAGGGGTGATGCGGCCTTTCGTCATTCTTCCGGAAACGCAGTTGGATTCGAAAATGCATTTCCTGTCCTGATAGACGAAAACCTTCTGGGCTGTGAGATCGGCTTCCGCATACATCGTGCCGTAGTCATATCTGCCATGGGAGGCAGCTTCCTTCTTCCATACGGCCTTTGCCATAAACGGGGAAGTTTCTCCCTCCTGCGGCTCTTCCGAAACCACATCCCCGGCATCACTGCCGCCCTCAGCGCTTTCGGCGCTCTCAGTACTTTCTGCAGCATCGGTTTCAGGGACCTCCTGTACCGGAGCATCCTCAGTCAGCGCCACCATCTCCGTCAGTGCTGCCAGAGTGGCTTCCCGGTCCATCTGCCACCCGTAATTATTTTCAATATAGATAACCCTTCCGTCATGGGTCACAAAGCGCTTCTGCCCTTTGGCCTCATAGGTATCATAACGGTCTGCCAGCCGGTTAACATATTCTTCCATAGTTTCCGGATGCGAAATCATATCGAGAAGCTGCTCCCCTGAGAACTGGATCTCCGTATCAGCTCCGAGATCCACTCCTGCCTTAAGAGAATGCAGACGGCTCAGCTCTTTTGCATGATTCACCAGCACTTCCGCGTCCTGCCGGAGTTCGGGCTCCTGATAGCATTCCTGCCTGGATTCAATATCCGTTTCCAGTTCACCCTTAAGAATCGCATCTCCTACGATTTTTTCCACAGCTTCCGGAATCAGTGTATTACCTTCTGTTTCGGGAACGACAACGTAAGTATCCTGTTCTCCGTCATAACTGACAAATGCGTCTGTTGGGGCATTCTGGGCATCTTCAGAGAACTGGGGCAATTCTGAAAGGGCTGTCCGAAGTGCATTTTCATCATAGCTGTCCGCATAAGAGACAGGGATTTCCTTGGCAACACGCCTCCAGAAGATCCATCCTTTGTTTTTCTGCGCAGATATCGCTTCCGGGATTCCCTTATAGGAACGCACCAGTCCGACCTTGTTCAGGTCCAGCTCATCCACGGCACCTTCTCTTCCGTGGATGCGGAAAACTGGAACCTCCCTTACCGCTTCCAGCGCATCTACAGCTTCCTCTGCCGTCATATCCCCCACATCCTGTCCCATAATATAGGAACCAGGCAGGAAATGACTTTTGTAATATTGAATGCCGTGTACATAAGCGCCTGCCACCAGCACTGCAAGGAAAGCTGCCACAGCCCATCCCATTCTGCTGCGGGGTGCCGGTTCTTCCGGAATCGGTTCGGGATCGGAAAACATGGGCTTGACCGGTTCCGGTTCAAATATCTCCTCTGCCTCCCTGCTCCCGGCAGGCTCTTCCTCCCCGGTTTCTGATGTTTCTGATGCCGCGCTCAGTTCCCCGCCTGACGGAGTTTCTGACTGTGAGTCCATTTCTTCATCCGCGGGGGTCTCTGATCCCGCATTCGTTTCTTGATCTGCGGCTGTTTCTGACTTTGAGGCTTCTTCTTCAGCTTCTTCTGTTCCGGACTGTGCGGAAGCTTCTACTGTCTCTGAAGTCTCTGATTCCGCAGGTGAAGGCTCCGCTTCCGCCACGGATTCTGATATCCTTACAGACTCTGACGACGGAGAGGTTTCTGAGCCGGATTCTGCGTTTACGGCTGTTTCGGACTCATTTCCTTCCACAGTCTGGCTTCCCTCCAGGGAGTCTTCCTCTTCCGCAGGTTCCTTTGCGGCTTCGGAACCGCTTTCTGTGTCCTCTTCCTCAGTTTCGTCAGAGCTGATCAGTTCCTCAAAAACAAGAGTTTCTTCCGCAGCAGCGCTTTCACCGTCTTCCGCAAGTTCTTCGGGCACCAGGCTTTGCGGCTCTTCTTCCGCCAGAAGGGTATCCAGGTCCACCATTTCAATTGTCACGTTTTCTAAATGTGCCATCTTAATATATCTTTACACTCTGCGTCTGTTGTCCGGTTACAGGTCGATTGTCAGCCCGACCGGTGCATGATCCGATCCCATAATATCCTGGTAAATCTTTGCGTCTATGATTTTATCCTTCAGGTCGTCGGAAACGATAAAATAGTCAATCCGCCAGCCGACATTCTTAGCTCTTGCGTTCATCCGGTAAGACCACCAGCTGTATTCCTCCCTGTCAGGATAAAGGTAACGGAAGGTGTCCGTAAAGCCGCTGGCAAGCAGCTGGCTCATCTTGGCCCGCTCCTCATCGGTAAATCCCGCATTGTTATGGTTGGTTTTGTCATTTTTCAGGTCAATGCATTCGTGGGCCACATTGAGGTCTCCGCAATACACCACCGGTTTTTTCATTTTCAGCTCGCCCACATATTTCCGCCATGCATCCTCCCATTCCATCCGGTACGGAAGCCTCTGCAGCTCATTCTGGGCATTCGGCACATAAACCGTCAGCAGATAATGGCTGTCAAACTCCAGGCAGACACTGCGGCCTTCATGGTTGTGGATATCCTCCGGAAGCCCGATCTGTACGGAAAGCGGCTTTTCCTTAGTAAAGATTGCCGTACCGGAATATCCTTTTTTCTCAGCATAATCCCAATACTGATAATAGCCGGGCAGGTCCATTTCTATCTGCCCTGCCTGCAGCTTTGTCTCCTGCAGGCAGAATGCGTCTGCGCCGGAGGCATTGAAAAAATCCATGAAGCCTTTGCCCATGACAGCCCGGAGGCCATTCACATTCCAGGAAATATAGTTTTTCATTTTGTCTTCTCCTGTCCTGTCCCTTTTTTCGAATAAAAGTCTTCTGCCAGCGCTTCATCATAGAAAATGCGGCCGACCCCGGACAGCTCCATCCGGCCTTCCTCATCCACATCAATCTGCGCTGTTGCACAGTTAAAAAGAATCTGCGGTTTCCTGAAATAAGAATCCCGGTCTTCTGCAAAGCGGTACAGCATGCAGCGGAATGTACATCCGTGGGTCAGCACCAGAACCGTTTTGTCCTTAAGGTCTTCCCTGCCTGCGATCTCATCCAGGAACGCGTCCCCGCGATCCACGACGGACCGCAGCGGTTCCGCTCCTTCAGGAACGTATCCGCCGTCCAGGGAGCGGAAAAAGAGGTTGAATTTTTCCCGTTCCTCGTCGCTGACATCCGGGCCGAAGATGCTGTCTTTGCCTTCCCACTCACCGAAGCAGATCTCCATCAGGCGGTCGTCGAGCCGTATCCTGCCCCCTTCTTTTACATAGTGCGGATTGCGTGCCAGAACAATCGCCGCCGTTTCCTGCGCTCTCATCAGAGGGCTTGAAAAACAGGCGTCGATAGGGATTTCTGCCATTCCGTCGCCGGAAAGGGCAGCAATTTTCATGCCGTTCATATTTAAATGCAGGTCGGAACGTCCCTGGATCCTGTGCTGCCGGTTCCAGTCCGTTTCCGAGTGCCGCATCAGATAAATTCTCATGTATCCGTTTCCTTTTTGCCGTTAAACTCCTGAAATGTTATTGTAACTGAAAAGTGCAGAAAAAACATCTGTCTTCCCTGCACTCTCTCTTTGTTTTATTGTATTTTTTACTGATATTCAGGCTTCTTAATATTTGCCCAGGCTGCCTGCGTCTTTCGGCCTCTCTGCAAAGACCTCGTCCCTGCCGGGAAGGATCGCATTCAGGATAATTCCCACAAAGGATGCTACCGCAAGACCGGTCAGTCCGATGGTGATGCTGCCTGCCTGGAACTTGATAGCACCGCCGTCCAGGCCATAGTTGATGCCGGTGGACAGCACCAGGATCAGTGCTGCAATGATAATGTTCCGGGTGTTGGAAAAGTCAACGTTATTCTCCACTACGTTGCGTACGCCGATGGCGGAGATCATGCCGTACAGGATCAGTGAAACGCCGCCTATGGTCGCTGCCGGCATGGCGTGAATCAGTTCCGCAAATTTCGGACAGAAGGAAATGATAATCGCGTAACAGGCTGCCAGACGGATGACCCTGGGATCAAATACCCTGGTCAGCGCCAGCACACCGGTATTCTCGCCGTAGGTCGTATTGGCCGGAGCGCCGAACAGCGCTGCAATGGCCGTACCTACGCCGTCTCCGATGAGTGTTCTGTGGAGGCCCGGGTCTTCTATGAAATTCTGCCCTACCGTGGAACCGATAGCGGAAATATCGCCCACATGTTCCATCATGGTGGCAAATGAGATCGGAATAATGGTAATGGCTGCGGTAATAAGCAGGCTGGTATTCAGGTTGCC
>JAEEGL014859072.1_pt1 | contig 12279 bp, 5 predicted proteins | sample 9134231 | NCBI WGS metagenome assembly JAEEGL01 (sample SAMN16246548, study PRJNA631951) | gut metagenome | biome: gut microbiome; feature: rumen; material: fiber-attached | host: Bos | place: Iran: Karaj | collected 2018-10 | reverse complement strand
TCAACTATAAATTTAATTGAATTAAAAATAAAAATATATTGATCATATAATAAATAATTTCCCATTACATTATCAATAATAACATGTAAATCAAAAATTTCTTTTACATTTTGTATTAAATCTGTATTTTTTGTTATTGGCATTAATACTCTTGATAAACCATTTAATTTCATTTCATAACATTTAATTTTTAAATCTTCAATTTTATTATGTAATTGACCTAAATAAAATTCAGTTGATGGTGTTTTTCTACCATCAGGAACAAATTTTAAATTAACAAATATTTTATGTGTATCTATTGAATAAGGAAATTGTTTTGATAATCTTGGAATACAATATTCAATAAATAAATGTATTCCTTCTTCAAATTTTAATTGATAAGCTTCATGTTTTAATTTCGTTGCTTCAGGTTGAGTTAATTCTTCAATATTTGGAAAAATTAATTTATGTTTTTCTTTTTCTTCTTCAATTTTTAATTTTTCTTCTCTATTAATTTTCTTTTGTTTAGCACTTAATTTTTTATCACTTTTTTCAATTGAATGACTATCTTTTTTATGAAATCCAGTTTGTGTTGCATAAGGTGAAAATTCCTTTTTTTCTTCTTCAACTTTAGGAAGTCTAATTTCATCATGCCAATTATATAAATAATAAGTTGGATTAGTATTTTTAGCTAAAAATTCATCTAATAAAGCATTATCACATTCTTTACTAGTTTTAAATTTTTCCCATTTAAAAAATTCTTTTATTGCTTCTGTAAATTCAGCTAAATCTTCTTTATTTTTAAAAATAGTCAAATCTCTATAATGTTTCTCTAATCTTTCTAAAGAAAATAATCTATAACCACTTTTTCTAAGCATTCTTAAAGGATATAATATTAATTTAACATGTTCATGCATAGCACGAAAACCTTCTTTAACATATTTATTAAGAACTTTAAAAAAATATTTAATATCTTTTTTTATAGTTTTCCAAAGAGGTTTAAAATTATCATTATTCATTGTTTGAGCATCTCTAATTCGATTAATTACATCTTTAAATGCATATCTTACCATTGATGCATCACCAATTGCTCCTTTATCTACAATATCTTTTCTACCATCATACATTATTATACCATTTGATTGAGCTTGAAAATATAATACTGGACGAAGCCAATCCATTTTTATTTCTTTCAATTTTTTTGTAAATTTGAAACATACACCTAAACGAAATAAACGATCTAAAAGAGGCTCCCAATATATTCCTCCTAAGTCATCATATGCAAAAAATGAATCTTCTGTTAAATTATATTCTTCTAATACACGAAAAAGATCCATTAGGATTTTATATTCTTTTGAATTTTGAATTCTTTCAAAAGTTAGTTTTGGCATTTTTTTATTTTATTTTATTTTTTTTTTTGGTTTTTTTTTTTTTTATAATTTGAATATATTCTAATATTCTATTTAAATGTGTTTTAATATAAATTTATATTTTTAATAATAAATTTTAAAAATTTTTTCTTTTCTTTTTTTAATAAACTTTTTCAAATATTTAAACACAATTAAAAAATAAAATTTATTATTTAAATGAAAAGAAAAGGTACAAATCCAAATAAAAAATCAAAAAAAAAAAACACTCACAAAAATATATAAAAGAAGAAGAATCAACAGAAACAATAAACAAACATTGTCCAAAAAAAGAAAATTTCCAAGAAAAAAAAAAACAAGAATTAACAGAAAAAGAAATAAATGAAAAATTAAAAGAAATATATTCAAAAATTGAAAAAAAAGATTTTTCAAATAAACCAGAATACTTAAACATGACAACATATAATAATTTATCAAAAGAACATAAAGAATGTTTAGAAAAATTATCTGCAATAACAGGATATATATTAATTTCTCCAATAGAACTTTTATACAAACAACAATATGAAGAAATAAATAAAATATCAAATGAAAAAGACAAATGTTCAATTTGTCAATATAATTTTTATGAAGAAGAAGAAAATGAAAAAGAAGTAGAAGAAAAAAATGAAAAAAATACATTTGAAAAATATTTAAAAACAGAATTTGATGTAATTTTACTAGATAAATGTCATGATCATTTTTTCCATATAGATTGTATTTCTCTTTTAATAAACAACAAAGACAATTTTAAATGTCCAAATTGTTCTATAATATATGGTATATTAATAGGAGATATGCCAAAAGGAAGTATGTCAGCATATATATCAGAAGATTTACATTGTAATGGATATAAAAATATAGGAACAATAATAATTGATTATTATTTTCCTTCTGGATTAAATTATTCAGGAACTTCAAGAGAATGTTATTTACCAAATAATAAAGAAGGAAAAGAAATTTTAGGTTTATTGAAAGTAGCTTTTGATAGAAAATTAACTTTTACTATTGGAACTTCTGTTACTACAGGAAGGAATAATACTACTGTTTGGAATGGTATTCATCATAAAACTAATACTTGGGGTGGACCTACTTGTTTTGGTTATCCTGATGATACATATTTTAATCGAGTTAAAGAAGAATTAGCTGCTAAAGGAGTTTTTAAAGAAAATATTGATAAAGATGCTGAAGAAATTGCTGATGATTTAATTAATAATTACAATAATTATGATATGTTTTAATATTATGCTTTTTATATTTTATTTTGTTATTTATTTATATTATTCAAATTTATTTTTTTAATTTTTAATTTAAATTTAATATTTTTTTTTAGTTTTTTGATAAAAAATAATAATTTATAATTAATATTTATAGTAATATATAAATATTTTATAATGGATTATTAATTTTAGGAAAATAAAATTTATCTCTTTCAGGTTGAGAAAATCTATTAAAATCTTTTTTACAAATCCATTTTTTTATTTTTTCTAATTCTTCATAATATTTATCATTTCTATAAGGTTCAACTAAAGGAAAAAATGAACTTAATTGATTAGAATAAGCATAACTTTTATCTTTATTATTAATATATTTTTGACTCATTGATTTAACTAATTTAGAATAATAATTATTTTTAACAGAAGAATTAAATAAAATTGGTTCTTTACTTTCATTTTCATTATCTTTAACACAAAATTTTTCCATTTTAGGAATTATACCTTCTTCAATTTTCTTTTGTAAAAGTAATAAATCATTTTTATTCATTATCATTCTTTGTGAAAATGAAATTTTCATTTTTTTCTTTTTTTTCATTTCATCATATGTAAAATTATGAGAATCTAATTTTGGTTTTATATTTTTAAATTTATCTTTTTTTTCATTTTCATTTATTTCATTTTCTTTTTCTTTTTCTTTATTATTATCTTTATTATTTTCATTAACACTCTTACCAAAAAATTTTTTATCAAATTCTTCAAGATTAATTTTTTTTCTTATTTTCTTTTTTTTTGGAATTCCAGTTAAATCTTCTTCAGTTAAAATATCAGCATATTTTCTTTCAAGAAATAATAAATCATCATCATTAGAAAATAAATTTGCTCTACTAATATCTTCTAAAGTTTTACTTTTTAAAATTGCACCAAAATTTAAAAAAGCATCATAAATTTCTCTATATCTTTTAGTTTTTAAATAAATATCAAAAGTAGTTAAAATATCTTCTAAAGTATCTCTTAATTTAATAAATTTTAATTGTAAACCAAATTTAGAATAAATTCTCTTATTAAATAAAATATTTGAATCAGAAAATATTTTAAAATTATTATTATTCATTTGATATCTTGGTAAAGTTTCTTTTACTATTTTCATACCTTTTCCAGTTATTCCTTCAATTATTGTTATTCTTATTTTTTTATCTAAAATTTGAAATCCACTTATATAATCAATTTCATTATTATTTCTTTCATCTTCTGTTAATTCTTTTATATATATTTCTTTTGGAGAACGTAATGAAAATGCAGATTGGTTTATTTCTTCAAATAATTTTTTTAGTTTTTGAAGTGTTATTACATCTGAATATGTTGTTATGTAAATAAATCTTTCTAAATTTTTTTCTTTTTCAATTTCTTCTTCTTTATTTTCATTATTCTTTATAGAATTCATTCTTTATTATTTTTTTATATTTTAAATTTAGAAAAACATTAAATTATTATATTTTAAAAAAAATAAAAAAAAAATTTAAAAAAAAAACAATTCAAATATTTTCAAAAAACTAAAAAAAACCTATTTAAAAAAAAAACAGTAACAAATAAAAAACTAAAAAAATAAAAAAATTTCAAAAAAAAAAATAAAAAAATGTCAAATCAAGATGATACCTCAGACTTACAAGTTCATTCTTTTAAATTAGTAATCCTGGGTGAAGAAGCAGTAGGAAAAAGTTCAATAGCTCAACGTTTTGTAAATGGTAAATTTACAAATCTACACCAAGCAACAATAGGAGCATTATTTTTAACAAAGCAAATACGTCATGAAGATAGAATAGTAAAATTTGAAATATGGGACACAGCAGGACAAGAACGTTTTCATTCATTAACACCACTTTATTATAAAAATGCAAAAGCTGCAATTGTAGTTTTTGATGTTGCAAATTTAGGTTCTTTTGAAAGAGCAAAAACATGGGTTAAAGATTTAATGGAAAAAGCTAATCCTGATATTATTATTGCATTATGTGGAAATAAAATTGATTTAGAAGATTCTAGAGTTGTTAAAAAAGATGATGCTGAAAAATATGCAAATGATATTGGAAGCTTTTATACTGAAGTTTCTGCTAAATTAGATAAAAATGTTAATGAATTATTTGATAAAATTGTACAAAAAATGCCTAAGGAAATACAAGAAAGAAATGGAATTAAAATTGAAGATGAGGATTTAAATAGAAAAAATTATACTGGATATTGCTCAGGATATTTAGGATATTGTGGGAAAAGTGAATGATTATTTTTAGGTTTTTATGTTTTTTTTTGTTTTTTTTTTTTTTTTTGAAGGTTTGATTGAAGGTTTTTTTATTGGTTTTTTAGGTTGGTTTTTATTTATTTTTTTTTTTTGGTTTTTTAAATGTTTTTTATATATTTGAAATGAGATTTAAATAATATATTATGATTTTAAAATTTAGTTAATTTTTCTATTTTTAATATTTAAATGATATTATTTTAATAATATCTATTTTCATTAAATTTTTTATTTTTAGAAATAATTGATTTAAAATATAAAATCAATATTATCTTCTCCTTCAATTTTTCTATAATCTTCTAAAGTTTTTTGTTTTTCTTCAAATTGACTAATTAAAAAATCAGAATTAAAAACAGAATTATTTTTTTGTTTTTTTATCTTATCATATTCTTCTTTTGTTTGATGACCAATTTGAATAGGAATTATAATTCTTGGTCTATGATTTTTACTAATAAATTTGTCCTTTAAATATATAGTTATTTTCATATTATATATACATTTTATATAAGTAGTATAAATACTTGGAATTAAATAAAAAATACTAAAATTTTTATATGGACTAACCCATCCACCCAAATTAAAATTTTCATTTTTATTTAAATTAATATTTAAATATTCAGTTCCATTTTCTTCTTTTTTAATATTTATTTTGTGATTAATTCTATTATTTATAGTTTGATCATTAAGTAATTTTTTTTTATCTGATGAAGTAAATAAAATATCTCTTTGAATAGTAACTTTAATATATGAAAGATCTAATTTACATTTTTCATTATGAATTTCAATATTGAAACTCATTTGATCATCAAAAGTTATATAATTTTTATCAACATATATTATAGTTTCACATTCACCTTTATTATTAAAATAAGTTGAAATATTAGTTTTTACTTCATATTTATTTTGAATATTTTCTTCATGATATATTGCTTTAATTAAAATAATATATGAACAACTATAAACTTTATCATTTGAAGTACATTTTCCAATAAGATAATATCTTATATAACATTTATATTTATTTAAAGGATATTCAAAACTTGGTGTTAAATCCTCAGGTATTGGAAAAGTAAAATCAATTGTTTTTAAATTATTAACTTCTAATATGTGTTCATCTAATATTGTTGTTTCATTTAATAATATTTTATTATTATTAGAAATATATTGTTCTCTTTGTAATTCTAAAGATATTGAATTTGGATTTATTGAATTATTTAGTATTATTATATTTCCTGTAATATCTGTATTAGGAAAAAAACCATTATCTAAATCTACTATTTGCATCTTTAATCCTTTTTCTTTTATAAATGAAGAATTGAAATTTTCCATTTTTTATTTTTTATTATTTTATTTTACAAAAATCAATTTTTAAAATTTATATTTTTTTATATATTTAAAAATATTCTAAATATTTTTTAATAATTTCCTTTTATATTATTTTTGGCAAAATAATATACTATTAATTAAAATGTCAGAAGATGAAATTGAATTATATGAAGGAGATGAATTAAGTTTTTTTGAAAGATTTATAATTTTATCAGATATATTTGTAACAAATCAAAGTAATTCTAGAATCGAAATTTTTTTTTATTTATGTTTTTTTTATCTTCAATTAATTTCTGGTTTTTTTTCTCCTCAAATTGGAATTTTAAAAATGGATAATTCAATTGATAAGTTTTTATCATACATTGAAAAAATAACTAGATTAAAAAATTTTTTTAGAAATAATTTCTCTCAATATAAAATAATATCATATTGTTTATTTTTTTTTTTTAATATTTCAGGAATTTATTTTATTTTTTTGATTAAAGTAACAAATAAACAATCATTTTTTGATTTTAAAAAAAAAATTTTCATTTATTTGTTTAAATTTTTTATATATATTGCATATAATATGATATTAGATTTATCTATAGTAAATTTTTGTTTTAAAGGAAATAAAAATAATATTATATTAGATTCAAGTTGTTCTTTTAAAGATAATTTTTTTACTTCTATTTGTTATATTTATTCATTTATATATTCAACAATTATGAATTTTACTATTCAAATTTTTCATAATGATTCTTGTTATTTATCTAATTCATATTTATCTAAAGCAAATTGTTCATATGATTTTATGATGATTATACATGAAATTATTTATTCTTTTGTTTTAAATCAAACTTATCTTTCAAAATATATTTTTTTAATTTATAATTTATTTACTTCTATTTATTTTTTTCATTATTTTCTTTATGTTCATTTATTTCATGAAAAATCTGTTTTTTTATTTTCAGGAATATTTCATTTATTATATATATGGGTATCAATACTATTTTTAATATTTTATATTTTTCCAATTGATAATATAGGATTAGTATTTATTTATTCAAGTTTATTAGTTATTTTTGCAGGTTATAAAGTTTCATATTATTTAGATTATAAATTAATATATAAAACATCTTTTTTTAAAATTAAAAATCATTATTATGTTTTATATTTTATAAAAGAATTAGTTAGACTAATAAATACACATGATGAAGATGAAGAAAGAAAAACTTTATTAATGGGAATATTAGAATTACATAAAAATGAATGTAATAATCCATCATGTTTAACAAAGTCAAATAAAAAAATATATTTGCCTAAAACTGATGAATGGTCAAATGATGAAAAACAATTAATTAATAATAAAATTTTTTTAAATTCTTTTGTTGTAGTATTATTGAATTTTTGGTTAGCTGAAAATAATGCTTTTCCAGATCTTTTATTAACATTATCATTTTATAATTTAACAGTAATTGAAAATGTATGTCAAAGTCTTTATATATTAAAAAAAATACAAAGATTAAAATTAACATATAATGAATTGTTTTGTTTTGAAAGATTAAAAATTAAAATTAGAAATTATTTAATACAAGGATTAAAAGGGAAAAATAAACCAGTTTATAGTTTATCAGAATTAAATCCTTCATTTTATTTTAAATATGATGAATTATCAAAACAATTTATTCAAGAAATTACAAATGATCTTAATTATTCTTTATTATTTTGGACAAATTTAAAAAATAATGAAGATGCAATAAATTATAATGATTTTTTTAAATTAACTGAAAAAATTAGATTTTCAAAATTAAAAATATCAAAACTTTTTAATGAATTATTTATTATTTATAATGGAGCAAATGAAATATTTGAATTATATTCTTTATATGTTGAAACAGTAAATAATGATTTTATAACAAAGAGAAAATTAGAATTTATAAAAAAAAAACATGATAGAGGAACATTAGATTTAGGTAAAATAAATTATTTTAGTATTTTATTTGGAAAAGATACAGGAATTATAATAGGAAGTGGAGATAAAGGACATGAAGGAAAAATTTTAGTAATTAATAAAGCAATATGTGATTTATTTGGTTATTCAAAAGAAGAATTAAAAGGGAAAATTTGTAATATTATAATGCCAAAAAATATTGCAAAAATTCATACTTCTTTAATAAAAAATTTTTTTTCAATTGGAAAAAAAAATATTTTAGGTAAAAAAAATATTAGAGGATTTGGTAAAGATAAAGATAATAATATATTTATGGTTAATTTAAGTGTAAATCTCTTTCCAATTTTAAATAATTCAGTTTTATTTATTGTAATGCTTAATAAAGATAAACAAGAAGATTTAATATTAATTGATAATTATTTTAATATTCAAGGGATGTCATCTCATTTAATGACTAAATTTAATATTGAAAATAAGCAATTATTTCAAATTTATGATATTCCCTTTTATGCAATTTGTCCTCAATTTATTGGTTTATATAAAAATATGATAGTAATTAAAAATAAAAAATTAATGTCTTCACATTCATCAATTACAAAAAAAGGAATAAATGAGATAAAAAAAACATTATCAGGAATAGTAAAAAAAGTAATTGATAAAAGAAAAACAAATCCAAAGAGTTTTAATCTTGATAATTTAATATTTACACCAACAAATAAAGGGTCAAATCAAAATAATAATAATTCTAATGAAAATGAAAATCCAAATGCTAATCAAAATTTAATTTCAAAATTAAATCCAAATAATAATATGAATTTTTTAGCTGATATGAAATCACCAAACATTAATGTTACTTCATCTTTTTTTAGAAAATCATTTCTGCATGAAGCATCAGAAAAAAGTATAATATTAGAGGATATTTCAAAATTAAAACCACCAAAACAATTATTAGACACTAATGAAAATATTGAATTAGAATCTGAAATTCAAATTCCAAATTTTATATTAAATTATAGAAATAATATTTTAAATAAGCAAGATTCTTTTATTGATTTTGATTCATTTAGTGAAGATATGAATGATGAAAGTTCTTTTGATGAATCTGATTTTTTGCAAAAAGATGAAGTTAAATCTATAGCAAAGCAAGAACAAAATAATAGAAAAAAATCAAATTTAAATGATAATATACATTCTCATCACAATAGTGTATATATGAACAATGATTATTTAAAAATAAAAAATAAACATGAAAGAAGTGAAGAAGAAATTGCATTTTTAAATAAAATATATTTATATAAACTTTATTTTTTAAAAGAAGAATTTTCTAAATTGAAAGAATATGTTGATAGAAGTTTATTAGATTGTAATTCAATAGGAATAAAATATAATTTATTTTTTGAAATAATGAAAATTGGAAAAGAAGAATATACATATTATATAAGAGTATCAGAAAATAAAGATATAGAAAATATAATAGAAGATGAAAATGATGAGGAAGATGATTTAACTAACAACAATAATATTACAATACATTTGAAAAAAAAAAATGATGAAATAAAACAAATAAAAAAAATAAAATATGAATATTTAAAAAAATTATATTTCACATTCCCAGAACAAAGGAAAGGATTAATTGAATTATATAATGAATTTATAAAATTATCAACAAATGATAATACTTTTAAAGAAAATTTAATAAAAAGTAAAGAAGATATATTAAGACATAGTATTGTTCATGGAGAAGTAAGAGAAGATATACAAATGGATGATGAAAATGCTTCACAAAGTTCATCAAATTATAATGAAGATTTATCAAAAAAAAATAGAATTGAAGAAATAAGAAATAATGCTCTTAAGACTATTAAAAATTATAAAATGCTTAAATATTATAAATCTCTTTTATTTGTAATTATTTCTTGTTTCGGTATTTTTCTTCCTATTATTATAAATTATTTTGATTCTTTATGTAATAATTTATCAGAAGTTACTAATATCAATAATAAATTATATCAAACTACAAATTGGATTATTTTTCTTTTAAATTCTTTAATTTCTTTTGATACAATTTTTGCATGTAATTATTTAAAGATTGAAAATTTTACATATAATTTTTATTCAGATTCTTTAGAAGAATATATTTTTACAATTCAACAATTTTCTTTAGAATGGATTGAATTAATAATAACAAATTTTTCTTTAGTTGAAAAAGCAATTGCTACTTTTACAAAAGAAAGTCGAGATATTTTTTGGGAAAAAGAAGAAGTATTAAATTTAGATCAAACATATAATAGTAGTGAACCATATCCATTAGCATTACTTCAAATATTAGCAAATGCAAATAATTTATTACATGATCAAATTTATTTTAATATTATTTTAGGTAAAAATGAGATTAATGAATATCAACAAAAATATATTTATTATAGAGCATATATTAGTATTAATAATGCTTTTAGACTTTTTCTTCCTAGTAATTTAGAAAAAATAAAAACTTTACCTCCAATTTTACAAGAATTAAATAATAATTCACTTAATAATATTATTTCTGCTAATGTAGTTTGTGGTATCATAATTGTAATTATTATCACTCTTTATGTTTTTATTTTATATAAAACTAATAAAAATATTGATGAAGGATTTGAAAAAATTTCTACAATTAAAATTGCAAAAATAAATGAAACTATAAAAAAATTAGAAGAATTTAATGCATCATTAAAAAGATTTATTGAAGCAAATTTTGAAGATAATCATTATTTTGATATTAAAACATATAATCAATATGAATTTACTACCACATTAGATAGAAAAACAAATATTTTAATTCATTATACAAAATCAAATAAAAAAGATGAACAAAATATTTTTGACGAATTGAAAAAAGATAGCAATACAAATAATATATTAAAAATTAAAATTGAAAAACCTAAAAAATTACAATTATTTAGATATAGTTATATTCAACCTTTAATTCTTGCTTTTATTTGTACAGAATTTATTTTAACAACATTATTAATTTCAAGAATAATTGTAAATTCATCAAATGAAATAATAAATGTTCAAACTTTTATTTATGAATTAGTTCTTTCATCTTCAACTGCATTATTAGATTTAAAATATACTCTAACTTATTATCCAACTGAAAATAATATTCCCATTTTAAAAGAATCATCAAATTTTTCTTTAATTGAAGTTATGAATAGTATTACTAAATTTGATGATATTTTATCTTTATATAATAATATGCAAATTAATATTTGTGAGGCTGCTTTTAATAGTGAAACTCAAAAAGAAAGATATGAATTTTGTTTAAGTGATCCTAAAGTTAAAGTTGTAAATAATACAAATTCAATTTTTAATTTAATTGAAAGGAAAGTAGATAATTTAATGGAATTGATGAATTATTATATTTCTGAAAATCCAAATTATGATACTAAATTATTATATTCTTCTATTGAAATTCAAGAATGTGAATATTTATTTTATAATTATTTAATTTCATTTATTGATAATATTGCTTCAGCTACTATAAATACACAAAATAAAAAATTAAGTCATAATAGAAAAATTGCAATTTGTTTATATGTTCTAGTTATAATTGAAGTATTCATTTATACTATTTATATTTTAATTTTTTTTCTTAATAAAATTATTTACTTTTTATCAGTTGAAAGATGTATTTATAAAATTATTCCAATTAATATTATTTATTCTACTCCAGAATTATCATCATGGATAGAAAATAATTTTAACAATTAATAATTTCTATTTTATTGATATAATATTATTTTTATATAAATATATAAACTAATAATAAATATGAGAATTAATATTTTTTTTGAATAAATATTATTTAACAATTCATTTTTTTTATTTAAAAAAATGTTAATTGATGATGGACCAAATGTAGTATTAGATTTAGGAAGTAGTTCAATAAAAGTAGGATTTAATGGAGAAAGTTGTCCAAGATTTATAATACCAAATGTAATAGGAAAAATAAAAAAAGATTTAATATACATAATAGAAAATGATAATAAAAGTCAATTTGGTAATGATGCAATATATAATAGTACTTTATATAATTTAGATTATTATCAAATTAATCATAATGGAAAATTTCCTTTAGAAAATAAT
>JAEEGL013664731.1_pt1 | contig 12279 bp, 8 predicted proteins | sample 9134231 | NCBI WGS metagenome assembly JAEEGL01 (sample SAMN16246548, study PRJNA631951) | gut metagenome | biome: gut microbiome; feature: rumen; material: fiber-attached | host: Bos | place: Iran: Karaj | collected 2018-10 | reverse complement strand
GACCTGGAGACGGCCAAGAAGTATCTCGCGGCCGGCAACTATTTCTGGAACGCCGGTATCTTCGTATGGAGCGTATCCACGATCAACGCCCAGCTGAAGACCCACGCACCGCAGATTTCCGGAATCATGGACAAGCTTGCGAAATCTTTCTATACTGAGAACGAAGCCGCCGCACTCGCGGATCTCTTCCCTCAGTGCGACAAAATCTCGATCGACTATGCCGTGATGGAGAAATCGAAGGATATCCATGTGATCGCCAGCGATCTCGGCTGGAGCGACCTGGGCACATGGAGGTCCGTCCTGGAGCATTCCGCCACCGACGTCTCCGGCAACAGCATCGTCGGCCAGACCGTCCGCATGTACGACTCCCGCAACTGCATCGTTCATGTCTCCGACCTCAAGAAGACCGTCATCGAAGGCCTCGACGGCTACATCATCGCCGAACAAGACGGCAACCTCATCATCTGCCGCCTCACCTCCGAACAAAACATCCGCGACTACTCCCAGGACTAGCCCGCCCCTCCCCCGTCGGAAGGAGGACGGGACGGCTCCGTCAAGTTCGGAAAAGCTGCTTGGTCGCTGTCGCCGCCTAAACGGCTAACTCCTCCCTTTTACGATGGGCAAGCCATCGTAACGGTCGTCAGACACACGCCGTTCTTCACGGCGCCGACGGCCGCTCCCGCGCTCTCCGCTTTTCCTCAATTCCTCCGCCGCCTCTGCCCTCCTCCCGCCGGAAAGCATTTCCGGACAACAACTTCATCTCGCTAAGAAGTTTAGAAATCTTCGTCTGGTTCAGGATTACATAATTTGTGATGACTACCCTGCAGCATTTAATCTAACGGTTCGGGCTCATTGTCGTTATCATCAGATTGAACATCTGTACCCTCCGGTGCGGTCAGTTGGCGGAAAATGTCCAAAAAAGCGCTGTTATTGTAGAAGTAAGTCTCATCCTCTTGAATCTTCTCCTCCATAACAGATAACCCGTAGTTGATATACTCTTCCATCGTGGACATCAATAGGTTAACTGTTTCGTTGAGTGTTCTGTTTCCTTTTTCAAGTTCCAGCCAATCAATTTCAGGAGTCTTTGACACCAGGGCTATAAACATGTATTCGCGCAACCTCGGATAAGCCTTCCTTCCTTTACGCGACTCAATATTACCCCAGTACTGGATAGGTTGCCCTAAATCTTTAATGCCGGAGTCCTTACTCAAGGGTAAGCGCTTATTGCTGTATAGACCAATGAAAAAGGCCATAATTAATGCCTCATATCCAGCGCCGAGGACTTTGCCTTTTGCATCGGATGCTTCATTTGTCCCCTTACCAAAATCAGTTAAGGGCTTTATGATACTTTCCTCGAAATGCTTCTCATATGATGGGTTCTTCTTCCCCCATGATTCGAAAGCCGATACTATTGGGTTGTATGTGTATGCCATGGCGAATTAAATGTCTTCAATAACAGTTTGGATAGTTGAGAGGTCTTCTTCTACAAAAGGTCGCTTGAGTTTCAAACGGTATTTCTTGGCGTTGATTTTTTCAATCTTGGACTTATCTAATAAAGATTCTCCAAGAGAGTTTTCTTTCTCGGTCAAGAAACTCTTGGTGACAATAATAGTCTGCTTTTGGATGTCGCCAATAACGCTGAAAAAGTCTCCTTCCTTCGATCCTGTGAATGAGGACGTAGGGGCATCAAAAATGAGTGGATAGTCATTCTCGTGCTTGATGGTCGTAAGCTTTGCGACAGCGAAGAGCAAAGACATATACATCGTGGTTTTAAGAGCAGTATTCGGATTGTAAACTCTCGTACCGTCAACATCAACGAGAATAATCTCTGCTGAGTCATCCGGTTTCTCAACTATACGTGCGGTGCCTCTAAAGTCACCCTTATTCAATTGTGCGAGATACTCATTGGCGGCTTCCTCTAATTGATTCAAAAACTCTCTCTTATTTGATTGTTTTGCCGCAGTGAAAGCATTAAGAATCTTCAGAATAGCCTGACTGCTCCTAGCATACATAGCCGCAGAAGATTCCTCGGAAATTTTGGAATACTCCTGACGATAACCCGCTAAGTCCTTTTCGTGTTTCTCAATTTGAGTGCTCAAATACTCAGAACTTCTTTCCGCCTGCATACGGCCACTCCACCATTCGGAGATTTCATAATAGGCGGAGACAAGTTGATCTTCTGTAAGTCCTTCGGTCTGAGCAAGTATCTTCTTTTTGCTATCTTCTTCCCGGTCTATATTTGCTGTAATCTTATCAATCTGTGAATGCTTTTCAAAATTAAAGAAAATAGCCTTTGTGATAAACCCGTCAAGATTTGTCAGGAAACGCATATTATTATGCAGGGTGTTGTACATCCTATTAAGCTCCCCGATATAGTCATTTTTGAAAAGAGGTTCGACTTCCTCTTCGTCCTCAACTGTTTTTTTAGATGCCAAAAAAGCGTCAAGACGGGCTTGCATGAAAGCGTACTCTGGTGTCCCCTTATGAGCAGGACGTCCACACACTTTGCATATCTCGTCATTCAGCATTTCACGCATTGTATTCTCATCCGGGACATTAATAGCAAGAGGGACATGCCCGTCTACTAATTCTTGCTGAATGGTTTTTGCAAGTTTTTTAGCACCAATTTCCTGATCATACTTACTTTGTTGGGCACGCTTGGACTTCTCCAATTTCGCAACCAGCTGTCTGAACTCTTCTGCGATAGGCAGGAATCCCATCAATATCCACATTTCATCAAGGAGGCGGAAATTGTATTCTTCCTTTATTTCCCCCTGAGCTTGTTTCAACTGTTCTTTAAGGGTGGCGAGCCGCTCATTCGTGCTATGGAGAAGAGAGGATGCTTCCTTGTTCTGTTCCAAGTTTTCGAGTAATGACTGGAAGTTCGCTGCCTCCGTTTGCTTGACTTTAAGCTCGGATTTTAAATCTCCAAGTTTCTCTTCCTCGGACTTAATAAGCCCTCTAAGTCTTGTAGCCTCTCGTGTGTTCTTTCGATCGGAACTCATAGCATTATCTGTGGCCTTTTCAGACAAAGACTTTGCTCTATCCATAAAGTGTAGGTATGGATCAAAGTTCCTAACCTGGCTGAAGGTCTCAACCAGGTATGCCAACGCTGCAGGTTTGTTAAAGATATTAAGTTCCTGTTCTCCCTTAAAAAGGCAATACTGTCGTACTGATGAGGGGAAATCTCTATCGAACTGTGCAAGTGCAGCATTTCCATCACGGACATCCTTCTCCACCCCATTCTGAATATAAAGCCTCACCGCAAAATTAGACGACGATATTTCTCCAGAAAGCGTTTTGGTGAATTTGAAGGACTTTTCATATATTCTTTCGCTTCCGTTGCATACATACGTCATGGAAACCTTAACATTCGCAGATTCCGTGCTCTCTAAGTCCGAAATCTTCTTTTTTGACACGTATTTGGTATCCACTTTGGGCATTAGGTCTGTGGTGTCAAAAAGCCACTCCAAGGCCTCGAACAAAGTTGTTTTACCCTCTCCATTGGCACCGATCATCAAAGTCAGGCGATCCCCGACTTCAATCGTATTCACCCCATAATAACTACGGAAGTTTTCCAGTGTAATACTTTTGATAATCATACCAACAGATTGTTATTAAGATAATTGAAAATGATTTGATAGACTCGTTTCTGTTCCCCCTGGTCTTCGGAGCCATTTAATTCCTTGATGATTTTAGCAACAGTAGCCACGACGGGATTGCTTGAGTCAAGCGCTTCCGAAAGGCTCTCGTAGTCTGCTGCATCATAACCATAGGAGGCCTGCAACTGCGGGTCTTTCAAGACCAACATGAGCATTTTGTCTTTCTGTGTTATCATACGTGTTCATTATTATATAAATTCAATCCATAGTGCCTCATGACGGGACCAAGTTCAATCTGCGAGAAAGAGGGATTCTCAGAAAGCATAGAGAAGTTCTTTACTCTAATCAATTCATTTCTGAGTAACACCTGTTCCATTTTGAAACTGTCGCATGCGCTTCCTACCTCTGGAATAACCACGAGGTCGTGAAGAACCGCCATATGTTTGTCCGGATGGGTACGCAAAACTCTTCCTCGTCTTTGAATGAACTGACGAGGATTGCCAGTGCTTGCGCAGAATACCGCCATTTCACTTCTAGGAACGTCCACTCCTTCGTCCAAGCACTTCATTGATGTTAATACCTGCAATTTCCCTGTAGCAAAATCTCTTAATACGGCATCTCGATCAGTTTGCCCAGAGACAAATCGCTTCACGGTAATATATTTATCAATATCCGATACTATCTGAGTGAAGACATCAATCAGATGATCGGAGACGGCATCATCGTCGAGTTGCTCGCTCTTGTCAAAGATGTCAGAATCTTCAATATAATCTGGTTTATTACCTTCCGGAACATAAACCAAAGTAAACTTTAGATCACCCTTTTCCTTAAACCTCTCCTCCATTATATTCCTAAAAGCAGCCACTTTATTTTGGGCTTTATGGATTATGCGTTTACGGGCAAGAAGAAGCTTCTTAAGAACTTCGTCCTGTTTGTCAAAGCATTCCTTACTGTAATTGAAATATTTAGAAATCTTTATTGAGAGATCTATATACTCCTCCATTTCAGTCTCTGTAAGCCGTACCATGTGGGGGTAGTAATAATACTTACAAAGGACGCCGTTTTTGATAGCGTCTTCCATCGAGTATTCAAAGGTATATTGCTCTTTAGCACCGAAGAATGTGAATATTCTTTCATTTACCTCAGGCTCATATTGGCGTTCAGGTGTAGCAGAGAGTCCGATTCTTCTTAAATACGCAATCTTGTTCAACTTCTTTAATATGGACGGCGAGCCCATATTATGCGCCTCATCTGCAATCAGTAGAACCTTCTTTCGGTCGAAACTATTAAGTATATCAAAGACAGACTCCCTGGCAAAGGAAGCATATGTTGAGATGATGATGAAACTCTTGGGCACCTCATTCTCCTTCAGCATCTTTTCCTCCATATTAATGAGTTCGATGCGCTCTTTCCACTTAGGGTTCTTTGAGAAGAGTTTGATTATGCGAGAGAATTTGAATTTACGGCACTCTTCCTCCCACTGATTAACCAGAGTAATTGTCGGGACAAGTATTATGGCCATATAATAGCCACAGCGATTGTAAATCTCTAGAAGGCAATTAAGAGAAGTTATCGTCTTACCCGTACCAGTTGCCATCGCGAACAACCCTTTTTGGCCATTCTTTTTCCAATTCTCGAAAGCCTGTTTTTGATAGTCTCGAGGCCCTGAGCTATAAGGGAACTCTGGTTGAGATTCATCGCTTTGGGTAGTAACAGGCTTCCGCTTTATTGACTTTTTATATTCCTTCAGTTTGCGCTCCACATTGAGCAGGTCTTCAATATCCTGACCACCAAAGGACGAAACAATCGCTTCTTGGAGCTCGCCTGCGGAAAGATATTCTATATCATCCTCAATTTGAGCCATCAGTTTGTTAAAATGCTCTTTCTGGTTCAAGAGTTTCTTTTGGATAGCTGAGTCCGGAGATGTACTTAGGAAGATGTTAATTTCTTCAAGATTATTGAAGAGACCACCCAATGTAAAATTCGCTGAACCGGAGAAACCGACCACAGTACCCTCGAGATCGATGAATTGTCCTTTCTTAGTATGGGCGATGCCTGAAGTCGATTTTGGCTTTATTATTTGTATTTCAATACGATTCTCTTGAATTAAGTATGCTAAGCACTTGAAGAAATGTTCGCCATATTCGTCAAGAGAGGTTCGCAAAGATTTCCAATCTGTCAAATCGAGACTTAAATTGATGCCGCCCTCGAGACCTGCCGTGATTGCTTTTTTATCATCGCCAGATACGATTTGGTTTATCGCCATCCTCATTTTACCTCCGTGGCTTATAAAAGAGGCAAATGAGCCGGCAAGCACATTAATTGCTGCGGAGTTAAAATAGCCTAGTTCTATGTCAAAGAAGAAACTATTCTCCAGAGCATTAGAGAAGAACTCAAAGGGCGTGTGCTTCCCTTGAGGAGTGTAAGTTCCATCTTCAGACCATTTCACATCCTTGAGCATAGCATTCTATACCTAAATGAAACAATTAGCGCAAAAAGCGTCGTTATCATCGTCCAGGTTGTCAATGAGTCGGCAGCTGGCACCGGCACGTTGGGCCTCCTGTCTTTTTATTGCATCGAGTTTAATCTGACGGACACGCTCCGGCTTGCAAAGATCAGCCAGACTCTCGTTTTGGTTCCATGTATACCCGTCTTTCTCAAACTCCATCGCTTTAGCATATAAGTCCGGGTGCTGCTCATAAAGCCATACCCACTCAATCTTCTGTTGGAAGAAACAGAAGTAGCATCCAGAACGACTGCGGTTGTAAGTCCCTTTCTTACCGTCAACCTCAAACACAATAGGATTGTAATAGGCTGGAACACCGACACCGCTATCTTCAAGAATCTGGAAGATGTCGGCCTTGACCAGCACATCGTCGTTATCCACCAGAGGGAACTCTTCAAGCTGGCCAACAGGATAGTCTGTAGTTTTCAGGAAGGCGAACACAGCTCTATTAAAGATCTTTACGTCCAAGTCCAGTAAAGCATTTAGCTTCTTAGAATAGAAGAAGGTCTTGGACAGTGGCGTATCCACGATTTTGAGAGCCTCCTGAAGAATATCCTCCGGGCAAATTGACTCATAGTAGTCGTGAATCTGGGTAATGTTATCATTGCTTAGAACCTTGTTAATGACATCGAGGCTCCAGATGTTCTTACGGAATGGGAAGATAGCCTGAATGTTGGGCTTAGTGGAGATGTAACCCTCACGGTCTTCATCACCACGGATACCCACATAGGATATGGCCGGTTCATCGCCGACAAATTTCTCCATCTCCGCCAATTTCATCTTCTGAGTACACCAGCGGGCCTGCGGAGAAGGAAGGAAGTTGCCACTGGCCTTAAGGAAATGGTGGAATGGAGTTGGCTCAGGACTGCCTTCAGCGGCTCTCAATATCTTGATACCACCGAGGTACGAATCAAGACGGGCTATGAGCAATTCCGTCTCCGCCAGCTCGCATCCAGTGTCAGAATTGTAGTACTCGACTTTGAGATCCGGGTACTTATTCTTCATGTAAATGGCGAGGGCTGCGCTATCCTTACCGCCAGATATGCCAAGTATGTGTCTTACCATAGAATCAACTCTTAATCTTGTCTGCAAGCATCTCAAGAAGGATACAAACGTCCAGGTTGGAATCGCCAGAAAGAAGTTTCTCCAATTCTGCCTTCCTCTTCTGGACCTCTGCCTGTTTGGGTTTAGGTAACCGATAGGTCTTCTGCTGCTCGTTTACTCCATTGGTATTCAATAGACCGAAGCTGTATAATGTATCATCTGAATCAGCCTCTGCCACTTCTGATATTCCGATGTAACGGTCAAGTTCATAAAAGAGGAAGATGATGTTATCCAGAAGGGCTTCCTCTTCTTTATCCCTTAACTTGTATAACTGCTTGTCGAGAACAACGCTGGAAATCCTTTCTATAAACTCTTTGCTAGACTCTGCCGGGGCCAGTACTCTCTCAAGGAATGACCTTGCCTTTTGTGTGAGCAGATGTTTCTTAACATGGGCATATCTTGTAGTCAGCTCTGCCTTGTACGATTCAAAATCTGCAGGAAGGCCCAGTTTCTCTATTAAGCGGTTTTCAATACGTTTTACAAGTTCTGGATAGCAGGCATTCAACTCCTGAACTGCTGAGCGTATCTTATCCAGATAATCCTGGATAAAGTCATCATCCAGAGCATCACCACGATAGCCGAGAGATTCTGGGAGCTGTTCAAAAAATACCTTCTCTGGATCCACTGCATTAGCAAGCACGTCGCGGAATTTGGCGACATTCGGGTTGCTGAACTTGTATGTATGCTGGGCGTACTCGTTAAGGTTCTTGAAGAAGTATAAGAACGGTTTGAACGTGTTAGCAAACGAGTCTTTGCTCAGCGCAATTTCATCATCCTTCTTTAAGAATTGCCGGTACTTTCTGAAGAACTCCAGTTTTACACCGCTAACGCTGAAGGCCTTGATGGTGTATTCTCCCGGGTGCTTCCAGAGCAGATCTATTACTTCACGGTTAATGTTCATGACATAAGCGCCACTGGCATTATACATGGCGTAATCTTGTTGCTTGATATACAGATAAATTGGAATCCAGAAATCGATAAATCCCTGCTTCATCTTGAACGGACGGGACATCAATATCTTGATGAGTTCAATTACCTTGCGTGGACGATCCACTGTCTTTGCCACAAAATCTTCACATGCGTTCCAGAAGTCTATGACTTTTTCATCGGTAGGAGCACCGAACACATAGGCACCATCTTCGTCCTGGCGATGAATGCCGGTGTTCTTGAGGAGTGTAATGTATATCGTCTTCTCGGGCGGGAATTCATTTTCTTCAAATCCCAGGTCTGGCTGATCAGGATAATTAAGAACCCTGTCCAGCAAATTAGACTTGGCCAAAGAAATGGCAGAGCTAAGTTTCTGCTTGTTGAATAGTTCGTTCTGAATAACAGGTGTTCCATAATAGACCTCTGAGCAAACAGATGAGAGTAACTTGTTGAAGTCCTTTTTGGAATGAATCGGGCACTCCTTTCCTTTGAAAATCCAGGTAACATTGCCGCTACCATCAAAAAGATAGTCATTCAGTGCAGAGTTGAGGCAATTCTTCTCGAACTCCTGAATGCTTGAAATCTCTCGTTTTGCCACCTGGTCATCAACTGCGACCTTCTCGGCAATGTACTGGAGTTTCTTTACTTCGTGGAGATGCTTAACAATATCGGAGACGTTATTGAATACAGCAAAAAGCAAAGCCTCCTGACTGGATGCCGATATGGCCTTGACCTGATTCATGCATCCATCCTCGAGTGGGAAGATAAGTTCGCAGAATCCATCTATATCGCCTTCTGGTATCTTTACCTCCGGCTCATTCGACACAATGAAGGAGAAGTAACGAGGCGTCCCTTTGTCATAAAAAGCAGCGGACGCTGAAGCAATACGTGGCTTAATATAATCCCTCAACTCATCTACCGTGGCAGATGGCGTAGGAACCATTGTGGCAGCGCGGAGAAGTTCTGCTTCAATATTGATGTCAGTGCCCTCGAAGAGAATGTACTGGGACTTGTAAGTGGCATACCTGATTACCTTGACCCTTTCCAGTTCCCGGATAACATCGCCTGAGTGTTCTATTCCAAGTGCGCACTGGCAATACTTTTCCAACGCCTCTCTGTTGAGAGTAGTTTCGGAAAAGCCGAAGATACTCAGTAAGCCTATGGACTTGACAACTTTCTGGGCATCAGAAATGAACTCGTCAGCCAAGATCCCACTCTCAATGCGTCCGAGGGCCACCTTAATGGCGGACCAACCGGAGGATTCCAGATTCACCTGTGAAATCTCCGAATAGAAATTGTAGATGGCGTAGTCGTATACGTCAGCCAGATTATAGGTCTGATGTGGCTTACCAACATAGTTGAGTATTGAATACAGCCCAGTGGTTGTAAGGAACGAGAATAGGGACCTTTCGTTCTGGCCGTACTTTTGAATTGCCAATGTAAGGCAGGATGCCGCAAGAGGGTCAATAGGATTAAGCTTACGGGCAGTCTCTTCCGAGAAACTGTCCGAGATAAAGCGGCACTGCTTTGCGAGGGCATAAACTAACGCGAAATCCGTCTCGTCGGCTTTCTGATCGGGTTTTAGGCTCAATTGCTCTGATGCAAGATAGAGGAGTTGTTCTACCGGTTCACTGAAGACAATCTCCTTGAAACGGCCTTTAACCTTCTGCCATTCCTGACGTTGAGACTCGGAGAGTTTTGATGAGTATGAACTGAAATTCTGATGAAGAGTTGTCAAGAGTATAGCCTTGCGACGATGGTCGTTCAAGATTTCACAAAATTGCTGGATGAAATATAACTCTTCCTCAGGGTTGTTCTTTGCGGCATGTTCGAGAACCTTGCCAAACTCGTCGACAACGATAATAACTGCTTTATTCTTGGCCTCTGCCCTCTTGCAGTATTGCTTTAAGGCGTCTAATGCATTATTTTTCTCGGTGTTCAGTTTGTTGGCAAGAAGCCTCTGTAGAGAGGCGTATTCCCCAACAATATTGAGCAAGAAGAAAGAATCAAGGCCAAAAAACACAGATCGATTGTTAACCAGAGAAGTATCTTTGCCCTCTAATCCATTCTCAAGAGCCATGATGAAACTGGACTTACCAGTTCCATAGGTTCCAATTATCGAGAAAGAATGAACGCCGGCAGCAACACTGGAAACTATTTCGCCGAGTACGCGGCGAACATTAGGCGTAACGATGTATTGGAAGTCATCTTGAACTCCAATCTCTATGTTTACTGATGCGTTGTATTTCATACCTCCGTGTAATAATGGTTAAGAACGGCGGCAGCATCAATATCGTGAACAAACTGTAGATTCTTCACTCCGCTGTTATCGGTGTAGGATAAGTCTTCCGGATGCTGAGCAACAACCTCGCGTAGTAATTCAATAAGGTTTGTGAGCGAAAGACCAAAAATAAGAGCGACTTCCTGCATCCCGTCCAGGGAAATAGTATTATCTTTCCCTTTGTAGTCCAGAAGTGCATAAAGAAGGATGTCGGGATGAATATGGCTGGGTTCAATATCATTGAAAGCATACCTCTCTGAACCCAGTGCGTTAATAAGGCCGAGATCAAGAAATATGGCTGAGAAATCCTCGTTGCTGCGAATATCAGAAGGTGCTACGTAGTTATGGAGGAGAACACCTATATCCTTCTTGACAGTATTCTCATTGTAGACGTTCCCTTGTTCGGGGACATTACATTTACGTTTGATGAAAGCCTGTAGCTGATTACGGTCAAACTCCCTTTTCTCCCGCTGGAAGTCAAGGAATGTCAAATTATATATACTGGCTACCTTCTGGGTGAGAAGGTAGTAATGGAGCAGCCAAAGCGTCCCTTCATCCTCAAGATAAGGGTCGTAACCCTTCTCTGTATCAAATAAAGATACAGCTAAAGGAGAGGGATTATCGTTTATGCAGAGACCGAATGCGCGGAACCAAAAGCGAATGGAGGCAACCATATTCTTGCCCACGCCAAGTGCTGCTACAGCATCCGGTGAAGAGAAATTTACGCCTTCTTTCATTGCATCATAAGCCTTCTTGAGCCATAATGGCTTACAAAAGAAAGACTCATGACCAGAAAAGGAATATCTACCCATAAATCTGGATTAAGAGCGCTAAACATAGAAAACGATGATTTTAAAACCAACAATTAACTATGTGGGGCAGCTCGATTAAAAAGTGTATTTAGTTTGTAATTTTTTCGTTCTATGCAAATTTAAAGATTTTTATGCAAAGGCGTATAACCTAGTATAACAAAATGCACCACGAAAAAAAAATTAACCAAACGCTGTCACTGATTTTGAAAAAAGAAAACCCTGACACCAAAAGGCATCAAGGCGAATAGCAGCACCACAATAGCCTTCTGTCTGTCCCCTGCATTAGCAGTTCAGCAGAAGAAACTGACACGACACAACCGCTAATGAGCTTCGCCATGCTGCCTGGCGGGAGGAGGGCGGAGGCGGCGGAGGAATTGAGGAAAAGCGGAGAGCGCGGGAGCGGCCGTCGGAGCCGTTAAGAACGGCGTGTGTCTGAAGGACGTTACGACGCCAGCGAGCGAAGCGACGATGGAGGCGTAAAAGGACTGAGTTAGCCGTTTAGGCTCCGACAGCGACCAAGCAGCTTTTCCGAAGCCTGACGGAGCCGTCCCGTCCTCCTCCTGCTGGCGGAAGCGTCCGAAACGAACCGGCAGAATGAAAAAAGCAATGGCGACCATCACGGCCGCCATCGGATAAGAAATTAATACTATTAAAAAAATCCGTTTGTGCTTAAAGGACAATTCCGACTGAATAAGTCTGGAACTCAGGTCCATGCTTGCTGTCAAGCACATTGCATGGAGTATAGCGGAAGTACACGCCGATACCGTCGAACTGTAAAATAGTCAGGTAGCTGTAAGTCAGCTTGTTCAGAGGTATGTCCTTGGTTCTTGTCTTATATTTCTCGCCGTCAAGCCTGTACTTCGTACGGATATGTCCGGCAAAATTGAACTCCCCTTCGACTCCGGCCATGATCCTGAAATCACCGATCTGATATGACAACATGAACGGGCAGGCAAAATTGAAATAACGCACAGCCGACGTCTTCCTTGTCGCATCCGGAGCAAAAGGCACGAGCACCACATCATCCCCCGCCTTAGCGAAAGCATT
>JAEEGL012525644.1_pt1 | contig 12279 bp, 7 predicted proteins | sample 9134231 | NCBI WGS metagenome assembly JAEEGL01 (sample SAMN16246548, study PRJNA631951) | gut metagenome | biome: gut microbiome; feature: rumen; material: fiber-attached | host: Bos | place: Iran: Karaj | collected 2018-10 | reverse complement strand
CGCGGGAACTCCATGATGTTCTCGATCTGCGCGCCGCGCCAGGTGTAGATGCACTGGAAGTCGTCGCCGACGGCCATGATGTTGCGGTGCTTCGCGGCGAGGATGTCGGTGAACTCCGCCTGGAGAGAGTTGGTGTCCTGGTACTCGTCCACTAGGACGTACAGGAAATGCTCCTGCAGCATCTCCCTCACGCTGTCTTTCGTCTTCAGCAGCTCCAGCCCGTTCACGAGCAGGTCGTCGAAGTCCATCGAGTTGAGCTCGCGCTTCCGCTCTGCGTAGCGCTCGGCAACCTTCACGATCTCCTCTGGCCTGAAGCCTGCTGCCCTCGTCTGCCAGTGTTCGGCGATTACCTCCACCGGCTTGGACTCGTTCGCCGCCTCGGAGATCATCTTCGCGACAACTTCTTTCTTGGGGAAGTCCTTGACGTTCTCGACCGTCGCCTTGATTATCTCGCCGACGAGCTTCCTCTGGTCGTCCTCGTCGAGTATCTGGAAGCGGCTGGAGTATCCGAGCATGGAGCCGTAGCGCCGCAGGAGCCGAGCGCAGACGGAGTGGAACGTACCGGACCATATCGGCGCGACAGCAGGACCTACGACCTTGCCGGCGCGTTCGAGCATCTCCCTCGCGGCGCGGTTGGTGAACGTCAGCAGCAGGATGCGGTCGGCGGGCACTCCCCGCTCGACGAGGAACGCGACGCGGTGGACGAGCGTGCGCGTCTTGCCTGTGCCGGCGGCGGCGAGCACGAGCAGCGGGCCGTCGCCCGCAGTCGCCGCCGCGCACTGCTCCGGGTTCAGAAGTTTCGAGAAGTCCGTCACGTGATCGTGAACTCCTGTCCGTGGAACATGAAGTTTCCCGCAACCTCGTACTGCTTCGCGGTTGGCGAGAAGTCGTCCACAACGCCGAGGTGTCCGTGTCCGCAGAATATCCCCTTGAGGAGAGTCTGCGAGCGCAGGTACGCGACGAAGTCCGCGGTCGTCTTGTCCTTGTACCTGTCAACATAGTCGTCCATGTTCCTGATGCCCTTGAGGTTTTCGCGACGCCAGAACCGGCTCGCGGCACGTACGATCTCGCGCGTAGGGAACGGACAGTGCATGCAGAGGATGATCGGCAGGCCCTTCTTCGCCTCGGCCTCGAAGCGCGTCGCCTGATCGGCGGACACCGTATCCGTCGAATCGTCGATTGTGATGAAGTTCACGCCGTTGATGACGGTGGAGCAGAAGTCGTTAGGGAATGGATACGACTCCTTGAGCAGGTCTGGGACAACCGCCTTGTTCACGGCGGACACGGCGCCGCCCTTGGCGGCTGCGGCACGGTTCCCCCGGTAATGCTCGTGGTTGCCGAGGCAGCCGAACATCATCGCGCCGCCCTCGCCGTAGTACTTCTTGACGAGGTCGAAGTTTGCCCGGCTCTGGAAGTCGATCAGGTCGCCGGTGTGGACGAGGTAGTCCACGTGCGCCTTCGCCCACGCGATGGAGTCGCGGAACGCCTCCTCCTGGCGTCCCCCGAACGTGCGGATGCGCCTGTAGGCGAGACTCCGCTCCCATTCGCCCTCGTCGGGATACGCCGCAGTGAGGTGCGTGTCCGAGATGTGCAGCACGGTGAACGGCTTCGTCGCGCCCGCCTTGATTGCATAGTACTGGATCGTCAGGCGCTCGAAGCGCCCACGGCCCGGAAAGAGCGACGGATCGTCCTCCGCTAGCGCGGGCAGCGCCGACGTCGCGACGAGCCCGCCTGCGGCCATGCCGCCGCCGACCAGGAATTCCCTTCGTGTCAGGCCCATGCCTTACCCTCCCATCGTAATTCGTGGCGATATCATACCAAACTCCAGGACGTCCCGCGCCTTACGGGATCACCTTGCCGGGATTGAGGATATTCCTCGGGTCGAACGTCGCCTTTATGCCGCGCATCAGCGCGAGGGCGGCAGGTGGAAGCGACTCCGCGAGATACGGACGCTTCGCAAAGCCGATGCCGTGCTCGCCGCTGACCTGTCCGCCAAGCTCGCGTGCCTTGCCGTAGAGGTCCTCGAATACCGCCGCAAGGCGCGTCTTCCACTCGTCCTCGCCGAGGTCGTCGCGCAGGACGTAGATGTGGAGGTTCCCGTCGCCGGCGTGTCCGAACGAGCGGATGCGCACCCCGTGCCGTTCCTGAAGCCCGTGCGAGTAAAGGACAAACTCCGCGACGTGCGCACGAGGGACGACCACGTCGCACTCGTCCATGTCGGTGGTCGATGCCTTTATCGCCTCGAGAAACGCCCCGCGCGCCGACCATATCGACTCGTTGCGCTCCTGGGTATCGGATATGAACACGTCCTTGGCGCCGCACCTGAGGCACGTCTGCGCCGCCGCGTCCCAAGCGAGGTCAACCTCCTCCTTGCTCGCCCCGTCGAACGTGAGAAGCAGGTATGCGTCCGCAGAGCTGTCGGGGAAGCGCCTCGCCTGGAACTTCTCCGCAGCGAGTATGACTTCGCGCTCCATGAACTCCACCGCCGTCGGAACGCTCGCGGAGCGTATCACCTCCGGCACCGTCTTGATCGCAGCAGGGAGGTCCGGGAACGGGACGAGCAGCGATATCTTCGCCTTCGGCAGCGGCAGGAGGCGCAACGTAGCCTGCGCGACGACGCAGAGCGTCCCCTCCGAGCCAATTACGAGGTCTTTCAGCGAGTAGCCGGACGAGTTCTTCGCGATCTTCCCGCCGACTTCGAGGACCTCGCCGTCCGGCAGCACAACGGTGAGCGCACGCACGTAGTCGCGCGTCACGCCGTACTTGACAGCGCGCATCCCGCCAGCGTTCGTAGAGATGTTGCCGCCGATTGTCGCAGTCTTCTCGCCCGGATCCGGCGGATAGAAGAACCCTCGCTCCTCCACGTACTTCGCGACGTCCATCAGCAGTACGCCCGGTTCAAGGGTCAGCGTCATGTTCGTCTCGTCGAGCTCGATGATCCGCGTCATCGCGCTCGTGTCGAGTAGGATTCCGCCCTCCAGCGGGACGGCCCCGCCGACGAGCCCCGTGCCGCTTCCGCGCACGGTCACCGGTATCCGCCTCTCCCACGCATGGCGCATGATGCGCGATATCTCATCGACGGACAACACCTGCACGCGTACGTCGGGACGCGCATGCGCCCCGCCCAGCTCGTCGTGGCAGTAGTCCTCGCCTATCGCGTCGCGCTCGGTGACGCGGTCGTCACCGCAGACAGAACGCAGGAACGCGAGGTCGGACTCCTCAAACTTGCCGTAGCTCATTTCGCCTCCTTTTTCGCCTTCACCTTGGCGATTAGTTCCGGGACTATCGCGTAGAGGTCGCCTACGAGGGCGATGTGCGCGACCTTGAAGATTGGTGCCTTGGGGTCGGTGTTGATCGCGACCACTGTCTCCGAGCCGCCCATTCCGGCGACGAACTGGATCGCGCCGGAGACCCCGCACGTCACGATCAGCTTCGGCTTCACCGTGCGTCCAGAAAGCCCGATCTGGCGCTTCGCGTCGATCCACCCGGCCTCCACGACCGCACGCGTCGAGGCGAGCTCGCCGCCGAGGAGGTCCGCGAGCTCCTTGAGCATCGCGATGTCCTCGGGACGCCGCACGCCGCGTCCGCACACGACGAGGACCTCGGCCTCCTCTATTCCCCTCTCCTTGCTCTTGGGGACGCGCTTCAGGACCTCTATCGCGGAGCGCAGGGCGTCGGACGGCAGCGTGCGCCGGATTATCTTCCCGTGCGGCTCGCCCTCGGGCGGCGCGGAGAACACCTTGTAGCGGACGGTCGCGAACTGCGGCCTATGCCGTGGAGTGTTGATGTGCGCCATGATGTTCCCGCCGTACGCGGGGCGTATCTGGTCGAGGTCGGTAGATGGCGACATGTCCAGCACGGTGCAGTCCGCAGTAAGGCCGGTCTTCAGGCGCGCGGCGACGCGCGGCGCGAGGGAGCGTCCGTTCACCGTGCCGCCGACGAGGACGGACGACGGATGCGCCGCCTCGATGAAGTCCTCGAGCGCATTTGCATACGGCTCGATGCGGAAGTGCGCGAACGCGGGATCTTCATATACGTACACCTCGTCCGCGCCGCACGCGAGGAGCCTCTTGGCCGCCGCGTCCGTGCGCGCGCCGATGACGACGACGAGGACGGGATGCGAAATCTTCGCGGCGAGTTCGCGGGCCTTGCCGAGCAGCTCGAGCCCGACGGGATGCAGCACGCCGTCCGGATCGACCTCCGCGACGACGGCGACGCCGCGCCACTTCGACTTGTCCACGGACGGTGCCTCGTCCTCGACAAGCTCGAACGCTCCGCCGCCCTTCTTGAGGCAAAGGCGGCACATGCGGCACCCCGCGCCGATTTCGAGTGCGCCGGAGGCGTCCTCGCCGATCGCGCCGAACGGGCACAGCGCCTTCGCCGCCTCGCGGTCCGCGATCTTTTCCTGGTGTATCTTTATGTATGACATTCTACCTTGGTCCCGTTGTAGTTTGAGTTTTCTGTATTCCTGTTACATTCGTACAATCTCGTATAGGTACGTCGCGTCGGACGCGTCCCGCGCCGTGTCGGCGGCGAAGGACAGCGCCTTTCCGTCCCACGACGACGGCACCTCGCACCTGCGCGACCCGGCGGAACGGAGCGCATACACGCGCGGCACGGCGCCGTCCGCGAGCCTGAGCGCGATTTCCGCGCGTCCTGCGCGCATGAGGTGCGGAAGCTTCCCCCACTTGATCAACACCTTCTTAGCGTCGTCCGCGTATTTCGCCCCCTCGTCCTGGACGTCCGTGACATGCGTGAGGAGCATCCTCGAAGACTTTTCGACCGGCGCGTCGTCGAGCGCGCTTACCCACACCGCCGCCGGCGCGCCGGAGATCCGCGCCGAGAGCGCGCCCGCCACGTGGCTGCCAGACTCGGCGAAAAATCCCTGCGTGCGCGGCGTATCGACGGCGAACGTCCCATCGTCCCGCGATATGGACACCTGCCCGTCGCCCATGCGGCGTCCGGATGCGAGCGACTTGAAGTGGTCGCTTCCAAGCGAGCACGCCTTCGGGAATTCCGCGACGTCCGTGGCAAACGCTGGCTTGCCGCTCCCGACCCACGTGCCGAACCTCTCGTACCATCCGAACCACATTTCCTTGACGTCGGCGTGCGGACCGCAATCGAAGGTCGTGCGCACCTTCGACTCGGGGATGGCCACGGCGAACATCCTCTCCAGCGGCTTCATGTCGCGCCGCATGTAGAGCGCGAGTGCGGCGCGTTCCGTAGCGCGCTGTAGCGGATCGCGCGAAACGTCGAAGTACGTCATCGGCTTCGACTCCAGGACCCCGTCGCGCGAATGGCTCCACGCGAAGCGCCAGATCGCGTCGTAGCCCTGTAGCGCGGCCTGCGCGCCGAGCATCATCCCGCCCACGCCTCTGAACTGCCCCGGACCAGAATAGTTGAACTCCGAGATCGTGAACGGACGGTCCAGCAGGCGATGGCGCGCCACACCCTCGAACCCCATGCTCGCGCGGCGGACGGGATTCTCGTTCGGGCACTTAGACGGAAGTTGCCACTTCTTTTCGATGAACTGCGGATGATCGACGTAAAAATGGTCGTCAACGTAGTCGTAGCGTGTGCGCACGAGCTGGTAGGCTATCGGATTCCTCCAGCACGACATGTCCGTAAGCAGCACTTTCGACCCGATGTCCTCGCGGACGAACTTCGTCATCCTCTCCGCGAAGCCCGCCTCGAGGTCCGCGAGGAACAGCGTAAAGGCGCAGTTCTGCCGCGAGCTCTCCCATGCATTGCGGGGAACTTCCTCCGTGATGTCGCGATAGAGGTCCGGCGACTCCGCGCGACGGGCCGCAAGCCACTCGCGCCATTTCGCCATGAACGAGTCCTGGCTCGCGAGGAACTGATATCCGTGGTTGCCGAGGTTCCCCTCGTTGACGAGCGCGAGGAATGCGAACGCGGGCTCGTCCGCCCAGCGGCGTCCCGTCTTCGGGTTCACGTGGGAGAGGAGGTTCCGCGAGAAGTCAAGATAGTTGCGGAACACGCGCTCGTCGAAGAGCGCGAGCGACTTGAACTCGTCCATCGCGATATAGCCGTCGCGGTCGATTCCGCACGTGCGCCACTTGACGCGGCGCGAAACAAAGAGGTCTGTAGTCAGGTATATGCCGTGCTTTATACAGGCGTTGAGAAGCCCGTCAAGCTGGGACATCCTTTCGGGGATTAGCGAAGTGTCGTCCTTGGGATCGCACAACAGGCTTTCATAGTGGTGTATCCGGAGCGCGTTGTACCCCATGCGCGCGAGGCGGGAGCATAGCGCGTCCGCATCTTCGTCGGAGAGGTAGTTGGCGGTGAAGCAGAGGTTGCATCCGTAGAAACGCTGCGGGACGCCGGGCATTTTCTCGAACTCGAAGTGCGGCCCCTTCGCGACGACGCGTCCGTGCTTGCCGGCGGGCGCGTCGATCCATCCGAGCTTCGAGAAGTCGAGAGCGGAACCGGGCACGATGTCCGTCGTGTCGGACAGCGGGATCCACCCCTTCGACCGCGAAATCGTCACCGACGGGTCAGCGACGATCCTGAGGGTTTCCCCGTCGTCTTCCACGGGAAAGAACTTCGGCCGCTCGCGGCGGACGGAATTGGGCTGATGCAGCGCAAAAGCAAGCGACCCGTCGAGTTTGCGGAAGATCATTCCATGCCCGCCGTCCTTCCCGAATATCACCTTGTGCCGTCCCCAGGGCCCGGCGAGGCGTCCGCTTGAGGACTCTGATAGGATCACAAGATACTGGCCCTTGGCGTCGATGTTGGACCACGTCATGAACAGCTTGCCGCTCTTGGGAGAGCGGTAGAGAAACGGTCCGTCCGTTACATGGTCAAGACAGCGGGCCTTTGACGGAGAGGACGTGTAGTCCGTCGCCTTGAACAGCGTGCGGGGTTCGCCGACTGGCGCGGACAGGTCGTCGTTCATCTGCACGTAGCACATCTCGCCATCGCCGATCTGCACCCACTCGTGGCAGAACACCATGTACGGCTTGCCGTCCTCCTCCCAGAGCGTCCCGTCGAGCGCGAGCCATTCGGGCGGCGTTATCGGACGCCGCCCCGTCGGGCGGTATGGACCGCGCAGGCTGTCTGAGACGAACGTCCATGTGCCGCGCCGGTTGCCCGCTCCGTTTACGGTGCCGAGGATGTACCACTTGTCGCGGAATCGGTGCACCTCAGGCGCCCATAACGCCTTGCACCCGACCCATTCCGGAATGGTCAGGACCTGCGTCGGCTCGCTCCAATTGACGAGGTCCTTCGACTCGTACATCTTCGCTCCAGTACCGAGGAACGCGAAACCGTCGTTGCCGGGCTTGCCATCGGGCGCAAAGCACGAACTGAGAAGGCAGTAGCAACCCTTCTCCTGATCGACGACAACGAACGGATCGCGGATGTGGATGGAATCCGCAGTGCGCATCCCGGACGTCGGCGCTGCGCAAATTGTGGTCGCAGCAAGCGCGCTCATCCAGATTGCGATTGTCGTCGCGAACTTCAATACCAACTTCGACATTCTCATTTTCCTTTTGTCATTTATTATACCAAAAACCATCCCGATTTGAACAACGCAAGTCGAAATGTTTTTTGGCCTCATCCCCAATGCCGGAGTGCGAAGAAACTAATTGAAGTCCCCCGTGGGTATGGACACTGGAGCGAAGAGCGTATCCCCGTCCATCTTCACGCCCACAGTGTCACCCTTGCATATGATCTCAATGCCATACCAGCGGCCAGTCTCGAGAGTGCCGGGACATGTCACGACCTCTTTGGCGTAACACGTGTAGCCCATCGCCTCAATCGCGTGCTGCGTGTTGTTCCAGCCGCCGATGTTCACCATAATCGTGCGGCCTGTTCCTTCGTGGCGCACGTGGAAGATGAACCCCTCGCGCCCGCCCGTGCGGCGCGCCTTGAAGCGCACCGTGCAGTCGCGCCATTCGGGGCCGCCGAAGGAAAGCTCCGTGGCGGTGGACTTGGGATTTGACTGGCGGATCACTCCGTTCTCGACGCTCCAGTTACCGCCCTTCGACTTCTTGCAGGCGGCAGGGTCCGGCAGCCCTTTCCAGATTACGGTGCCGTCCGCCGCCGTCACCTCGATGTCCTTGTACTCGGCCGTCGAATCCCACGTGTGCAGCGCGAAGCCGCCCGCGAGCGTGCCGCCGCCCTTCCACACGGCGGAGAACCCGCCCTTCTCGAGCCTGTCGCGGAACGGAACGCAAATGTCGCCGAACGGCCCCTCCCACGAATAGACCGTCGGACCGCGCTGATATGCCTTGCGTCCCCTGCACGCCTCTACGCGCTCATCCGCCGTAACCTCCTGATACGGCATCGGCAACGTCCATGAAAACCTTGCGGTCGTACGCTTGTTGTCTCCAACATTCAACGGCATCACCTCGCGATACCCATGCTCCACCGCCGGAACCGCCTTGTAGAGCGGAGACTCGGTGCGGTCGGGGTATCGCACCACGACCTTGAAATCCGGCGCGGGAGAGATAGTCAGCTCCACTCGCCCTGCGTCGGGATATCGCGTAGCCATCTTCACGTGATACGGCTTCCCGCCAAGCGTCACGTCGCTTTCGCTGTCCATGAACTGATCGACGAACAACGTCTTGCCGTCGCGGGCGAAGGCGTACATCGTGTCCTTGAGCGCGAAGAGCGTGCGAGGGATGTTGCCGATGCAGCACGGGCAGACGTGCCACGGATAGTGGCGCTCGCTCCCATTCGGCGGATTGCGGTAAAGGAAGCGCTCGCCTTCGTTGGAGATCGACCCGACGATTAGGTTGTAGAGCATGCGCTCGCGCACATCCTCCACGCGCGGGCCGCGCCCCGCCGTGCGCATCTCCGCGCACCAGAAGCTCATGCCGCACGCGGCGCACGCCTCGCAGTAGCCGTTGAGGGGCAGCCAATAGTCGGGACCGAACGCCTCGCCGTGCGGGTTTGCGCCCACGCCGCCGGTGATGTACTCCTTGCGGTCGATGGCGTTCGCGAAGATGCGGTCGGACGCCGCCGCGAGCGGCCTGTCGTCCAGCCGGTTGCCGAGGGCGGCCATCGCGGCATAGAAATAGCACGCGCGCACGGCGTGTCCTGTCGCCTCCGTCATCTCCTCCGCAGGTTTCTCCGCCTGGTGATACGCGGCGTTCCAGTGCGCATTGCTCCCGACGGCCTTGTGCTGGTTGCGGATGAAATGCTGCGCAAGGCGGGCATACTTGTCGCCATTGCCCGGCCCATCTGCCGCGTTTACGGCATCCGCGAGGCGGCAGAGCGCGTATTCAAGTCCGGGATGTCCGTTCAGCCACGTGCGCTTCGGCTCGGGACCGAACACGGAATCGAGATGGTTCGCACACCTGATCGCCGCGTCGAAGAGACGGCGGTCCTTACCCTTTGTCATGCGAAAATGCGCTACACCCATCTCGATGAAGTAGCCCATCACATAGAACTCGTGGTTGGCGGCGTTGGAGAAATGCGGTAGCTTGCGCAGAGCGTGAAACGAGTGGATGTATCCACTTGGTTCCTGAGCGGCGAGGAACACGCCGATCCACTCCTCGAGCGTCGCGCGCAGATAGTCGTTGCACCTCTTCCATTCAGCGTCGTTGCCGGGGTCGACTTCAAGCGCAAGGCAGATGGACTCTGCGGTGTTGTACGGATAGGCGTCGCTCCACGGGCAGCCCTTGAACTTCACGCCCGGCGTCCTGCCCGCGTTCAGCTCGGCGGTCGCGCGAAGGTTCAGCATCTCCTCGCCGCGTCCGCCCTTCTCCATCTGGCGGATGCAGTGCGGCAGCCACTTGACTGCGAGCTTGCGGTATTCCGCACGCCAGAACCCGCCCACCTTCAAGCCCTGCTGCGCCACGTGGTCAAGCGTCCGTACGTCGTTCGCCGCCGCCCCGCCGACCGCGCACGCTGCGGACAACATTACCGCCATTGCAATTTTCATCTTGTTTACTCCTTCTCTTTTGTTGCCGAACGATGGCCCATGATGCCTTGCTTGCCGTAGCGCGTTTCGTACATGCGGCTACCCGACTCGCGGAACGCCTTCACCATCTCGGGATACGGCGTGTCGCAGATGTCGGTGAGGCCCACGGTCAGGTATTCGCCGTCGAAGCGACCCGACGCCGCCTTCAAGTCCTTCGCCTCGCACACGGCGAGGCGACCGATCTCCTTCAGCCCGGGATCAAGCTTGTTCAGCCGTTCCCACGTCACGCTCCTGCCCGTAGGCGGAGGCGTCTCAGGCCACTTCTCCGCGCCTTGCGCGAGCACGGCGATAAACATTACCGCACAGACAATCATTGAATCATTCATAGGTATGAACATTGTACCACATTTTGTCGGTTGATTTGTTTATGGTTTACGAAAACGCGCAAGGCGCAGCGCTGCAAGGCGTTCCGGGGTAAGACCGTCGTGGGCAAAGAGGCAAAATCCCTCTGGGTTTGCGTCAAGCACCCTCGGCAATATGGCCTCGAGCTCGGAAGGCTTGAAGTGAGGTAAATACAGACCCGGGAAAATCGGGAAGTTCCCGTCGATGGCCTTCCGCGCCTCGGATATGCAGGAGAGAATCCAGTCGCTCCCCTCTTCGTAGAAGCGGGCGTAATCCATTGGAAAGGCAAAATCGAGCTTGAAACGGCTCCAGTCCTGACGCACCATCTCCGCAGATATGCGCGGAGTGGGAAACACCGCGGCGCCACACGGTTTGCCTTTTGCTCGTACCGCGTCGGCGACGAAGTTTGCCGCCTGCGCCACGCTATCGAGTCGCCACTCCGTCCAGTCCGCGTCCGACGCCTTCGGCTCGCGTCCGAACCGCGCCTTGCATCCGTCGCAGTAGCAGAAGTCATACTGCGGGAGTATCTTGCTCATGTCCAGTCCGTATTTCGGCCACAACGCCTTCGGCAGCACCACGTCTGGCATTCGTATGTAGTCCATCTGCAGTGCGTCCACCTCCGGGATTGCCGCGATTTCCAGCGCCTTGCGCTTAAGATGCTCACGCACCTCCGGATTGCTCGGACACAGAAACTGATAGTACGAGACGAAAGGCCTGTCTTTAGGGTCGTAACAGCTTTTGCCCAACGCGCTCGTGGCGTACCACTGCGGATGCGCAAGCGCCTCGCTGTCGCCGGGACGACAGAGCGTCCAGAACCATACGACGGTATACATACCGGCGGCCTTTCCGAGTTTCGACACGCGGGCGATTCCCTCAGGCGAGCCGTCGATTATCAAAGTCGTGACTCCAGCATCCGCCCAGGCGGCCACGGTCTGGGCGGTGATGGAGGCGTCGTTACCGTGCACCCATAGCCCAATCGTCGGGGTTGGCCGCTCCGGCGTGCCTACGGGATTTACGGATATCCGCACCCGTCCCCAGTGCTCGGGCGCGTGAATGGTCTTACGTCTGGTGGGGGCCCATACCGTGTTGTGTTCCACGCCGTCCACATGGTCCACACGGGAGAAGTTCATGCGCATCACAGTCCCGGGCGGCGGCGGCGCGCCCTTGCGCGGCAAGGAGGAATGTCCGGTGATCGACTCCCATGGCCAGGCAATCTCAACCGTCCACGAGGTGTCGTCTCCCTCGCCGTCGTTCAGTGTCCCCTGAAGCGTCACCGCCGTGCGCAGGCCTTTGATGTCCCAGTCGTGCAGCGCTTCAGAGAACGGGCGGCCGTACGGCGCCGTAAGGAAGAGGTCCCAGACCGTGTTCAGCTGGTTGATCTCCAGTTCCAGGTAGTTGCGGCCCGTGGCCCCCGGGTCGATGAACACCTCGAAGTCGTCGTCATGGTATATCACGCTGTCGCGCTTCGTGAGCGTGGCGCGAAGAGTGTTCTCCGGCAGTGTTGCCGATATGTAGAGGAACTTGTCGTCATACACCATCTTGATGTCCGCGCCGAATTCGCTCCTGCCGCCTTCAAGGTCCCTCATCGGCGAAAGAGGCTTCGCGAGCCGCCAGACTTCCTCGTCCAGCACTCCGTCCACTTTCACGGGACACGTAGCGCGCTGGCATACCGTCGAAGGCACCGTAGCGGCCTCGCCGCCGAACGCGGCTGCGCACACCAGGCCTGCTGCCGCCATTAAGGCCAACGCACGCCTGCTAGTCCTTGCAACAGCATCCATCTTATTGTATCCCTTCATTCTCTGTTCCTTTGTATGTATTGTTTTTCTTTTTCAAGCAACAGTAGCCCGCGTTTGATCGAACTACTTGTAGACGCGTATCCAGTCGATGTACATCCTTACGGGGAGTGTCGACTCTTCGACTTCCCCGACCCATTTACCGCCGAGTTGCATGTCTATAAGGAAATAGAACGGCTTGTCGAACGGCCACTG
>JAEEGL011746878.1_pt1 | contig 12279 bp, 6 predicted proteins | sample 9134231 | NCBI WGS metagenome assembly JAEEGL01 (sample SAMN16246548, study PRJNA631951) | gut metagenome | biome: gut microbiome; feature: rumen; material: fiber-attached | host: Bos | place: Iran: Karaj | collected 2018-10 | reverse complement strand
TACATAAATAAGTCATGCAATAACATTTAATAGTGGCAAGATGACAAACAACATGGTTAGGATAAGAAATGCCATGAGAACTTGTGATGCATATTGAACAAATGCCATCATGTCGCCTAGGTATGATATATCGGTCTCTAAATGATTTAAGGAAAGCCAAACGACAAGCAGCGTGATACCGTCAAAGACTAGGTTCGTCAGTGGATCCTGAAGGGACATAAGTCTATCGAAGAAAATTGCTGTTTTTGTTATTTCGTGATTAGTTTTGGCGAACTTTTTATTCTCATATTCTTCTTTGTTGAATGCTCTTACGACGCGTAATCCTGTTAAATTTTCGCGCGCAATCAATACTAAACGATCAATAAGTTTCTGGAACAGTTTGAACTTCGGAATGACGCACGCCATAATGATAGCTGTGAATGTAATTATGACACCTATACCAAGTGCAATTGTCCAAGTTAAATCTGGAGCAGTGCGAAATGCTTGAATAATGGCGCCTATCCCCATCATCGGCGCACGTAACATCATGGTCAGAATCATCATGATTGCTTCGGATACTTGTCCTATGTCATTGGTGGTTCTTGTTATTAGTGATGCTGTTGAAAAATTGTCGATTTCTGATATGTTAAGGCTCAATACTTTTTTGTAGAAGTCGCGACGAAGATCTCTAGTAAAGCTTGCTCCTACTTTTGCAGACGAATAATGTGCAGCAAGTGCAAATAGCGAAGCGAGGACTGTGAACCCTACCATTTTAAGGCCTAGCTCTATAATGACTGGTTGATCCCCTGCCGTTATGCCATCGTTAACTATATTTGCCATTAAGGCGGGCAACTGGAGCGTGAGAAAAGTCTGTGCTCCTATCGAGAGAACAAGCAAGATTGTTTGCCACCAATATGGCTTTAGATATCGAAATAGTTTAAGCATAATCTAATGTATATATTATACAAGTTTATATCTTAAAATCAAGGTATTGTACTACGCTTATGGATGGATTATATGTGTTATAATAATAGAAAGTAAGTGGAGTTTTTATGGTGGAAAAGAAGAAAAAAGCTAACATAAAAAGGGCGACAAAAAAGAATGATGCTAGCAAGTCTTCTGATGCGGAGACTGGGTATGATTCGGAGATAGAGAAGAAGCCTTTTAATAAGAGTTTAATATTTGGGTTAATTGGTTTATTCTTTGCTATCGTTATTATCTTTGTTGCGATTTTTGCTTTTCGAAAGATACCTGATTATGACAACCCTAAAGCAAGCCCGCTATACACGAACGCTTTCTTTGTATACGATAATGGTAAATATACGCTCTGGAATAGCGATGGCAAACGCCTTACGGATGACGAGTATGATGATAAGTCAGCTTTTGTAGGTGGATACGCCTATGTTCGCAAAGGTGGTGAGTATGCCTTGATTAATGATATGGGTAGGACGACGGTTGATTTTGGTCATATTTTGATCACTAACAATTATGGTGCTGGGCTTTATGTAGCTATAGACAATAATGGCACTCGGCACTTAATGCTAGGTAGTGGACGTATTTTGTTGAGTGACGAGGACATACAATTGGATCTTCCGAGCGCAAGTTCAACATTCGCGGTTGCTCTGTGTGATGGCTACTATTATGTATATAATTACGCGGGTGTTTTGATGGCACAACTTGAAATGGTGGATGATGCCGTAATGCGTTATAGCTCTTCTGGCGATTTTGGTCTTGTCTTTTATAATAATTGGAATCTAGTTTTCGATAACAGAGCGGGTAAGCAAATCGCTATGTTTGAGGGTGATCGTTACTCTATAGATAGCGTATCCGATGACCGTTCGGTTGTCTTGCTAGAAGAATACGACAACAGTAAAGATTATAAAGTTATTTCCAGAGGTGACTTATACGATCTTAATGAAACTAGTAATTATGGTTTTGTCCGGGATACGGATGTCGTGATTGGCTATGATAGTTATGATGCGGTTTCGCTTTTGGATAAAAATTATAAAGTCGAAAAGACAGTTAGCTCTGGTTTGGCTTTTAAAGACAATAACAATTATGCTATGGTTAACGATGATGACAGGGTTGAGATACGTTATCATGGCGATACTGTAAGAATCTTCGACGAAAAATCTGAATTAGTGAGTGGTGTCGTACTTTACGATGACCTGTATGCTGTTAAAAGTGGCGAGAAATATAGTTTCTATCATCTAGATGGTTCTTTTGCATTTGGAGATTACCAAGACATTTCTTCATTATTTGACAAGCATCATCACGCGATTGTTTCTGATGACGGCGAAAGTTATTATATGATTGGTTCTACGGGCAACCGAGTTAACGATATTTCTTTTAAGCGAGCTTATTCCTACAACAAAAGTTATGTTGTGTATGATGAGAACGACATGCGTGCTATTTTAACGGAGAATGGTTTTCCTGTCACTGGATTTGATTACGAGGAAGCTTATAACCGCAGTGTTGCTGTTGATCATGAAATCTGGTCGCTTAAACGAGACACGAACAATTATGACGTTATAGATGTGACCGCTTCTAAAGAAAAAAGATTTCTGGTGTCCGGTGTAGATATATACAATTTCTATGCGAATTATTTTACTGTTAAGAACAGTAACGGTGGTTATGATTACTATACCTATAAAGGTGTTCTGTTTTTCACGGCGAACGATAAATAATTCCTGATTCACAAAAACCCTCCTGCAAGGGAGGGTTCTTTTATGCTTTTTCTATGCTAATTGTACCTTGTTTGCCGTTGATTGTTACGATTTCGTCGTATTCATAGTTTCCGTTTGATAAGTCCGTAGTAAGTGTTTCTGTCATAAGAAGCTTTCGGAATTTGTTGGGTATCTCGAGCGTTACAGAAAGCTTGATGCGATCATCTACCTGTAGGCCCGCCTTCTTGCGAGCAGCTTGAACTGCGCGAATTAGCTCACGGACGAATCCCTCTTCCTCTAACTCTTTTGTGATTGTCTTATCGAGTTTATTTTCTTTACCATGTTTGATTGTTTTGACATTTAACTCGTCTTTGATGATTTGTTCATAAAATTCTGGTAGTTTATTTCCGCCATAAGTAAACATGGATAGTGGCTGACGGATTTTGACTTGTGTTTCTGTATCGGATTTTTGCATGCGCATCATGAGCCCATCAGTGATTATCTCGCGAGTTCTGTTCATTAATTCAAGTGATGTTTTGTCTGTAGTAATATCTGACGGATAATCTAGCAAGTGCACAGATGAGCCTGCTCCGGTCATTTTTTGATATAGCTCTTCCGACAAGAATGGAGTAAACGGCGCCATCATTATCGCAAACTCTACTAAGACCGTATAAAGCGTCCAATAGGCTTCGTCTTTATCGGTGTCATCTTCGGACTTCCAGAAGCGACGGCGAGAACGGCGGACGAACCAATTTGATAGATCATCAAGGAATGGTAGGACTCCAGCCAGTGCCTTTGGTATATTGTAGACTTCCATACCTGTGATTATTTCTGATTTGAGTTCGTGCAGCCGAGATATGATCCACCGATCGAGTGGATTTTCTAGCAATTCTATGCTTGATTCTTTTGGCTCCCAGTGCTTTTCTGAGTCGAATCCGTCGACTTCAGCATAAGTCGTAAAGAAATCATAGACGTTCCAAACCATTGAGAGTTTGCGAGCGACATCCGAAACATCTTTATCTAATAGCGCAAAATCTTCTCCTGCCGCTACTGGGCTAGATAATAGCAAGAAACGAAGTGAATCTGCTGAGAATTTGTCCATTAATTCGTTTGGATCCGTAAAGTTTCCTAGGCTTTTGCTCATTTTACGACCATCATTACCAGCTAGAGTGCCGGTAACAATTACATTTTTATAGGCATTCTTGCCAAATAGAGCCGTGTTGACCACGTGAACGTAATAGAACCAAGCGCGAATTTGGCCAACGTATTCTACGATGAAGTCTGCCGGATAATTATTTTCGAACTTATCCTTGTTCTCGAATGGATAGTGCATTTGCGCGAATGGCATTGATCCAGATTCAAACCAGCAGTCAAGTACTTTATCTACTCGTTTGAAATGCTCTCCATCTATATCAAATTCTACTTCGTCAACCCATGGGCGATGATAATCTTCTAGTTCTTTGCCTGATAGCTCTTTTAATTCTTGATAGCTGCCTACTACTTTTATTGTCCCTTTGTCGCCTTTCCATACTGGCATTGCTGTTGCCCAGAAACGGTCGCGCGATATGTTCCAGTCTGGTGCTGCTTCAATATTCTTGCGGAAGCGACCTTCTTTGAAATGCTCTGGGAACCAATTAATTGATTCGTTGTTTTTAATCAGTTCTGGTTTCAAGTTTTGAACATCAAAGAACCAGCTTGGAATTGCCCTATACATGATACGTTGTTTGCTGCGTGGGTTGAATGGATATTCGTGCTTGATATATTCGATTTTCTCGATAATCTTAGCTTGTTCTAGACATTTAGCGATAATTTTATTCATGTCCCACGCGTGGATTTTGCCACTATCGTCTGGTCTAACTCCTGCAGCGAGGAGTCCTTTGTCCGCCCCTTCGAGATAGAAGCCATTATTATCTAATACGTCGATTAGTGGGATTTGATTTTGGCGGCCAAGTTCAAAGTCATCCTCACCGTAAGCAGGTGCGATATGGACTATGCCTGTCCCTTCGTTGTTTCCAACAAAATTTGCGTTCCAGACTTTATGGATATTTTCAAGCTTAGTTTCGTAGTAGTTTTTAACGAAGTCTTGCCATTTAATGAGTTGTTTTTTCCTATCAGAATTTAGGAAATGTGGATTGTATTTTAGACCTATTAATTCACGACCTGAAAATGTTTTAATTTCTCGCCAACCTTCCCATTCTTTGCCTTTGAGAACAATGAATTTGCTTTTACGAGGATCTGTCGTATCTTGATAAAGCCCATACTCGAGTTCTTGGTTAACGGCAAGCGCAGCATTGCCGAGTAGGGTCCATGGTGTGGTGGTCCATGCCATCAAATATGCACCTTGCATTTCTCCTTCTGATACTTCGAATTTCACATATGCACTTGGGTCTGTAACTGTTTGGTAGGCGTCGTTGTCCATAGTTACTTCTGCCTTAGAGACTGGCGTAGCAAACTTTGTATCATACATGAGGACTTTGGCGCCTTCATAGATATAGCCTTTATCGTATAGAGTTTTGAACGCCCACCAGACGCTTTCCATAAAATCCTTATCCATTGTGCGGTATGGTTTGTCGAAATCAACCCAACGGCCAATACGGTCAATAGTTGCACGCCATGTTTCTGAGTTGGCAACCATAGACTCACGTGCTTTTAGGATGTAGTTTTCTAAAGAAATTTTGGTTCCTATTTGGCGACGATCTGTTATTCCTAATTGTTTTTCAACGAAATTTTCGGCGGGCAAACCATGACAATCCCAACCCCAGCGACGTTCAATATGTTTGCCTTGCATCGTCCAGAAGCGTGGAACGGCGTCCTTTATGATTGAACTAAGTAGAGTTCCGTGATGCGGCATTCCTGTAATAAATGGTGGACCATCATAGAAGACATATGAATCTTTTATGTCGCGACTTGCGACTGATTTTTCAAAAACTTTGTTTTTCTTCCACCAATCAGAGATGGCTTTCTCGTACTCCAAAGCACGACGGCGTTTTCCGGCTTCGTATTTCATAGTATCATATTATACTATATTTATTCGGTTTTAGCGAGCAATATAGCCCATAACTTCATCTATAACCGGAAGGGGTGAGCCTGACCACATTTCGTATGTTTTTCCGTCATCGTCTGTAACGGCTATAGTAGGGTATTGCATAATATCACGTGAAACGCAAAACATTTCTCCATCTGGACTTTCAGGATCAAGTTGCTCGACTTCGCGGCCACCACGGCGTTCGAACTGGTCTATCCATTCTTCTACTTCTCGTGCGTGATCTGAAAATTGCTTATAGATTACGACTATACGCACGATTTGTCTCCTTTGCGCGTTGATGCTTTTTTGCGTTGCTTGCGTATGATTTCCTCGAACTCGTCTAATGTTTTGAATTTACGAAATACAGATGAATATCTAACGTAAGCTACTTCGTTCATTTCGGATAGTACTTCGAGTACGGCTTCTCCTATTTGCTCACTCGTTACCGTCTCGGTGCCAAATTCATAAAGGATATCCATTGCTTTTTCTACTACTTCTTCTACTTCTAATTCGCTGTTCAAAAACTTTCCTACACTTCGTCGGATTGAAGTGACTAGCTTGTCGCGGTCAAATGCTTCACGTTCGCCGCTTCGCTTTTTGACCATTAGGCTTGGCATTTCGATACGCTCATATGTCGTGAAGCGATATTTACCATCGGACGTGACACGACGACGTCGAATCATTGTACCGTCTAGGGCTTCACGACTCTCTAATACCTTCGAATCGCCAATTTTGAATTTATGATTCATGCCTTCCCTTTTCCATTTTGCTTAACGTTTTAGGCGATTTCTTAAACTAGGCGGTATGTCTAAATCTTCTTCTGGCTCTGGTTTTTCGATGGAATCCCAAATATTGTTCTTATTATTTGACGTAAAATCAGTTGGTTCTGCAGTAACTTGGGTGGCATTTGCCGCAGCCTCTTCTTGCTCTTTCTTTAGACGCTCTGCCTCTTCGAGTTGGCGTGCTTCTACTTCTGCCTGCTCCCTTTCTAGCCGATCTGATTCTCTTTTTGCTACCACTTCGCGATAATATTCACTGTCGAACCCAGTTGCTACTACCGTGATAACGATTTCGTCTTGTAACTCTGGGCGGATAGATGCACCGAAGATAATATTTGCGTCTGGAGAAACGGCTGCAGTGATAACTTCTGCGGCTTCCTGTATTTCCGACATAGACATATCGTAACCGCCAGCAACACTAAATAAGACTCCTTTTGCTCCTTCGATTTTGACTTCGATTAACGGTGACTCGATTGCTTGGTTCGCAGCTGCCGTAGCGCGATTCTCGCCAGATGCGCGTCCTATGCCCATGAGGGCCGACCCTGCGTTTTTCATTATTGCTTTGACATCGGCAAAATCTAGGTTAATTAGTGAATGCTCGGTAATCAATTCAGATATACCTTGGACGCCTTGGCGTAGTACATCATCTGCAATTTTAAACGTTTCAAGTAATGGCGTGCGAGGATCTATGGTTTGAAGCAGACGGTCGTTTGGAATTGTGATTAGGGCATCTACATTCTTAGCGAGGTTCGAAATGGCCGTTTCGGCGTTTTCGCGCCGTTTTGCACCTTCGAATGTAAATGGTTTCGTTGCGACACCAACCGTTAATATATCGCGTGCTTTCGCTTCTTCAGCGACGATTGGACCGGCGCCAGAACCAGTACCGCCGCCAGCACCTAGTGTGATGAATGCCATGTCGGCTCCTTCTAAAGCTTTTCCGATGAGCTCACGGCTTTCTTCGGCTGCTTCGCGACCTTTTTCTGGATCTCCTCCTGCACCGAGCCCACGGCCAATGTGGACCTTCGTGTCGGCATTTGAGTGGTGTAGTGCCTGCGCATCTGTATTAATTGCTACTAATTCTACACCTGTCAACCCCACTTCTTTCATACGATCAATTGCGGAACCACCGGCGCCACCAACGCCAATGACTTTGATACTTGCAGTGCTTTCGACTTCAGATGGTTTGATTTCGGGCATGATAGTTCCTCGCTTATAATCTTTAGTCTATTCTAGCACATCTTTATCGATTTATTCAAGGGTGTAGTTAAAACGAGGCGTTTTAGCTAGTATCTTGGAGGTAATTCTTTGAGGTAGACTATATGAGGGCTCTGAGTGCTGGTTTTTCTGTTTTGCGCCCAGATAAATATCGATGGGTGGTAGTTGATTAGCTCTGCTGGTTCTCTGACGTTATCTGAAGTGTCACTACCTGTAGTGCGTTTGAAATACACTTTGCTAGCTATAATCAACCCGTTCACTGTTAGTTTTTTAGTGCATACGCTGCTATTTAGCGCATCATAAGTATAGTTCTTACATGTATCTACTGTACCGCCGTTGTTGTTCGAACCTGAGGCAATAAGTATAGCATCAATATTTGTAACTGAATGATCTATGTAGATATTTTTGGCTATGATTACTACTTGCGAGTTTGGATAACTGTTGTAGATATTTTCGTTAATCGTGATGTCATCATCAGTACGCACGATATAAGTTTTACCAGCCATAGTTTCTCTTCTGCAAACGCCAGAACTGCATACTACTGGTATATCATTAAGAGTTGCGTTAGCTGATAAATAATCTTTGAATCGTTCTATATTTTCCAATCTAGCATCGACAGATGCTCGTCCAAGATATTTATCAGTTGCTTGGCTGCAATAAGCATTCGATATTGTAAGTGGATTTGGTGCAATGGCGCATGTTGATGTCGTAACTGTAGCTCCATTAATAAGTGTTGCACCTGAACCGATATTTTTAATTGTACCATTTGCAATTACTGCATAGTCTACCCATGAGCCAAATACTTTGTTTTCTTTAGCTGTATTTGTTGTGGTGATGTTGCCGTTTGACAAAATCGATCCACCCCATACTTGTAGATTAGGTCGTTTAGAAATATTGCGGCAAGAAGAATCCGAAACAAAGTAATCGCTAGATGCTGAACTATAATTCCTGACTGCGATCGCTACGCAATATTTATCTCCGACTTGTAAATTTGGAACCGTAATAATACCAGTTGTGTACGATAATTTATAGTCTGTTAAGTTATATACATGTTTGAATGATGTGCCTGGATCTACTGTTTCGCCATCTTTTTTGGATAGTTTGTTCGGGTGTCCATCTGTCATTATATGGCAATCTTTGATGAATGAATTTCTATTAATTACTCCACATATATCGTTATATATGTTGCCTGAGTAGGTGAAGTTGCCATTGGTGGGCGCATGTGCTGGAGTTAGCGCTTGCAATTGGCCTATTGCGGTATTTTTGTCTGCCACATATCCAACTACGTAAACATAGCGCGTGTCGTCTGTATGATTTGGGTCGGTAATGTATTCATGATCGTTGTTTTCTTTATTGATATCGATTGTGTAGCTTATAGTGTAAGTATTTTCGCTATAAGCCGTATTGTCGACATTGGAGCTGACTATATTGTCTATGATAAAGTTGTATGGTCGGTATATTGAGTAAACTGTTGATGAAGTTGTGTCGCGAGAATCGCGTTTGACTGGTGTTGCTAATTGAGGCTCGCTATCTACCTTTTCTGTACGGTTATATATTTGAGAGCCGGAAGCATTAGACCTCCAACTTCCCGGGTAGACTTCTTGACGTGTAATCTCGCGGTACCTGACACTCCAAGCGGCGCGTGAATTGTAAGTGCTCATAGTGAAGTTTTTTGTATCGCCGGCCATTAAGGAGTGATGAGACAAATCTTTTTCTCTTGCATTTGTTAATCTAAGCGTTGAGCGATCTAAACCGTTGAAGGTAATACGCGTACGACCATCGGCGGCAGTAGATAACCAAGAATCACCGTGATCTTTATCTGTTGCATTGAGAATTAGATCGCGCCCATCTATTTCGAATAGCGATCCAGATTGCAATTGTAGTGGATTAATTAGTTTTACTGAGTCACGAGTACCTGGCAAAGTTTCAGAACCGTACATCCTTAGATCTGTGTTTGACGTATGGACGCTATAGTGGCTATCGCCATAAATTGACGGTTGGAAGAAAGCGCGGCCCGTATTCGGATCGTTTGTGTAGAGGGAGGTATCAGCGATGCGCGCATCGGATTCGTCAAAATTGTCAGTCCGCCAAGTATTGTTGTCATAACGCGTGACAATATGGTCAAAGAGAAAGGATAGTTCTATATTTATTGTTTCATACTGTGTTCCGGATAACAGACGAGCGCCCGATGGATATATCGTATCGCCTGGGATGCCAGAGACATCGATGTAGTGTGTGCGAATAGAGGAATTTGCTTCGTGCCAGTCAGGGTTCTTAATTGTCACGCATGCTGGTGTAGAATAGGAGACTTGCAGAATACTATTTTCGTCAAGCGAATCTAAGTGCCAATTAGGATTGCTAGGATCCGTGGCTGATGTATAAATGGCGCTTGTTGAGTAGGCTATGCGTTGGCAATAATACAAGTATTTGCCCTTATTCGTTGCGTTGAATGTAAATTTGGCTCGCGTGCCAACTGTGTTTGAACTTCTTGCGGTAAGTGTGGATTTTACTCCTGAAACTTTTCTTGATGGATTTGAGTCCCTTGTTGCTGGAGTATATGATCTGTAGACGCCAGCAACGCAACCGGCGTCTTCGCAATCTTGGATTTCCCAGTTATATGCTGTTGGATTGACATAATAGACCCTGGACGCTGTAGATGACATATTTGTGTCGGTACGATTTACGACATGTGTGAAGGAAACTGTATAGACATCGTCGGCTGTTCCATTTGGTTTTTTCGGGAAATGATCCGTGTAGGACCCATCAGCGTCGCTGTTAGTGCCACTAATTCGAGTTGCATTTTCAAGTATACCCATGTGATTGTCGTCGGATCGGTTGAGCCATGTGTGGCTATCAATTGCGCCGGTCGAAGTACCCGTGTAGTGAGCTGTATATGTTTGTGCGGGGTTAGTAAAGACGTAGCAAGCATATTGTTTGCCTTCGAAATATCTATCTTCCGTTATGCCATCTGATCTTCCAATCACCACATTACCTGTTGAGTCGCCGCTATCATTGTTGCCGATTAGCTTAACTTGATTATCAAAGGTTATATAGAAGCATTGCGTAGTAGTATCGCCAATATTTATCTGGATTGTCTTTGTAGGTCCATCAATAGTTTCTGTTTCGTCGTACTTTAATGCGTGCGTGAAGGTTTTTGTTGTGTCGGCTGTCGGTTGAGTGATGTCGCTAATTGCATATCTGGAAGTAACTCCAATTCTTGGTGAGTTGTTGCTACGTTCAACAATATACTTTGGTGTAATTGTATATTGGCTATAAAGACCATTGCCTATTCTGCTGTTATCTGTGCCGTTTATGTTACTTGTACCGGATAGATAAGACCCGTTTGCTACGGTAATCGATGCCGCGAATGTTGCGGTATATTTATATGGGTTTAGAAAGTTAGCGCAGACGTAGTTCGTAGATTGAGAGCGCGTATCAAATGGTGTTGTCAAGATTGTGTTATCAATGTAGCCGATCCTGCTGTCGTACTTGATATACGAGCATTTAGTGATTGTGGTTCCTTCCGCAACGTCGCTAAATGAGATAGCGAACGAAACTGGGTAGTCATAGATTGGGCTGCGGTTCCTAGATAGATCAGCTACCGTGGTTCCATTACCGGCGCTTGACCCTGGGACAGAAGTCGGAAACTTGGTCTCATCATAGTAGGCGCTTGCGGCGGTATTGACGGCGAAACGGGAGGTTGCATTAATTGGTGTTGAGTTGGCGTCATTATCTACGCGTTTAAGGATGTAGTGTACTACTGGAGTGTAATTTTCATCATAGCCGTTACCGCGGAAGCCATCTACAATGTTTCCGGTCATGCCTACCACTGTTATGTCTATGTCGCTAGTTACGTCTGCGTATTTTGGATTATAGAGGGTTGTGCAATTATAAACTTTGTCTATAGCATAGCGATCGTCGAGACGATTTGTTTCGCCATAATAATCAATTTCTTTCTCGTATGTCATGAAAAAGCAGTATTCGCCTTTTGTGCCAACATCTTGTGTTATGGATTTGGTGCTATTAGCCGTAGGATTATATGTTTCGAACTCCTCTATGGAACTAGAGAGCGTTTCGGCCGAATCGGGCTGTGAAGATTTGGATGTTGTATATTTGCTTTTAGCTAATATGGGATTGTTGTTAGTTCTAGTTATGGCATATATCGTTTTGATGTTGTAGCTAGTCGTAGAACCATCACCAAGTAAGTTACCATCGTCTTGGGATTCTATGTTTGCATCGTTATCTGCTGATGGGTATGCTACCGTACCGGAGAATGTAGCCCGAGCTGGTCGATAGACCGTAACGCACGATGGTGTAGTGTATGATAGGTCGCCATTTGTCTGAATGCCTAATTGTACTGTCGGTGATGCATAGTAAGCTAAACGGTCGCAGACGGTTTTGGATCCGCCGATTATTACATCACTTATATCCACTGTATGCGTGCTACTAGTTGTATTATTTGGAGATGTTTTTGTTAAATTTGCCGAGATAGTTGCATCTTCCTCGATTCGATTGGAAAATATTCCATACTGGGACGGTCCGGTTTGTACTTTGCCTCTTGCCACTATTGATGATATGTTTGCTTCGTCATCGGTTCGTGTTAGATATTTGAATG
>JAEEGL011584208.1_pt1 | contig 12279 bp, 15 predicted proteins | sample 9134231 | NCBI WGS metagenome assembly JAEEGL01 (sample SAMN16246548, study PRJNA631951) | gut metagenome | biome: gut microbiome; feature: rumen; material: fiber-attached | host: Bos | place: Iran: Karaj | collected 2018-10 | reverse complement strand
TGTGTCCACGCTTCTTTTTATCACAATATTCAAAAGTGATGTTTGAAATATAATCCATCAAATTGATAAACACATCTATAGGAATATATCTTTCATGTTCATTATTGACATATACAACATCTTTATTACAATTAGATATGTTCTTATACAAATAATATTTCAAGCAATCATTCTTTTTATCATCATCAAGTCCAGTCATAAAATAAGCAATTTCTTTAAGAATTGACTTTTCCATATCTAAAAACGCATTGTCATTCTTATAAAATATTTTCAATGCATCAAGATTTTCATAATTAGACTGTTCTATATCAAATGCTTTAGTAAATGCATACGCTATTTGCGTAGACCTATTCTTATTTTTGTTGTTGATACCAGCATTTGTCAATTTATCTGAATTATTCTTGAGTGTATAATACTTCATATTACCATTAACATTAATATACAAATCCCATTTACTGCCATCAAGATTGTTTATACCATCACAATACAACGATACAACATTTCCACTTTCCTTCATATGTTCAAGAAGAATATTCTTATTGAATTCATTATTTGCGTTATGTACAATATTCTTAATAAGTTCATTAACTGTCTTAACAGCATCATATTCATTAGATACAATACATTCCAAAACATTTGGATTGAATCTAATACGCCAATATAATTTCATATACTCTGTATTGACTTTGTAATCCATATCATACGGAGTATTTTTCTTATCTTGGGAATTCATTTCTTCCCTTATGGTATCAATAATAACTTTTGTATCAAGTGGAATTCCAAGAAGAATGAACCTATACACATATGCAGTTAATACTTCGTTAACATACCCTTTATTATAGGCATATCCTACAGTATTCTTTCTTTTCTTTTTAAGATTCTTACTTTTTTCTATATGTCTTAAACATATCCAACATTTTACATTTGATTTCTTTTCACGTTTTCTTCCATATGCTTCACTTAATTCCATAAGTATAACTTCATTAAGGCTATCATAAAAATAATTATTATTTGCATCTAAAACTAATTTCATTTTAGTACAATCGTGTATGTCAATATATCCTTCAAATGACTTTATTCCATTATCATCTTCATAAGCCATTGAATCCAAATATCTAATTGTAGTACCTCTTATATTGATGAAAAAATCCTCTTGCTCGTTACCTAAAACATATTTCATCAGATTTCTAGTTATATTTTCGTGAACAGTAAGAGAACCATCAGCTAATGTAGACATTACATTTCCTTTTTAAAAACTAACAATCAAAATCAAACACAATAAGGAATTAGCAAAAAAGAACGAAAATGTCAAGCATTTTGTTATGATTTTTCACACTTGATAACATACGCAATTGCAATCATTCATCAATGACTGTTCACGGAAGTTCTGCGTGATTGGATTGTTCCACACATCTTCAATGAAATTAGTACAATGGAGTACATCAACTGGTTTCCATATTCCTTCCGAAAATGAGCAGGGATAGCCAAGTCCATCCACATTGATATAGTATGACATTCTGCCAGATTCACACTTGTCACAATAGACACCAAGATTTTCCCTGTTTGTTCCCTTGATGCTGTTCAAAAACTTCTGTCCAGAGCAGGAATCAAATCCATAATTTATGCCATATTCGTGACACTTATTGACAATATTTGTGAATTCTTCCTGGGACAGGCAATGGAATGATTCCCCACGTCCCTTGCGCTTCAATGACAGAAACACAATGGCATTCAATCCTTTCAATCTCTTGTCATTCTTGGCATCCTCTATCAGTTCATATGCATTGCCAATGGTTTCCTTGGATATCATACAATGAATATTCACATACTTTAATCCATACCTTGTCAACGCTTCAACAGAACCATAGCAAATGTCCTTATTGCCATAGTATGATACTGCCGAAGCTCCCACGATACCAGCCAGTTTTTCAGCAGTTTCATCATCAATATCGGCAACAGTCACATTAGGCACATAATCACTTTCCCTTGCATACTTGAATATATCATACCAATCTGGATTGCCTATCAATGATGCATCAGTGCCAAAAGCAATCTGCGTCAATTCCCTTGGCAGTTTATCTATTATTGCCTTTGCTGTATCAAATGACATATATTTGCCATTTGCTGTATTGGACTTGTAGCAAAAACTGCACGGATTGGAAGTCAGTTTGGATTCCTTGTTCCTTCCATACTTCGTGTTTATTCCGTGACATTTTGTAGTGATTTCCATATCAAGAATGACTGGAAAAGGTGCCACATCTGGGTCATCATCCTTGTCAATTCCCCAAGTAGCAGTCCAACCAGTATTCCTATTGAAAATGTAGTTGAAATCTCTGGAACGATATTCCTTATAGAGTGACATAACTGATTTCCTTTATAAAAATTAAAAGATAATAAAGCAAAACAACCAATCCAATTGAAATCAAAAACAACACAAATGGCTTTCCTTGAAAATCACCACTGTCTTTCATAGCATCATTTTCTCCAATACATCAATGTAATTGTCATTGTTGACTTTCACATTTGACTTGTTTCTTGTTTCCTTGTCAACAACCTCAATGCAATTTATGTTTTTGTTTTCCTTAAAATCAAGAGTGAAAACAGACTTGTCATTGGAAAATATGAATAATGAAGAACCACCCTTTGCAAATGTTATTGGGCTTTTTGAGTTTCTGATTGCCTTTCTTTGAAACATTTTCTCCAACAGAAGATATGTCTGGAATGAATACATATCCTTGACATACTCTAGATACACATCTGGACGCATATCAACCAACCATTTTCTGAAGTTCTTTTCCAGATGCCATACGCAATGACTTGTATGTATCATCATTCAGTATTTGGAACATTTCAACCATTGATGCCATTTTGTGCTTGGCAGAATCTTCATCATCAAATTCCTGCCTTTGCTTGGACAACCTATACTTTCCATTTACCTTGTCCATTGTGAAAATGTAATACTTGCTATTCTTTGGTGGATAATTTTCGGTCACTATCCTTGGAGTTGAATCAAATGCCTTGTCCTTGTCAAACGAATGCTTGTTGATGAAATCCAAATATGATAACATCCATTCTCTCCTCATTAATTGTTGACAAAAGAAAAATACAAAATATATCAAAAAATGTCAAGAGAAAAAAAGCAGGATTTTTTCAATCCTGTTTCTTAAAAATATTTGTTTTAAAAATTTCCTATTATTTCAATGGTTTCGTCCAAGTCCTTATCAGCTAAATCCTTAAAACACCTGTCCATATATTGCATTTGAATTGTCGATGGCATTGGCATATCATCACATTCAGAGAAGTATTCAACCTCTTCCTGCACATCAAAACTAAAATACTGTTTCTTGATTTTAGTGAAGTAGTCACCAACCCTTTCTGGATGGAATGCACCTAATGGAGTTTCTTTGCCTATGCTGTTCTTTGTGTCAATCCAGCAAGCCTTGCCCTTTGCATCAACAAACAAAATGCTTTCCTGTTCAAACCGCTTTCCAAGGGCGATTGCAAGTTTCTTCAATTCTTGTTCCCTTTCTGGCTTGGCAAAAATGATTGTTGACCTTTCGTCCTTGACTTCCCTTGTAGAACCATCCTTAAGATGTTCAACAAAACCGCCAACGCCTCGATTGAAGCCAAACTTATTGGACAATACGATTGACCTTAATTCATTGGTTTTCTTGTTGCACATTGTAGCGTTACGCATCTTATTGTCATCATAATCAGAACGATATGCAGACACAATGGCAACAGGCTCACCCATTTCCAAGTGCTTCTGCAACCTCTTGACTGATGCTTCCGTCAACATACTTTCGTTTATATATTCTTTAAAACTTTTCATAACTTCTCCAGAGCTAGATTTCTCTTTCAGGATTAACAATGATTTTCTCGATTGCGCTGTTATAGCCTTCTTTATATCCATCCTTATAGCCATTGGAATATGTCATTGTATCTGACAATTCAATGTACTTGTAAACCATATAGCTGCAACTTCCAATATTGGCAACCAAGGCGAAAATCAAAAATCCTAAAATTGATTTGTTAAGTAGATTCAATGGACTATCTTACACACAATGAATATTTAAGGTTTTCAAGGTCTAAATCTTGGATACTTTGAGATTTTGCCCATTTCCTTGTGGAATTCATCTGGATATGTTTCCTCATCCCATTCATATTCTTCGCCAAATGTGACAATGTATCCCTTGTCTGGAACATCAACGCCATAATCATCCTTATATGTATTCTTGAACCATTCAAATGATTCCTTTTCAATGTCTTCAATGTTCCTGAATGTCCAATGGGGATGTTCTTTTAACATTCTTTTGTAAACTGCCTTGGCATATGCCTTTGCAATCATCTTTTCGGCAGTTTGCAAATTGCCAGCATCAATGATGAATGAACTGGAAGAACTGTTAGACACAAAACATTCTCGTATTTTCATTTTGAACTCCTAAAAATCAAAGAACAATAAAGGCTTATACACTCTGTAATTATATCAATTACTTCTATGGGTATGTCATTATTGAAATAATAGCAGTCAAGCAACTCACCAATATGGTCTTCAAGTTTTTTAATAATAATGTCATCCCACAGTCTGTCATCAAAAGGAATTCCACTAATCATAAAATCCATAAGAGAATTGATTTTCATTTCATATTGTTGCTGATATGTCAGGTAATCAAGTTTAAAATTCTTTATGTATATGGAATGGGTAATCCTCAATATATTATGTGTTTTTTCGTAGGCATTAAACTTATCGCAGTCGAAATAATGCGTAAATTTATCAACAATGCTGATTAAAGCATCACACTGTTCTTTAGTTCTTAATCTTGGTTCCTGTATCCAAGAATAATACTTATTGAAAGCAGGATACATTTTCATCAAGCCATAAAGTTTTATTGCCTTGTCCGTAACGCTTTCTGCACTTTCAATTGTTTCGTCAACTGAATCACAATAATCCTGAAACAATTTCTCCATAATAATTCTCCTTGCTAATAATTCAATCTCGTATTTTCACTTTGAACTACTTGGAAGTGTGTCAAAAACAGCATTTTTATATCAAAAAACAGAAAAATTGTCAAGAAAAAAGGCTGTTTTTTGAACAGCCTTAAAATAGTTAGATATGTCAACAGGTTAGAAGTAAAAAGACATTAACTTGTTATTTGCGAACTTCACATACAAATCGGAAGCACCTGTAACCTTAACTGTACCACTGAAGTTCTTGATTTGCCCCATAAAGTCATCCTTGTCGAATTCATCAAAAAATGGAACTGTATATTTGTTGGTATGGATGTCATAATACTTTACTTTCTTGCACATTTCAACGAGTTTTGGAACTGCCCTTTCGATACTGTCACCAATCTTCAAGTAACTGAAAATCTGCTTGTACATATCTTGCAATTTCTTGTATCCACTAACAGCAGAATCATATTTCTTGAGAATTTCATCCGTAACCTTAATATCCTTTACATACTTCGTATCCTTGAAGTTTTTTACAATATCAGCAAGGCTCTTGGCAACGCTGTCATATCTCTTTAAATCGGCGGTAATATCCTTTCCGTCAATCAATTTAAGCACTATATCGGAATACTTATACTTGTCAAAACAGGCATCAACAAACCTCTTGATTTCACCATACAGATTCAAATATTCTGGATACAACCTGTTTGCTTTTGTATTGCGTACTTCATCATCGTAGCTGGCTTCTTTTATATAATCTTTATATGTTTTCATTGGAACATTTTGATAAATCTATTTAATTCTTAAGGAGTTCGGCAACCTTTTCCTTTCCTGATATCTTGCACATTCCAAAAAACACCAATCCAATAATGATTTCACAGGCGACCATAATCCACATTGGAGAAAATACCCAAATCCAGTCGATATTGATTATTCCGCAAATCTTAAGTACAGTCATAAACATTGAAATGCAAACGATTAGAACTTCAAATCCACTAATTTCGTTTCCCTTTTCCATTCAAACATCCTCCAAATAATTTAAATTAAATATATTAATCAAAATATCAAATAATGTCAATGAAGTCTTTAAGCCAATTTATTTGTGAAAAAAATGAACTAGTTACAGTTATCGCCAATGAACTGAAAAAGAATGGATACAATCAAACAAAAGCAAGCGTCAAGTATCGCAGTCTTACTTGGGATTCCGCAGTAGAGATTACAGTTAAGGATTTAAAAATAGAACTTGAGTCCATTGAAAAAATCGTCAAGAAGTTTGAAAAGGTTCGTTGGGATGATAAAGCTCAAGAGATTCTTACAGGTGGCAACACTTATATTGATGTAAAATATGATGAAAAACTAGTCATTGCCGAAAAGAACAGACTTAAATCACTGATTAAGGATACCATCGACAAAATGAAGGCAAATGAAGGGCAATGGATTAAGTTGAAAAATGGACTTGAACTGTCATTGCCCAAGGGATATTTTGGTAGTGAAGACCTTGTATATTGTTACAAATGGAAGGGCAAAACCTTTATGAACAACCGTGATAAAGGTTTTATCAAGCCATTGTGGTTATTACTGTTTAGAACTGGACTGTGATTTTAAAGCAGTTTACTAAATAATATTGCATACCTCCTTTGGGGTTTTAACCCCATAAACCGATGTCGTATGACATCCATTTCTCATATCTCCGTTCTCTCCTCCTTAAGGGCATTTTATAATGCCCTGTTTTTTTCTTAAATAGTTATATCCAACAATCTATAAAATATGATTCTTAGTAATAAATACGCAATTTCATTAAGATTTCCTCAAACATTTGATGAATTACTATATAGGGTAACTAAATGGAGGCAAACACGAGATTCAATGTATAATTTGGTATACAATCTCAAGCCACATCAAGTGATTGCAATCAATACAGCATCATCTTCATCCCAACAAACAGCAACATTCAACAACATCATCAACAGCACCATCACCACGCTGAACATCATTGGCAAGTTTTTTGAAGGTGTTTCCGCATACATTCCAGAATATGTTACACCAGAATCCAATTTTGTAAATCACCAGACGATTTCAACGGATACGCCATTGGAATATGCTGCAGGAACGAACATCACATTTGACATTGACAACTTGCACAAAGGCATCATCAACATATTGAAAACATATGGTCAATTTTATGATTTTAAAAATGGCGATGAAAAGCAGAGATTGTGGATTATGAATTCAAGGGAAGATGCTTTCAAGGCATATGACTTAATGCTGAATGACTATCCAATTTTCACTCAAATTATTTCCAATTTCCAATATCCAAATCCAAGTCTTCCTGACATCCAACAAACATTGACTGACATTCTGACTGAACATCCAAGTCCAGACAATCCAAACATTTCATTGGATTCGCCTGAACTTCCACCAACATTCAAGATGATTTATGACTTTGGCTTGAATATTCTGCTGTATCCAAAATCCACGATGTTTAGCAACAATAACGGTCGACTTCCATTGAACAGCCTAACCACCACAGGAACTTTCCAAATCATTTACTATCCAGAATTGGTTGGTGAAAATCCCCAAGCAACACCAACTGGAACTGTCATTTTGGACCCAGTAACAAATAACAGCCATTCCCTTGTCGTAGATGAAAATAACTACAACACTTGGTTGTATCACGAAGTTTAATTACAAAAGAAGGGGGCTTTAAAGCCCCCTTTTGATTATAGCATATCGTCTGCAAGTTGGTCATTATCAACCACTTCAACGATTATTCTTCCACCAATCCAAGTTGCTTGCAAATACAAATGCATTCCAGGCTTACCCCAATCAGTGTTGTATGCGTCATTAGCCCATTCTGCATTGTTTAATGTCAATGTAATTTCATTTTCACCAATATTGTGAATGTAAATGCGCTTTTCAACAAAAAACAATTCGTCATTGATTGATATAAAATCCAATGTAGTGTCTTTTGTCACCTTAAAATAATAAATTCTCTTGTCACCTGTAGGAGCAATATTAAACTCGTTGGTAGTTGTATCAGTCTGTGCAACTAACTTTTCAACATCATTGATATAATTCAAGCTGTTCCAAGAAGTAACGCCATCACCAACTTTTGCCCTGCCTAAATCGTCAAATCCAATTTCACCTGTCTTAAGTATAGGATTTACAGTTTTCCAATTATCTGCTGTATCATACTTATTTTGTATGCGGATGTTTAGCTTGCTTTCTGCCATTATGTTTCCTCTTTATCTGTTCTGGATGCTGTTCATACCATCGTTTAAATCTATCTTCAAGCATATCAAATGCCTTGTTAAATGCTTCTAAAGCCAATGGGAAAAATACTTCATCTCTCAATGCAGATTTCTTTTGTGTATCAAGGTTTTCGTATGTGTCCCTGTGATAATTTTCGACATATTTTATAAATCTTTTGTAAAGATATATGCAATAGTCAATCCCTTGCTTCTTGCTTTGGGGATATTTTTTATACTTAAAAACCTTTTCACGGAATCTTTTGTCTGTGCAATATCCCTTTATAATATCACACATTTCTGAAAAGTCACTCATATTGTCATTACCAATATATTTCCCTTATTATTTACTTGTCCATACTTAAAATCATTTAATTCAATGTCTTTTTCTTTCATACAGGTATCGTAGGGCAACATATCCAATGTAATGAACTTGGTATTATTTGCTTCTAGCGTCTGGAACAAATGCCAATGCCCGTTTATCCAATAATGAACATTGTCCATCATTCCATATATCTTTTCAATGACATTTGAAGATTCACCAATTGCTCCATATTTCGTCATTCCAAATCTTGAACTGACAAATGTAGGTCTATCATGAGCAATTACAAAATCATAATGCCCATTCACATATTCAAGCACATCTTCTGTAACAGCTTCTCCTTTCCACCAAGTATTAGGATAAAGTTCAAGCCTGTAATTCTTGTCTATGGAATCAGCTCCTCCACAGAAAAAGAATCGATGCCCATCAATGATTTTTGAAGACCCTCGAGGCATCCAAATCAAGTTTTCAGACAACTCAATACCATTTTGCCAATCTGGATTAGTTTTAAGTATCCTTTCTAAAAATGTATGATTATCGTGATTTCCTTCAACAAAATACACTGGCTTAATCAATTCTCTTCTGTATTTCATCGGAAGTATGTCTTGACAATCCGTCCACAGTCCAAAATCACCAGTTTGGATGAAAATATCAGCATCAACATTATTGACAATGAATTCCAAATTAATGAATTGTCCGTGTACATCTCCTATAAAGCAGATTTTCATAATTTTCTCCAATAATAAATTAGAACAACATTTAGAATAGCATTATGTCTTTTGTTAGTCAAGCATATTTTGCATAGGCTTTTGCCAACTTCTCATCATACTTGTTTTCAGCATAGCCAGCACCATTGTAACGCTTTGCAAAACCAGCCCAATCGTGTGACTTCATATACTTGTCCAACTTATTAGTTTTGACAAATGAACAAAATGCTTCTAATTGATTGTATGCAGAATTACGCATTGCAATAACAAAACTTCTTACATCCTTATATCCACAGGATGCATAATTAAAGCCCATAATTTGGAACAGTCCCCAAGAGGCAGATGCAATGGCGGAATCTTCATCAACAGTCATTGCCAACTTTAATCTGTCATATTCCTTAAGTCCACTCTTATAATATTGCTTTGTCCACTTGGAATACAAAACTGTGGATAAAGCAGGATTTTTCTTCAATTCTTCCTGTGGATTAAAGCCATTGTTCTTTAATTGTTTCCAGAATACATGTCCTTCAAACAAAATCTGTGGCTTTCCTGGTTCAAGAAAAGCCTTTCCGCAAGATTCTATTTCTGCAACAGCCCTAACAGCAGCATATTCAACACCAAGGAATTGAGCAGCCTTAACATAATCTTCCTTGTACAGCTTGGATACATCTTTAGTCTTTACTGGTTCAGTCTTTACTGGTTCTTCCACTTTCTTTACTTCCTCTTTAACAACAGGTTTAACAATTGGTTTTGGTTCTTCCTTTTTCAATTCAACTGGATTTTCTTTCTTAACAGGTTCAGTCTTAACAGGTTCAACCTTTTTTTCTTCAACTGTAACAATTGGTTCAGGATTACCCTTATCCTTTTCCTGTGCCAATGGAACATCCTTGACAACTGTAGAAGGTGTTTCCTTAACCATAACTGGATCTTTAAACAAATTCTTAAAAAAATCAAACAAACCCATAACATATCTCCTATTTCTTTAAAAACAAATGTTCGGCAACAGTGTACAAAATATCTTCGGCATTTTTCTTAAACAATGCCTTATATTTTGAACTGTTTTCTTCAATAAATTTGCAAGCCTGCTTATTTTTCTTAATTTCCTCAAAACGGATTGGAGTTTTTCTTTTCATCAAGCCAAGCGGAAGGACATTAACGGCAATATCACTAGTAGTAACACCAGCAACTGACATACCAGAAGCAGACACATCCTCAAAAAAACCTTCAAGGCAATCATTCTTGTTAAAAATATATTCCAACTCATTAATAGTGTTGAAATAATCGGAAAAACTAATCAAGTGGGTAATCCCTTATATCATCTGGCATATTTAAGCCCACATATAAAAGGTGATAATAACAGAATATAGGATAAACTTAATCAACTTAATCAACTAAATGAATTTAATGAACGCCTCCGTAGGAGGCGTATGCCCCCTCGGGGCATTACTCATGGTCATTAATGAATAGAGGATAATTAAACAGGTGACTATAAACCATAAAGTGAGAAGATAAAATATTAAGGAACTATCTCTCCCTCACATATATTATAATAATATATTATCATTATGTAATGTTCTATGTTCAAAAAGATGCCCTTCTTCATACCCTCGATTTTTTGTGTTTTAAAAAAGTAGTTGACATTGCAAGGACTTTTTTGTATGCTGTTCTTCTCAAGCATCATTTTTTGCTTAATTTTGTTTGTAGCTGATTCGGTAGCTGATTCACCAAAGTCGGAGTGGTATGGATACGAAAGTTTACAATTCAATCAAAAAATATAAACAGTTGATTATGGATGACATTAAGAAGTATACCAGTTATGCCATAATCAATGATGTTCAAATATATCCAAATCCTGACTATAATCTTTTGACACGTAGGAACATTGAAGGGGAAAATGTACTATTTTGTCCAGAATTATTGGATGAAGATTGTTTTGCATATTATTCCAAGTATGTACACGATAAAAAGAACATACGGGAAACATATAGAAAAGTCCTTGATTTTACTGTTAGTTTTTCCTTCATATCAATGTTGGTGTATTCGTTAGCCTGTACAAATAGGAACTCCGACAACAGCTTCATCATTCTTGGAAATTGGATACCAAAATCAATAATAACTGATGATGCGTCTGACAATAACCAAATCACCTTGGATAATGATGGCAACAATGTTTATTGGTTCAAGTATTCTACAGTAAAGTTCGTCAATGATTCTTCAAGCAATGAGCCAGAAAAGAATTACTTGAACGGCACAATTATGTCTGACTACTTGATTGTCACAGATATCAATAAAACAAAAATAATGCCATACGATTATTATGATTATGAAGGGAACTATTGCTATGGCGTTAAGAAAATAACAAAAAACTCCTTTTACAAACCAACGGAAAAGTTATGGGAACTAGTTGATAAGGCTAGGAACGGAAAACTAACTTTTGTGACAATTGAGAGGGAAAAAATCAAGGCATTATTTTTCGATAAAATTCGTCCATTATCAAGAAAAAATAGCACAAAAATTGATGAAAATGAACGACACTCCTTCTTAAAAATCAATATAAAGGATTTTGACAAAGAAATCGTACAAAAGTATAGGGGATACAGAAAAAAGGGGGAAATCGTTCCATACATCTCACTGAATAACGGAACGATGAATCCAAGCAAGCTAATTGAGGGCAGTATTCCTGTTAGCTGTGTTGAAATGTATATCCGTTCATTATTTGATACGGAAACAGGCATCACATTTGAAAACGTTTCTATGAGTGTTGACATGTTCCAAATGATGTCCAAGAAACAATGCACATTTAAAAAAGACCCCAATTACGATATGACAACCTATTTTGAGTTCGACCCTGACTTGCTAATATCTGTTCTTAAGGACAGTGCAATGTCCAAGAAATATGACAATCATTTGCTGTATCAAATATACGAAATCCTATCAAAGTGTGAAGAATATAACGATAAGTATTACTTTTGCGTAAATTATATCCGAAAAGAAAATGGAAGATTTTACGGAGTCAAAAATTACATCCAAAATATGCCAAAAGCTTTAAGGA